>Ga0209679_1001344_pt1 | contig 10442 bp, 1 predicted proteins | sample WorMetHEROISLAND_4_FD_187408 | JGI IMG/M metagenome (GOLD analysis project Ga0209679, IMG submission 187408) | Marine gutless worms symbiont microbial communities from Max Planck institute for Marine Microbiology, Germany - Olavius sp. 2 HERON... ...
CAGTGCATATTGGCAGAATAAAAAATAATCCAGAGAGAGATCATTTGGATAGTCTGAGTGGGTTGGATTCATGTTAAGTTTACGTTTAGAAAGGGATGCATTTATAAATTTGTTTACTCAATTTGTTTGTCTACTGCTTCACCTTTGAAAAGCTTGGCGTATTTGAAAGTATGCAGTCTCAGCATCATTGATTTTGTTAACAAACTCATTTTACAGTAAATTTTTGCAGGGCGTCAGCATTGCTTGCTATACAGAGCCCGATATTAACTACGATCTGGATGTCTGTCCTTCCGTCACACGCTGGTATTGTGTCAAAACGACGCAAGCTAGGATCACAAAATGGAGTGCTGTAGTTTTCAGGATAAAAAGTTCATCCAGAAATTTGACAGGGTTCACCCTGAGCGAGGACATTAAATGAGAGTGTGGTAGGAAGAATTTGTAATTTTCAGCAAATAAGTCGCCGTATCTCAGAAACGGTGCAAGTTAGGACCAAAGTTGATATTAATGAATAATAGGAAGTCGCATATGCTCATTCATTTGGTGCCAAAATCAACGACCTTGAACGGCCGATACACACTGTTGCAGAAAAGATGCGTCTTTCGGAGCCCACTACAAAAATTTGAATGATGATACACCCATTTTGTCGGCGGCAAAAATGTAGCCCAATGACACTTGCTTTTGGTAGTATGAGGTTTTTGCGGATATTCACAGAGGTTCCCCGGGGAGGGAGCATCAAACGACAGTGGGGTCGTGCGTCATGCACACGTGCTGCGGTTGCATGCTGAAGTTTACTGTAAAACACATATTTTTCGTGTGCATCAAATTTTCTCGAATTTTGTGAATAGGATAAAATCACGAAATTAAATACCCGCGAAAATTCAGTTTGCCCATCAAAGGCCTGGTAAATACTAGTAGAACAATGGGAAAACGCCAAATTAAAATGCAGCAGAATTTCTACATTACAAAATCGCGAAATTAAGATGCAGCGAAAATGTAATGTTTTACAGTATTCGCTGTGTGCGTAACAAATTTGCTGGACGTAGGTTTCGGAGGTGATAGACATATGTGTAGTTATTATGGCGATAGAAAGTAACTTAGCTACAAAGAAATGCATTGCTGACGCCCTGTTTCTAAGCGGTAGCTGAGCTTCTTGTATGTGTTTGTTATTACTGTTATAGCATAGCTAAATAGCTTTAGTTTTGTGCCTGTTTTTTCTGTATTTGTCATTAGGGATATTCATTCTTCCCATGTAATCACCTTTCTGTAATGTTTCTGTGGCAATAAATTTATGGCTTTTTGTATGCTGATGCTCCTCTCACTCACTTTAGTTGTGTTTGTGTACAGCGGATGATCCTACAGCAATGGCAAAGAGTTCTATCATCGTGGCTGGAACTCTCGTTGTGCTACTGTGGTGCAGTTTGGGAAGTGGACATTCCGATCCGGATGATGTCTGTTCCAGTTCCGGCCTTTTTCGCTGTGGAGTTGCAATCTCGGAAGGTCATTGGTGCATCTCGCAGGCGTGGGTCTGCGACGGCGAATCAGATTGTCCAGATGGTTCAGATGAGCCGCCGTCCTGTTTACCGGTGTCATGTGCACCCGACAAATTCCAGTGCCATGACCAGTTGCTGTGCATCCCCAGTGGTTGGCTGTGTGACGGAGAAGCCGATTGCGTCGACCAATCAGACGAGCTCGGCCAGGAATGTGCCGATGATGACTTTCGTTGTCGGCCCGACGAATACCGTTGCGACGGCACCCGGATTTGCTTGAAGCTGGATCAGTTGTGCGACGGCATTTCCGATTGCCCTGATGCCATCGACGAGGGTCTGCACTGCAGAAACATTGAATGTTCAGATGGGGTCTGTCCATCGGGGTCAAAATGCAGAAAAACATTTCACGGTCCTGTCTGTCATTGTTCAGATGGACAGTACTTCAATGTATCTACTGGCATCTGTGAGGATATTGATGAATGTGCATACGATGGTTATTGCGATCAGGTTTGTAGCAATTTGCCAGGAAGCTTCAACTGTAGCTGTCGTGCTGGATATGAACTTGTCGATGACACACACTGTGCATCAGTAATACCAACAAAACTGTTGATAACGTGGTCGCATGGAATTACACTGACAACGTTGAATGGCAGTGTTGTGCTTAACACAGCTGCCAGTGGTGACGTAAAAATGGCGGATTTTACTGACAATGACAGTTCATTTTGCTTCCTGAATTCGTCCTCGGAAGAACTGAACTGTGTCGTGAATGGAAGCAACGTCATTCGGAATATACGAACAAAGTTTTCACTGTCGACGGTTGTGCAGCTGGCGTACGACTGGATGTCTCTAAATTGGTATTTTACCGATGATCAGCACGAGAAGATTTTTGTCTGCAGTAGTGATGGTGCCGCATGTGTTAATTTGCTCTACATTGATCTTAAGGCACCACACTCCATTGCAGTTGATCCGATAAGAGATCGGCTGTTTTTTAGCACTCATGGAGATTCACCCAGCATTCAATCTACTTCTCTGATTGGTTTGGACAGGAAGTTTTTGGTGAATTCCAAGCAGATTGTGCGGCCACTTGGTTTGACTGTGGACTGCGTAAATGGACACGTGTATTGGTCGGACAGCTATCTCGATCGAATTGAGCGCATTGACTACGACGGTAGCAATCGGCAACTCATAGCCAGGCATCTTCCGGTGAAAAATCTAAACTCGTTGGCAGTATATGACAACTTCTTGTACGTTACTACCCAGCTGAATCACACAGTGGTGAGAATTAATCGATTGCATCATGTGCTGAGTGACGATGCCGTTGTTTCCATTCGTAATGTGTCGGCGCCAATGATCGTGAAGTCATACCAGTGTGCGATGCAGCACTCGCCTCAGACCAGCCCATGTAAACGTTCGTCCTGCAACCACATTTGTGTCGCTCGACTGGCGTCTAGTACTCCAAACATGACTTGCCTCTGTATGTCTGGATACAGGCTGAACAGTGACGGACAGTGCCAGGCTGTGTCAGAAGAGAAATTTCTGCTGTACAGTAACGCCAAGCATGGACAGATAAAAGCAATCAGCTTAGAGCAGGGTTTAGCTGCCACCAACACGTCTCATATCACTTATGAAGCAATTATACCAGTAGCAGGTCTTGGGCGACCAGTTGCTCTGGACTACCACCGCAAAACCCAACACATTTACTTCTCGGATGTGATGCGTCATACAATTAGTCGCCGTACCATATCTGGAACGGAAGTCGAAGCAGTCATCAGCGGTGTTCTTAACTGCGAAGGTATTGCGATCGATTGGTATGGCGACAACATCTACTGGACTGATGAAGGGCTGAAGACAATCTCTGTAGCTCGGCTCGACAATACGACAATCAGACGAACGCTGTTTAGTATCGACATCACTCATCCTCGAGCAGTCGTGCTGCATCCGGACCATGGACTCATGTTTTGGACCGATTGGGTAGAATACCCGTCAAGCCAGAAGTCGAAGATTGAGCGTGCTACTATGGATGGCACTGAGAGGTCAGTTTGGGTGGAAGAGCAGCTGCATTGGCCGAACGGTCTCAGTGTTGACTATGTATCCAATTACCTCTACTGGTGTGATGCATACTACGACCGAATAGAAGGAGTGAGCCTAACAAAAAGAGATGGTCGGAAAGTCTTTGCCGACTTTGGAATGAATGTGCGTCACCCTTATGGACTGGTTCACTATTCTGTTGATGAGCAGCTCCAGTCCTTCTTCTGGACAGAGTTTACGATTGGGCAGATCATGCGGTTTGACGTGGCGAAGAACATGTCGACAGTTGTGTACGCCGACAGCATTCTTCTGTTTGACATCATCCTGGTTGACAGCACCTCAGCCTCACAGATTGGCAGCAGTGCTTGCTCTCAGAATAATGGAAACTGTAATCATCTGTGTCTGACGTCGGCTGATAACCATCAGAAGGTGTGTCAGTGTGCCAATGGTTTTGAGGTGAACGTTAACGACAGCACGCAGTGCACTGCTGTCGAGGGCGGACAGTCAGGTACTGACACTGGTTTAAATGGTGGTTGTAAGCACTTTCTGTGTGACAATGGCAACTGCATCAATACCCACTGGCTGTGTGACGGCGACGACGACTGTGGCGATATGAGCGACGAAAGTCGGGAAGGTGCTTGTATGAACTTCACCTGCTCCGGAGAGGGTATCTACACCTGTAGCAATAATCGTTGCATCTACCTGAGATGGCTGTGCGATGGTGAGGATGACTGTCGTACTGGCGAAGATGAAGACGAAAGTAATTGTCCGGATTTGACGTGTGCACCACATGAAGTGAAGTGTCCGACGAACAACCACTGCATATCATCCTCGTGGATATGTGACGGGGATATCGACTGTGAGGATGGCTTCGACGAGGCAGACTGTAAACATATACAGTGCAAGCCTGACGAGTTCATGTGCCGAAACCATCACTGCATCAGCTACCAGTACTACTGCGATGGAGATGCGGACTGCGACGATCATTCCGATGAGGAGAATTGCAACCGTAACAGTACTTCGTGCACGGGGCAGGATCAGTTTCTCTGCTTGAATTCAATGCACTGCATTGATCGCGTTCGGGTGTGCGATGGAGCTCTCGACTGTGGATTGGGCGATTTTTCGGACGAAACAGGCTGCCTGCCTCGTGAACTGTTGCCGTCTGCAAGTCCAATGTTGTGCAGAAATGGATTGCCGGTGTCGAGTGGTGACTTCGTGTGTAATTCGAGCCGGCTGTGTGTTCCGAGGCGCGTTGTTTGTGATGGTTTTCCGGACTGCGAGGACAACTCGGACGAGGTCGGTTGCAATGTGACGACAATCTCCTGCGCCCCTGTGAGTGAATACCAATGCCCAGGTGAGAACAAGTGCATTCCGAGTCACTGGGTGTGCGATGACGACGAGGACTGCCGCGATGGCTCCGACGAATCTAACTGCTCCGCATCAGTTGTGTGCGAGATGCCCGACCGACACTGTCGAAACGACTCCACGACTTGCGTCAAAGCTGAGCAGTTGTGCGATGGAGTGGAGCACTGCGTGGACGGGTCGGATGAAGGTGGGCACTGCAACGTCAATCTCTGCCTGATTCCAAATCTGTGTGAGTACAGGTGCCAACCGGCACCAGACGGATTTGTTTGCACCTGTAAGCCCGGTGAAAAACTAAATCCAGACAACGTAACTTGCAGTCATGCCAGCCCGTGCCTGAACTGGGGTACTTGTAGTCAGAACTGTTCTGAAGACTGGCACGAGGGATACCACTGTTCATGCCACGATGGCTACGAGCTGGCTTCAGATAAGTTTACCTGTAAGCCCATGTCGAATGCCAAGACGTACATCCTGTTCTCAAATCGGCACGAGATTCGGCAGCTGGATCTCCATCATGAGACTTATATCTCGCTAGTGTCGGGCCTTCGTAATACAATAGCGCTCGACTTCTACTACAACCACTCGAACTCTGATGGTGAAAACAGCGTCATCTTCTGGTCAGACGTGGTAGAAGACAAGATATACAAGGGTAATCTCATCCTGAATTCAGTTACCAATATCGACACTGTTATCAGTCACAGCATCGCAACAGCCGAAGGACTGGCAGTTGACTGGATCACAGAGCATCTGTACTGGGTCGAGAGCAATCTGGATCAGATCGAGGTTGCTGACTTCGGTGGTAACAACAGGCTCACTCTTGTGTCCGGATTCATGGACAGCCCACGTGCAATTGCTCTGGATCCCCGTGTAGGGCTGCTCTTCTGGACGGACTGGGACCGACAGTATCCTCGCATCGAACGAAGTTCGATGAGCGGTGATAATCGAACTGTCATCGTTAATGTTACCTCTGTCAGCGTCGCTGGAATGCAGGCCTCCGGGTGGCCAAATGGAATTGTGGTTGACTACGAGCTCCAGCGTCTGTACTGGATTGACGCACGATCGGACTCGATCCATACGTCAAAATATGATGGCTCCGATCTTCGAGAGGTGCTGAAAGGTCATGAATTTCTCTCGCATCCGTTCGCAATCAGTGTGTTCGGCAACAACATATTCTGGTCAGACTGGCGGACGAACTCTCTCATCCGTGCCAACAAGTGGAACGGAACGAACGTTCAGCTGGTCGAACGCACCATAACCCAGCCGTTTGATTTGCACATTTTCCATCCTTTCCGTCAGCCATACTTCACCAATCCATGTGCAAAAGGAAACAGATGTGTTGGCGGTGCTGTTTGCCTTCTGACACTAGATCACCAAACAGCATGCAGGTGCCCTCACATGACGGAACTCGTCAATCAAACGGCTTGTGAGCCTGTTCAGAAATTTCTGCTGCTGGCACGCAAGCAGGAGATACGTGGCGTCTATCTTAATGATCCGTACTTCAGTGTAATTCCGGTCATTACCACACCAAATGTGTTCCGCCCAGTGGCTATGGATTTCGTTTTAGATGGGGATGTCAACCATGTTTATTGGACCGAAGCCGGTATGACACCCGCTGGCAGCAAGCTTGGTCTTCATCGTGCTACTGTCATGAGCACCAGCATTGATGTCATTGATTCCGGTGCTCAGAATCCTCATGGCTTTGCGATTGATTGGATCAGTGGAAACGTCTATTTTACCAGCTACAGTCATCACGGTGCATTCATTGCCGTATCCAAACTTAATGGTGCTTACAGGCGCCTACTCGATATTCCTACCGACAGTCTGCAGAATCCTATTTCATTAGCGGTTCATCCAATGAAAGGTCTCCTGTTTTGGTCCGATGCGGCACTTGGTAGCGTCTTCTTTTCGTATCTTAATGGACAGCATGTGCAGCGGATTTACCACACTAACGGCAGCATGCCATCTAATCTGTCAGTTGACTATTCTGTTGATGAGCTCTGGTGGACTGTGCTATTGCCGGACAACTCTTCTCATATTATGCACTGTATGCTGCGTAACCCTGATTCCAATCTGTGTGATCCGACACCGCTTCAGCTTGGTGGCGAAGTTCACTCGTTAACAGCACTTGCCGTTGACAACGGCACAGTGTATTTTGCGCTTGGTAACGGTCGCAACACCATAGAAAAAGTCGACAGACATGGACATCATCGGACGGTGCTGAGAGAGCAGACGTCAGATGTGAGAGCCATGAAAGTATTTGTCGCCAACCGATACTCGCGTGGCAATAAATGTTCTGTCAACAATGGAAGCTGCTCACAGCTATGTCTTCCACTTCCTTCCAGTCGAATCTGCTCCTGTGCAACGGGATTTAAACTTAACCCACACGACCAAGTCACTTGCAAAGGAATTGACTCATTTATTATGTATTCAAATGTGACGGAAATTGTTGGAATTTCCTTGAATGAAAGCGACACGGAAACACAGGCAATGGCTCCGATTTCGCGAATCGAGCTCGTCGTGGCTACAGACTTTCATGTCGCCAATGACAGCATTTACTGGGTCGATAGTCACGCACGGACAATTCAGCGGATCCGCCGCGACTTGACAAACCGTGAAGTTCTCATCAATACCGGCATTCTGTCAGTAGAGGGTGTTGCCGTTGACTGGATCGCCGGCAACTTGTACTGGACGGACAGTGGACAAAACTGCATCGAAGTTTCGCGGTTAAATGGATCACATCGCTATGTTGTTGTTCACGGCAACGAGGACAATCCGAGAGACATTGCCGTCGACCCGATTCATGGCTACATGTACTGGATGGTTGTTGGCAACGAGCCGAAGATTAAACGTGCTCGGCTGGACGGAACGGACCAAATTGTGCTGGTAAATATATCAGAGCAGTCATCCATCTTGACTCCAGGCAGCATTGCTTTGGACTACGACGGCAACCAGCTGTACTGGTGCGATGAGACCCATGGCCGGTTGGATGCAATAGATCTGGGGACGTTGTCCAGCAGGACGGTTGTGGCCAACGTCACTAACTGTGCCGGGGTTAGCGTCCACGGAAACTTTCTCTACTGGATTGACAGTTCGTTACAGCGGGGATCCATCGTTCGTGCCAATAAACAGACGGGCACGGGTCATACCACAGTCCGCACCAATCTTAGCCATTATGTCAAGAATCTGGAAATATTTCACTCCACTCGGCAGCCACCTGCGCCCTACAATCCATGCGGAAGAGATAACGGTGGGTGTGCGGAATTGTGCCTGTTTAATGGAACGGCGCCTGTCTGCTACTGCTCGCATGGACGGAGTGTTAACAACACTCACTGTGCAAACTTCGACATCTTTCTGGCTTTCTCAAAAGTCACCGGAATCGAAACGGTTCATCTGACCCAGTCTGCAAACGGTATGCCAAACTTAAACTCACCAAGACCAACAGTGGAAAATGCAACTTATCTTCGTAATGTGATAGGACTTGCGTTTGACTTTGCATTGTCGCGCTACTTCTTCAGTGATATACAGCGTGGTGACATCCAGTCGGTGTCGTTCGAAGGCACCGACTTTGAGGTCATTGTCAATAATGTCGGGTCTGCCGAAGGCTTAGCATATGACGAGAATTTCCAGGAACTCTATTGGACCAGCTACACCAACTCATCCATTAGTCGTGTCAGCATCCGTCTTCCCCGATCTGAAAGGCGTGTTGAAAAAATGGTGCAGTTAACAGCGGACGACCACCCCAGAGCCATAGTGATTGACAGCTGTCAGTCACGGATGTACTGGACCAACTGGAATGACAACCATGCCAGTATCATGCGCTCACGCCTCTCGGGGACCGACGTTGAGAAGATCATTAAAGACAATATTGAGACCCCGAATGGGCTGACAATTGATCATCGAGCACAGAAACTGTACTGGTCAGATGCTCGTCTCGACTCAATTGAGCGCTGCAACTATGACGGAACTGGCCGTAAAGTTGTTATACATGGCTACCCGCAGCATGTGTTCGGTCTGACCGTTTTCGGCGACCATCTTTACTGGACCGACTGGCTGCTCCGCGCCGTTCTGAGTGCCAACAAATATACCGGCTCCGACATCACCTACCTGCGGAAAAACATTGTGCGCCAGCCGATGGGTATCGTTGCCGTTTCGAAGGATGCTAACGCGTGCCGAAACGATACGTGCTCAAGTCTAAGCAGTCGTTGCCAGCATAGATGTGAGGTTGATGAACGTGGTATAGCAAACTGTGCGTGTAATGCTGGCTTCGTTCTAAACAGTGATAGAACCACCTGTCGACCAGTTCATGTGCTGTGTGCTTTCGGTCAGTTTGCCTGCTCCAGCGGCAAGTGTATCGACATTGAGGAAACCTGCGATGGAAATGCACACTGTCCAGGTCAAGACGACGAGGATGCACGGTACTGCAAGACCAGACTTTGTCCAAACGGATATTTCCGCTGCAGTAATGGCCGATGTATTGAGATGTCGAAGAAGTGTGACAGGGTTCCTGACTGCGGAGACGGGTCCGATGAGCACGACTGCCCTTGCAATCCACACTCCGAATTTCAATGTGCAACCGGAGAACGGACCTGCATTAAGGCATTGTATCGTTGTGATCAGGAGAAGGACTGTCCTGATGCATCCGATGAAATTGGATGCCCACAAATGAACTGCCGCGACACATTGGAATCGGGTTTCGATCGTGCGCCGGTCGTGCACTGTAACCGTACGACGGCCTGTATCTTTCCGTCGTGGTTTTGTGACGGACACAATGACTGCTGGGATAACGAGGACGAGGAGAATTGTTCCTCGATGCCGCCCACGGTCTGCGATGTCGGCTGGCGGTCTTGCAAAGTCGGTGGCTGTGTTGTCAATAGCTGGTGGTGTGATGGTGACGTGGACTGCTACGATGGATCTGACGAAGCTAACTGCACGGTCATGTGTTCCAGCCATGAGTTTCTTTGTGATGGGAAACGATGTATTGCCGCTGACTGGCGATGCGATGGACATGCAGATTGTATTGATGGGTCCGACGAACAGAACTGTGATGGGTCGTGTTCCCCGGATGACTTCCACTGCACTAGTTCAGCTGACTGCATCCCAAAGTCGTGGCAGTGTGATGGGGAGTATGACTGTCCTGGAGGAGAAGATGAACATCCGCAGTCCGGCTGTCGGCCGCGTCCTTGTAATGTAGACGAGTTCCAGTGCCACAACTGGCGGTGTATTCTGGCATCGTTCTTCTGTGATGGAGTAGATGACTGCGGAGACGGGTCCGACGAGCCATCGTGGTGTGAACCATCCTCGTGCAACAATTTGACCAAGTTCTCGTGCTTACACTCCAGTCAGTGCATCGCCATAGATAAACAGTGCAATGGAAAGCCGGAGTGCATAGACCAGTCAGACGAGGATGAGACTATGTGTGGGTCTGCAAAATGTGGCCCGCAAGAGTATACGTGCTCAAATGGAAAGTGTGTTAATCCGATGTCGTTCTGTTCCCGGAAGGAAACATGCAGCACTCGTGAGAAGGATGACATTATTCGTCGAAGCTGCGGCGTCAATGAGTGTCTG
>Ga0209679_1001345_pt1 | contig 10439 bp, 8 predicted proteins | sample WorMetHEROISLAND_4_FD_187408 | JGI IMG/M metagenome (GOLD analysis project Ga0209679, IMG submission 187408) | Marine gutless worms symbiont microbial communities from Max Planck institute for Marine Microbiology, Germany - Olavius sp. 2 HERON... ...
CTGTGTTCCAAGATGCACCAGTGACAAAAGTTTGGCGAAAATCCGTCAACAGATACTGGAGATATCGCGGAAACATAAAACTACCACGTGAATCACGGACGGACGGACGGACCGGACGGACGAACAGCGGCACGGACGGACAACCCGAAAACATATAGCCTCCGCCGGCGCCTACCGGCGGCGGAGGCTTAAAAACGTTTACCAGTGCCTCTAGTAAAGCACGACCTTGTATAGGTCGGATGCCCTTTCCGTCGCCCAACCAACAGAACTACGGCACTGAAGGAAACTGTCAAAACAATGAAGAAATCATTTATTAGAACTACTCGTATGTCCATAGATCTTTGTTTCTTTAGTTTAATCATATAATCAAAACAATATCATTAAACATTTTTCTGGTATACTTATAACATGTATACATTCAACGGATTTACAGACCTGCATATCTCGCATACGCGCCTCAATGTCTGCCACACGTTTTTCTGCAGCCAGCTAGTTGAGTAAAACACAAAATAATTCACGATTACTCAAATGCACATTACAAAAAGCATTACCAGCCACGAACTTATTTACAATATCCAGTTGATACTGATGATGTCTAACGACTATGACTAGAGAAGGGCACTCTCTTGCACTATCATTTCCTGTTTTTCCGAAAACCTGCATTCCTTCAAAGTGCATACATGGTGATATTTGTCACGTCAGACACTTTAACAATTCTGCGTCGTTATAACGAAAACCCCAAACGTGTCAAGAACAATGTGATGCTAACGATGTTGAGGTGCAAATGTAATAGGGATTGGTGGTCCCTCTCCAGCAACTGTGCTGTCTTAGGAATGTTGTGTGTTCATATATTGCGTCCAAGACAAAAGTCATGGCTGAAACAAATTCCAATGCATTCTCAAGCTGCTATAGGGTATAGACTAGTGATTTGCACTTTCGCGTGTGAGAATGAATCCCCATTTTCCATTGATCCAACACTAAATAGCTGACTACAAATATATACTCACCACTCTTTCGTCATGTCCATCCATCACTTTTACACTGCTTGACTTTTCCAGTTCCTGCTCAAGTTCACAAACACGAGACTGCAGTGCTCTAATTAGCTGTTGAGTATGAGCGTCTGAACTAGGTAACATTTTGGGTAGCTTGGCAGTGTCTCCTGTTGGCTCATTCACAACAGGCATCTGCATCAAGGATAAAACACTAACAGGCTGACTAAATGTATCCTCGCTAGTCTGTACAGCACAATCAGCAGTTTTGCTGGTTGAAGAAATTCTCTTCTGCTCCAGCCGGGAAGCACGGCGTTCAGCGGACGACAATCTCAACGTGAGGTCGGCGACCTTTTCGTCGAGCTTAGACACGCTTTCCTCACGCGAGATTTCTGATGCTCGCAGCTCGCGTTTAAGACTATCAACTTGAGACGTGAACTCAGAACGCAGATTTTCCGAGTCACGCAACTTAGTTTCGTACTGTTTCTTCAGACGACCCAAGTCAACACTCTTAGAAGTCTCACCGACAGTTGACTCCTGCTTCCAAACACTGCGGTCTGTATGTGCCAGCTCTGCCTTGTCTCTTTGCCGTTGTCGATTTACCTGGCGCTCTGCATCCAGTTCAAGTTGCAGCTGTGCAATAACCTCATCCTTCTGTAGCAAAATCTCTTTGTCACTCACTGGCTTTGCTCGAAGCTCTTCCGTTAAACTGCAAACCTGAGCTGTCAAATCGGAATTCTTTTGTTCCAAACTGGATACTAACGAATTCAGTTTGTCATTATCAGCCCGATGCTGTTTTAATACTGCATTCTCTTCTGTTAAACTATTAACCACAGTCTTCAATTCATTAGCCGAATGCTCTACTATCTGATTTCTCTTTTCTTTCTCTGACATAGTCCTTTCTAGCCTAGATACGGTATCAGCCGATTGTTTCAAATCTAACTCTAAGTTTGATATAGTAACTGAGCTGTCGTCAAGTTTCAGCTGCATGACAGAACTGCTTTCTGTAACGTCATTCAACTGTCCTCGCAATGAATCTCTTTCTTTTGCCGTTCTTGACAGCTGGTCCAGCGCGTCTTTTATCCGCCGCTCCGTCACTGCCAGTTTTTCCTCAAGACATGCAATGCGGTTATCTTGTTCCACGGTGTTAGAATCTGGTAACGTCTGTGTTCCTATAACCCTTTTCGACCGAGCCTGCTCTTCCGACTTCCGTCTGCTATGGTTAATTTCTCGCTCAAGATCATTGCAACGATGAGTCTTAGCATCCAGCTGTCGTTCGAGTAACGTGAGCTTATCAGCTTCCTGTGTTATTAAGCTGCTCTTCTCACTTAACTCCACTTTCAACTCTTCAGTACGTGAGTAGGCAAGCCGAAGTTCTTCTTTCCCTTGTCTCAATTCCTCGGACATCGCTGCCAGTTTCCGAGACGTATCTTTGGCATTGCTTTCCAGGTTTTTAACCAGATCACAATACTGATCACGTTCATCCTTAACTGTCTGAAACGTTTCCCGGAGCTCCCTTTCGACAGAAGAGCGAATCTTCTGTGCCGACTGTGCCAGCTGCAACTGTAGACTGTCGATCTCGGACTTCTGTGAACGCATCGTCTTTAACGCCTGTTGTAACTTGCGCTTTTGGTTCTGTGCCTGGAAATGAAAAAAACAAAACAAAAAAAAAAGAATTAAGATGACTACAAACGACAATTTAACCGTACATGAAAAAAACGAAAGGCGACTGGTGAAAAGAGCAGTGGTTGCCACAGTAATTTCTATATAATATATATCCAACAGAGAGAATTCGTGGATGCACTGAGGTGGTTGAGACATGTACTGTGGCATGATTCGCTGCGAGAACAGTATTGGAAGGAAGATTACAAGGAAGGAAAGGCAGTAGGAGGCCGAGGATAATGTTTTTGGACTTGTTACTGAAGAATGATGAGGGAAATATTGATTGTGATCATCTGAAGGTGTCGGCACAAGATAGAATAAGTTGGTGTCAGTGAAAATGGAAACCTGCCCAGTGGGCAGAATACCACTGGATTACACAGCTCTGAAACTGCTGGTTGGGCAATAGGAACAGCAGCACACTGGTAAAAAAATCGTGCTCCAACAATTCCCCAAAAAAGTTCATTTTGGAGGACCTGGATTAACATGGAATAATAACAAAAATCAAAGTAGTAGGTAGCAGTAATATTTCCAACCTTTCTGCTAAATGATTATTTTGCTTTGGACGATATTAACCTGAACATAAACCTTAGTACTTGCTGCTTTAGAAAAGTGCAGAAACAAAACAGCTAAGAACAAGTACTGTTATCCCCTCAAACACACAACATCTGTTCAGCAATGACTGTCTATGGGTAAGAGGTAGAATATCAGATCTGTATTGTGTACCACTCCAGCAGATATCTACACATGTGGTTCATGGTCATATTGGAGGCAGCCGCCCAAGGGGAAGACCACGGAAGAGACGGTTGGACAATGTCGCAGAAGACTGCGAGACGTTGCATGTGTCTGTAGCAGAGGCCGATAGTCTTGCTCAAGAAACATCCCTCTGAAGAAGCCGGATTTGGAACCGCGAAGTTTGAGCTGCCGGAGCGCACTGACCTGTCAAAGTCGCCATGCATTAAGTCAAGTAAGTCAAGTCATTGTGTACCACAACCGTACGCATTCATATCAATAGTTCTTACAGGTAAACTCGGGTCATTCTGTTTGTCTTGGGATTAGCTATTTGTGTTGTATATGTTACCACTGCAGATGACTGTCCAGAAAGACTCGTCTCCAAAGTGACCAATTATGTGCTAACTCACTCACTTAATGAATAACCAATTACCCTATTCAGAACAAAAAGCCATACACTTTTACCTTTAGTTTACTCTTCTCGGCTGTAGCTTCCAGCTCAGCAATTCTCTCATGCAGAAATGATGTTGATACGTATGTATTCTGAGAACGATCACCATCGTCTGACTAAAAACACGCAACAACAAAACCAGAACTCTTTCGAATCAGATGCATTAGCAAAACAAAAATGAGAATTATTTTTTGATGCAATGATGCAAGAGCTTACTTTTTCTCTCCTCCCGACACACTGTTAATAACAAATAAACAAAGACAATGCATGCCTTTCAACATCATGCAGTCTGAGGTTCAAGGCATTGAATGAGTCCATCTATAGGCTAGGACTTGGAGCAGAACAGTTTTTGCCAGACGCCCTTCTTAATGCCACAAATTACTCCTACGGAGAATCAAACTGCTGCCAGCAAATAATAGCAACATGTTGTGTCGCACGCTTAACTTGCACAAGTAATCTGGGAGCCAAATTTTCAAATACCGTATATACTCAGTTACTCACGTATAAGTCATTCCACGTATAAGTCACGGCTGGCTTATACATGAGTATATGTGGTAACTGGACATAATGGTGATATTTTGTGCAAGCTTAGACCATCTTAGACTTGTGATGGCTTGGCTTAGTGGTAGTGCGTCAGTCTCGATCAATGAAGTTACTCTATGTTGGGCCCGGTTAGTACTTGGATGGGTGACTGTTCACAGTTATACTGTCTTTGTATTTATTTAACCAAGCTACCCCTGGGTGACTCGGTGGCGTAATGGTTAGGGCGTTGGATTTACGACCAAGCGGTCGTGGGTTCGATTCCCGGCCGGGCCTCTATCAAGCTACCTAGGTCTACTCAGCCTTCCATCCTTCTGGGGTAGGTAAATCGAGTACCGGCCTGCTTGGTTGGGGTTAGGGTGGGGCGTGTTCACTTGTCGGGTGGCAGGCAACACTGTGTGATCCCATATGGAAAGTGACGCTCCGTAGCTCTGTGATGGGTTTCCCATTAAGAGCTATACTAGGCTTTTAACCTTTAACCCAGATCAACTCAGCAGTCCATCCCTTCAAGGTAGGTAAATCGAGTACCTGCATGCTTGGCTGGGGTTAAGGAGGGGCACATTCACCTGTGTTGGGTGGCAGGTGATCCCATATGGCATGTGACGTCTCCATACCTCTGATACAACAGAGTGCATAATGGCTGTTCAGGGTCATATAAGGTCGTTGACTTTCAGCATCAACTGAAAGCGCATATGCAACTTCCTGTTAGCGATCAAAGCAACATTTGTCCCATCTTGCACTGTGTCTGAGATACAATGACTTAAAGGCCGAAAATTGCAACTTTTCTCAAACCCCCTCTCATATAACACACTCACTCAAGGTTAACCCTTTCAAATTTCTGGATAAACCTTACTTCCCATAAACCAGAATCACGGAACTATCCGTCAGTGAAGAGTTTGTGATGCTGGCTTTTGTCGTTTTGGTACAATAGCAGCAGCAGCATGTGACAGACAGACAGGTCGATAGACAGACGGACACAGAGAGACAACCTGACTGTAGCTATAACAGCACCAGCACAGCTTGCAATGCTGACGTGCTATCTAAACCAAACTGTTTGACACTGTAAACACTCGGTGAAGACTCTCCCACTGGTGAATATGCCTTTGATTCGATCGTGACATGCAGTGCTATATGAATGTATTTCACTGAGCGAAAGCCAGTTTCACCTGAAGGGTCGGCCCAGACAATTTCTGCTGAATGCTAACATCCACTGCTTGTCTCTCCGAGTGGCACACGACATCGGCACTGGCTTGGTGCAGCTCACTGACCTGCAACTGAGAGAACTCCAGCTGCCGCTTCAGTGACGCCACCTGGTGAATCACAACAGAACATTATATCATATGCTACATTTCACACACCATACGACATGACTACGCAGTACGCAGTCTACTTCCTCCAGAATCTCCAGCCTCACAGAATTAGAGTCTCCGACCTCGTGTCCACAACCTGCAGTTACTGGATCATGTTAATCATCTTGCTGACAGTAACTTTTTCGTGCGGATGCTTTTTAAAAATGTTTACTAACATATTGTTTCCTTCACTCTCTGTACGCGGTTTTTAGATTTTCAATTTTAACCTCTAATGTCATCGAACAATTTTTGTAGTTTCATTCATGTGTTTAGTTGCGTTCTGACAACTTTTAATAAACAAATATGATGATGATGATGATGACGATGCACAAAGTACAATAAAATACCTGAGCCAAGCTTACTGTCACATGGTGCAAAAACAGAAAACTGACAAAAAGAACTACAGCACAAGAAATCTGGAAAAAATACATCAAGGCAGTTTGTTCTGAATGATTATTATAAATCTGCAGCTATCAGAAACTGGGATTACACACACACATACGCAGACAACATTTTAACAGCCATTTTCCAGATAAACCCAGGTTAGCTAATTTCTACCTTGATTCTCGAAACAACCGATTCCGGGCTTTCGAAATGAAATGCCTACGAAGGTTCTTGAACGTAAAGTGGCAACAGAAAATCGAGAATACAGATATCATGAAAAGAACGGGCACAAGCATCAATATCGTCCTGAGAATTATTGACAGGAAATTGAACTTCTTCGGTCATATATGCAGGACGCAAGATGACAGGCTCCTAAAGCAAGCTGTTTTTGGCATAATGGATGGCAAAAACAAGGATATTTGCACCCTGCACGGACTGGCGATGGACGGAAGAAAATGGAGCCATTTTGTGAAATATGTCATGGACATCAACGGCATTGAGCCCATGGAACAAGAGAGAGAGACCGTGATTCTCAGCCTCCAAAACTCTCCATATCCACTCTAACACAATCCCACCAGGTCTCCTTCTGATGTCCCCTCTGTCTAGTTCCCTCCATCGCCATATGTCGCTCGACCCAATTTGCATCATCTTTATGTTCAACACGTCCAGACGACCATACTCTGCCCTTCTAATCACCAAGTTGATTGGTTCCAGTCCCGACGATTCTCTACACTCCATATTTCTCCGCATCTTTCAAATCAAAACCACGCATCCATCGAAGCATACTCATTTCATTTCTGTCCAACTTTACTTCACATTCCACCTTCACCGGCCAACCAGCCTTAATGCTGCTTAACAACTGCAATTCATATTCAATATCACACACACACATACACACACACAACGGTATTTGTTTAACCGGCCCGTTTTTCCGGAATTACTGCAGGTTACGTAACTCCAGGTCAGGCTGGTCTCCAAAAGTAAACTTTTGGGAATTCCTGTGGCAGAATTTTACAGGCTGACTTTCCTTCCCGTCATCCAACCAACAGTGTCAAAGCAAAAGACAAACATTACACGGTAATAAGTAAGCAATAACAAGAAGACATACTTCGGTCTCCAGCAGCTCCACCAGAGTGTGATCAGCTGCTTCATCGGACGCAACCGAACTGTCACTGGGTGAGTCTTGCAGCTAAGAAAAAACACGAACAGAAGCAATAACAACAGCCAATTAATAGGACAGAGCCAGGGCCCAATGCAGTTCACAAATATGCCGGAATTTCTCTAAATACACAGACAGCCAATATGTCAATGCACTGGAGTGACAATCCATGTACCGTAAAACTTCTAATAAAAGCCGGGTCTCAAATAGAAGCCGAGTCTCTAATACAAGCCGTGGGTCTAAGTCGGTTGTTCTAATAGAAGCCGGGTCTTCAATTGAAGCCAGGTGCCACCATGACGCAATAGACGTCGTAGCCGGTGCGATAAGTGAATAATAATGGATACGAGTACAGGCGGTAGTCGAAAAAGAAAGGCATACATGATAAAAGTCAAAATTAACTGCAATTGTGCACACTATATATAGAAAAAGTTTATTACCGTGGTATGGCAAGTTGACAACGTTTTAATAGAAGCCGGGTCTCTAATATAAGCTGGGGGCAGAAGTAACTTGTTCTAATAGAAGCCGGGGGCTTCTATTAGAAGTTTTACGGTACAAAGCTAACCTGGTCAAGTACGTTTTTATTGGACTCAAAGGCAAAGAAGACTATCTGCTGATGATTGTTGGAATTAAGTGTCTGCATGAGTACATAACTGAGTGACCGCACTGAATGTGACCGGTCAAGTTCTCTAAAGGCACAAACCGCATGATAACCGACGACAGTCACCGTCAAATAACAGGCCTAACTAGTGATTACAAAGCATTTTGCATTGTTTAGTTTCACGCTCAGATTTATGTAGCAGTCATAATTACGATCAGTTGATGATTAATAAGTGACCTCTCCCCCGGCCACTGCCCACAGCCGTCCACAAAATTTGGCTACTCTGGTAAAAACAGGCAACACAATTTGCACTTCTTCTTGCTAATTAGGTTGGGCTGTAGTGACCCTCAGAAATGATGACATCAAAAGACTAGAAGCATTTGAGACGTGGATCTGGCGGTAGAAAAGATCAGCTGGATGGAACGACCAAGTACTGACGATGGTCGGGGAACAAAGATTGCTGATGGACACAATCTGAGAAAGACAAAGAAACTGGATTGGTCACATACTCAGAGGAAATTCATTACTGAGAACAGTACTGGAAGGATCTGGCGGTAGAAAAGATCAGCTGGACGGAAGATATAACGAACGACCAAGTACTGACGACGGTCGGGGAACAAAGATCGCTGATGGACACAATCCGAGAAAGACAAAGAAACTGGATTGGTCACATACTCAGAGGAAATTCATTACTGAGAACAGTACTGGAAGGGAAAATCAAAGGCAGAAGAACAAGGGGAAAATGACGAAAATGTTTGATGGGATTATGACACATGGACACATCAAGCTAAGCTACAGTGAATTGAAATTGAGTGCACAAGACAGAGCGAGATGGCATCATCACCACCGGAACCTGCCGATGGCAGAGAACTAGAAGAAGAAGTACTGAATGGCTTACGAAGTATTCACTTATATGGCAACTGTGATTACGGTAAACATACATGTTAGGGCATTTGAGAAAAAGTAGATCAGAACTTTCTCACAAGAGCACATGCAAACAGTCGTCAAACAGTCGAATATCCAACAGAAGATTGAATAATAAAAGCAACTGCTATAAAAGAGTCGGAAATAAGACACAACATACATCAGTGGATTGGGAGTCAGTATGCAGGGCACTGTCACTGGTGCTAGCTGTCACACTGGATGTTAATCGCTGAACTGAAGTCACGCCAGGTTCGGCTTTGTCGGAAACTGACTGGCAATGCTTAACAGTTGCGGCATCACTGCGTGAAATGGACCCAGTCTTGTGATCTGCTTGCAAGCTGACTGACATTTCACCAGCTGATGATGCAGCACGTTGACCAGAGAAGTCTGATTTCGAGTCAGCACTGTCCACAATGGACGAACTTCGAGCAATTGGAACCTGATCATCGGAGATATTAGACATTTGCTGATCAACGCATCGAACAACTGTATCCATCCAAATGTGACGCATGCCTGGTGTTGTTGCCGACATGATGAACTCTCCCGAAGCATTCTATTAATAAACAACAGATAAAACAAATCTTTATATATATCAGCATCCAAAACAAACATAGATAACACAGACTGCTGCTGTTATTGCCGCTGCTGATGCTACTGGTACTACTACTACTATTAGAACTACTTTCGATTTTTTTGTTTAACAAAACAATTTTCCAGGTTAAGCCGGGTCCCCAACAGTGAACCTTTGGGCATTGCTGGAGCAGGACTCTTTACAAGCTGGACAGCCTTCCTGTCGCCCAACCAAATGCATCAAAATATCGAAAGGTAGAAGGATAATGAAGAACCGCAATTCTCTAAGTTCTGCTAGAACCAGCTTAACTGGCCAGACTAAAAGCAAGGCATTAACCTCCTGTAGGGTGGCCACAAAGTAGGAGAAAAAAATCCGGGTTTTCCAAGTTTTTCTAGAGCCATAAACTTACCTTTCCATAGGGTATCGCAACAAAAAGTAAATGTAATAATGACCTTCATCGAGGGTCATTCCACACGAATTCCAGCAATATAACAGGTCACTACCGCACTCTGACCAAATATTTGAACGACGAACTAAAAATACTTTGTTTGTTTGTTACAGTTTTTCCCTGAGGTTGCACAGAATTCCCTGAGTTTTCCATGTTCAGAGAAATCCCTGAGTATTCCAAGTTGTCCAGGTTTGTGACCACCCTGTCCTGGTAAAGAAAAAGATACTTGCTCTTGATCAGCACCACTTTACAACCTCAAAAATGGCAGTTGATTGGCATGTGGTATTAATACTGTAGCTCATTATATGACCACCCACCATCTGCAAAAAAACAGCATCTAAACAGTGATTGTAAAAACGCCCAGTTTATTGAAAACAGATAGTCTTTAGTCATCAAGCTGTAACACTTCAAATCAGTAGCAGCACAAAGTCACAGAAGCATAAGTTGCAGAAATGATCAAAGCCATGCCACACAATGCATTATTCACAAAACCACACTTGCAACACAACATCTGTTTGTCCCAGAACAAGACAGATCAAATGCGAGATCAGTAATAATCATAATGGAAAATAAAGGCAGTCTGACCGAAATACGGAAAGCATAACCATGACCAACATCCTGATCAGTGACCACGG
>Ga0209679_1001346_pt1 | contig 10429 bp, 10 predicted proteins | sample WorMetHEROISLAND_4_FD_187408 | JGI IMG/M metagenome (GOLD analysis project Ga0209679, IMG submission 187408) | Marine gutless worms symbiont microbial communities from Max Planck institute for Marine Microbiology, Germany - Olavius sp. 2 HERON... ...
TGATGGGACTAAACTGTAGTGGATCAGTGTAGGGGTGAGAGGTTATCGGTTGGATCTATTTACTAGTCCATAGAATCGGTCGTCATATACCCACCTGCCCGTTACAGCTAGGCGTCAGTTCAAATATTCAACACTCAAGTTCGCCCAATGGGTACATTTACGCTAGAACAGACGACCGTCTGACCAGTTTCATATGATATTAGATCGTTCCATAGACTGACTGTCAGAACTGGAACTTGATTTTGAAAAATGGTAATGGAAATCTAGCTGGCGTAAAGTTAGTCAGTCATTAGCAGCAAAATAAATTCGGCAAAACAACCACCACAAACTGAAGCAAAAAATCAGCATAAACTAGACTAGGACTGATTTAGTAGAGTGAGAAAATTCTATACAGAAACCAGCGACCAGCGATGCCACTGAGAAGCAAACAAAATAATCCTTACCATCAGATGGGAATTCTTCACATTCTTCATCATATTCTTCTTCCTCATATTCTTCTTCCTCATTTTCTTCTTCATCTCCATACTCATCATAATACTCTTCGTCCTCCTCTTCAGCGGGATCTGGATAACTCTCAGGCATAGGCAAACTAAATCGAGACGGTGGTGCAGGAAGTAATGCTCTCAGCCGAGTGGGACTTTCACCAAGTAAAGGACGTGGCCCTCTCAACAGATCTGGTCTTGGTATATTTGGCCCACGCATGAATGGTGGTACTGGACCTCTCATATTCCAGTCACCGCAACCCATCGGCGGTCTTGGAAAATTGCCCGCATATGGTACACCAGGAACGTCTTCATCTTCCTCATGCAAACTTTCCTCTGGACAGTTGTCTCCATCTCCACCACTTCCTTCCGGCTTGCCAATCTCTCCATCAGCCCCAGGCTTCTCACTCTCTTCACCAGCTTTCTCTTGCGGTGCACTGAATGGTAATCTAGGCGGCTGCTGAAAACCGCCAGGAGGAAAGCCAGGTGGTGGTGGACCAAACATGACTGGTGGTGGTCGAACACCCATTGGTGGCATTGCAGCCATGTGTGGTGGAGCAGGCCAAGGATAGCCAGCAGGCAGGGGAGGTGCCTGCCAGTTCACTGATGCGGCTGACGATGATGATGCTTCAATGCCGGAAGTCTGTTCATCCTACATTCCAAACAAACAAGAAAAGATGTAGGCGCCGCGTGCCAACATGATATGTGGCCGTCCATCCAGCTGCAAAGTGTCTCATGCATTGACAGTAAATAAATTAGGTCTAACAATGGTCAGGCCTATGCAGTTGGTGCTTGAGCCGCCGGCGCTTGATACGCCACCCGTAAATAAACACATATGCCACACACGCGGCAATTTCTTTAGGTTTCTGACGTTTGGTAACTCTGACTTTTGACCTTTGCAACTGAAAAATGGCACTCTCACTTACTTGTACACTGGAGAACGTTCATACTGATTTTGACTTACGAGGCTGTATGGGACAGACGGACGGTGCATAATGCAGCCGATAGGACAGCCACATAAAACTGAACTTCTCATCACAAGCCAAACGTTATTTTACACAGAATATGCAGTTCCCATTAAAACCAATTACAAATGTATTAACTGTAGTGTTCTTAAAACTGCTCAGTCATTTACTAGACATGGGAATCGAACTTAAATCTGCGGAAAAGAACTGAAAGCGCAACGAACCTAACCAAACAAACTGCATTGCAACACTAGTTCTCTTCAGCGCCGTTCGCTATTGAATCTGTTAAGTGTCACAAGACCACAGCTGCTACAGCTATATACACTGTGAGGCATAAAAAACACCAAAATTTTTTTGTCATAACTTCTACAATACTTGACCACTTTTGATAGAAACTGATATGCAGTGTCTTGGATAAATTAGCCACAAAGTACGATAAAATTTTCCAACTTCACCTAAATAACGTCGCCACACCAACTTGCAAAAACAGCAGTGGTTAATTTCTGTCTGGAGCAGAGCGTCATCGACAAGGGCATTAATCAGTGGCGGCCAAGGCTGAGGGCATGTGTTCGTGCCAGTGGACAGCACTTTGAACGATCGATTAATTGAAATAACTGTTTGTCTGTTGAACGGTTTTGTTTTTACAAGGACACCTTTTCGTGCGAACTTCGAATTTAAAGGAAACGTCCCGATTCAATTTGTCAAAAACAGCTACTTAAAATTTTTGCAAGGTAGTGTGGCAACGTTATTTACGTGAAGTTGGAAAATTTTACGGTACTTTGTGGCTAATTTATCCAAGACACTGTGCATCAATTTCTATCAAAATCGGTCAAGTATTGTAGAAGTTACGATAAAAAAATTTTGGTGCATTTTTTTATGCCCCACAGTGTATTCTATGCTTACATAAGTGATTAAGAAAGGTAGAATATTAAGTGGCTTGCGCATGCTAAGATGATGATAAATGGTTCACTCAACAGCACCGTGAAATTCCCTGACACTTTGCGGCACTCCTAACCATTTTGCGTTACACATGTTGTCACGGTGACCGAATAAATCTAAACTTTTAGTTCTGGAGAGTAAACTTAAAACACCACTTTCAATTTACAATATATTTACAAATATATACAACTCAACAAAATTCATCGATAATAACAAAACGTATAAAGAAAAACAATAGCTCTATCTGTTCCCCACAAAACTAAATTCAGTTCCTAGATCTGCAACAATACAGCACATCCATTAACACAGACAGACACATCTGAACTCTACGCCTCCCAGCAGTCAAAAGGACCGCGTGTCCGACGGCACATGAACACCCAGCTGCGTGCATGGGTCACGTGACCGGTCAGCACGCCCAGGCAGTCGACTGGACGTGACACGTCATTTATACTAGCGGTATAATAATGAAATAACAGTAATAATGGTATAACAATGCAATGCAACGTGCCAAAAATGACCCACAAAAATACTGCACTAATACTATGCTAATACACACTGGAGTTGTCCCAAACATGATGCTAACAATGAATGGTTTTCACTGACAAGGCCTTTTCCCTCACATTTCCCTGACTTTGGCCAATTCCCTGACATTTCACCGCCAGCTGTCAAATTCACTGACACTTCCATTTTCCAGTTTTTCCAGAAAAATGGTCAGCCTGTTGTTAGAGTTGCAATAACCTGTGATGACGGAGGACGAAACGGCGGCATTGCTACACCAGGTGGCATCATTGCGGGCATCATACCAGGCGGCCTCATCATTGGCATCATCCCCATCATGCCTACATTCACACAGCATCTACTCATTACTCAAAATACATCCAGTTATACATGTACACTGCAGTATATACGCAGTCAAGCATCATGTCCCTAAAGCATAAAAAAGAGAAAAGTGCTTTCCAAGCCACAAGGCCCATGGTGTGGCGCTGACCTCCACTTCCTTAGCCCTCAGCCAGACACCAGAGCCCACATTTTCAGGTTCTTACGAAAACCTAGAAAGATTTCACATCTTAGGAAATCTTAGGAAAGAAGGCGAATTTTGAAAACATCTTAGAAAAATCGTCGGAAAATATCTAGGAAAGCACTAAACTTGACTTAGGAAATAAACCTGTGAAATAATGCTTTACTTACTCATTCGCATATTTAACATCAATGCCATTTAAATATTATATGACGTCAAATATTACGACTACTGAACATGTTTACAATATTCTTCTTTCATTATTATTTCATAGGTTTATTTTGTAAGTCAAGGTTAGGTTAGTGGATTCCGAAATATTTTCCTAAGATTTTTCCTAAGATGTCTTCATTCCTAAGATTTTCTAAGATAAGAAATCTTCCTAAGATTTTCCTAGGAACTTTCAAAAATGTCGGCCCAGCTTTACACTGCAAGACCACGGATATGGGGCTAGTGTATCGTGAGGTGTGCCTGTTTACTACCCAGCTTATGCTTGTAGTCACTGCGCCTACCCACAGAGTGATGGCCAGGCTGAGTTGACCTGGGTGGCTGGTTACAGGCTGAGATGGTTTAACCGTCCGCAGATGGTCACCCATCCAAGTACTAACCAGGCCCGATGCAGAGTAACTTTGGTGGTAACCAACGCATTACCACTAAGCCAAACCGCCACCAGTCCCTAAAGTATATTTCTATATTTACTTTTTGTCTTCATATTCAATTTCTTCCCTCTGTACCCTGATGCTGCTGGTTGGGCAACAGGAAGAGCATCTAGTCTGTAAAAAAATCTGCTACAGCAACGCTATGAGGTTCTCCCTTGGGCACCTGGCCTAACCAAACCTGGATAAGCAGGCCAGTTCGACAAAAACTGAATAAACATTTGTCTGTATGTGGTGTGCATATTCTACTCTTTTGGCATGTTGTACTATTTGCTTTAAACTTCTTTCCTGGATTGCATCGTGGGTTGCTCTGTGGCGTAACGGTTAGGGCGTCAGACTTGCGATCAAGTGGTTGTAGGCTCCATTCCCGGTCGGGCCTCTATCAAGCTACCTAGGTCAACTCAACCTTCCATCCCTCCGGGGTAGGTAAACTGAGTACCAGCCTGGCTCGCTCGGGTTAAGGCGGGGCACATTTGCTTCTGTCGGGTGGCACACAACACTGTGTGATCCCATCTGGCAAGTGACATCCCGTAGCTCTGATACGGGTTCCTATAAAAACAGCTATATGCACCTTTAACCTTTTAACCATAAATCAGGTACCTGGTAACATGTGTGGAGGCATCATGTTGGGTGGCATCACTGGACCGGGCACAGGCACTGCAGGCACTGAATTTGTGCCACATTCAACAGGAGCAGGAACAGGAGCTGGAGCTGGAGCAGGAGCAGCAGCACTGGGTGGCGACTCCATACTAGCAACAGATGCTGGCGGCAACACGTCAACAGCTGACGACATGCTTGCTGCAGCCTCACGTTCTACCTGCCGACGACTCGCTTCAGCCATTGCCTCTGAACACCATATCGGCATCCACCATAAATGAACACACTCAACTATAGAATACCATATACAGCAGCTCTATCACGTCGCTTCAAACAATTCAACATCTACATGGTAAACACTACGACATATCAGTGAGGAAAATGATTAAAGACATGTATCATGTATCCACTGACTGTAATGCATTACACTGAGCTGATGGTCCCAACTCTACAATAAACTGACATCAATCACTCATCTGACTGAAAGTACTAAATTTTAGTCACAAACTGGCTTCATACGCACGCTTTCCATTTTTGTTTAACCAGCTAATCTTTTTCCGGAGTTATGCCTGGTTCCACCATTCCGTTGTGCCGTACTTCCGTTGCCGTTTCGCCATTGTAAAATTCCGTTGTTCTGAAAAAAATTACGTAACAAAATTCTGTTCTACTACAGCGGTAAACAGCAAAAAGATACACAACGGCAGTGGCAATGGTGTACGGAAATGGCTAACGGGAACAGCGAAACAGCAACGGAAGAACGGCAATGGAATGGTGGAAACTGGGCATTACTCCAGGGCAAACAGGGTCTCCAACAGGATTTTTGGGTATTACCCAGGTGTCTGAACCCTGAAGCCAGGCCCAGAAATCAGTTGCCTAAACAGGTCAGGCTGAATAATGAACGAGCTGGGCCGAATAATTCTGGCTCTTGCACCGGACTGGTCAACAAGGTAGAACAGGTTTTTTACAGACTGGCTGTCTTTGCTGTTGCCCAAGCAGTGAAGTCATGAATCACATGTATACACAGAACAGTTACTTCGCACGCTTTCTGGCAACGACTCATCATCAATGAATGCTCCATCGGCTAGCTGCTCCAGATTGTCAGGGACTTTACTCCACGGAATGTACGTTGCACCAAGTTCCACATCCCACAAGTCTTTGAACTCCGACTGCTTCACTCCGACATCCAGTGCCCACGCCACCTACATCAGCACCATCAGCAGCTTCATCAACATATCTTATACACGCTTAAATATGTTCACATGCATCACTTCCTGGCTGTGCCCCCGTCCCTGTCAAACATTATTATTATTTTTGCCTTTAGACTGATAGATCCTTGTCGTGTGGTACCTTGCGCAACTGCATTTACTGATGTTGTAACTCTGTCATAGTGCTCTGAAGCGTTCTTTTTCGCAGATTTATCAGATTGATCTGAGCATTTTCGTAGATTGCTCACAGCGATCCTTGCGAGTTGAAAAAGAACACAGCCAATGTCTCACTATCTCTGGCAACACAGTCCACTCATTGCTATTATGATGCTTGATACTTGCCATTCACACACAATACAAACTACATACAACATTGCGGCTGACCTTCAGTAAGTTGCCATTGAGCTTGTATCCTTTCAACCTCTCAAGGGCACGTGATGCATCACGACGCAAAGTAAAACAAACGTAGGCACAGCCACGTGGTGGGATCAGCTGTCACACACACGCACACACACACACGCACACACACACACACACACACACAACTTACTGACACCATTAGCTGAGTAATACAATGAAACCTTCACAACTGCACTGAACTGAGCTGTGATCTACGATTACTAGCAAAGCTAAAGAAACCAAGAAGCCAAATGACAGCATAGCACACTGCATAGTACATAAGAATCTACCACTTCACACGCCATCTCACCAGTAATAGCATATCAACACAACACAAGCACAACTCACATTAATAGACGAAATTTCGCCAAACTGAGATAACTCTGTGGACATTTCTTGTTCTGTTGTGTGTTTGTTGACATGACCAATCCACAGGGTCTTACTGCAAACTGCACACACATTGATCAGATAAACGCATGCACCTTACACACCAAACAAGCTCTACAACTTGTTAACTTAGCAATTTTACATACGCAGGAGTTCAGTCTGATATACTATTATGACTATTACTATTACAACTACTACTTTCACTTTTTGTTTAACCAACCTACTTTTCTGGATTTATTCCAGATTAGGCTGGGGGTCCCCAAGGGAGAATCTTTGTGAATCAGTAAGTTTTTACACGTACATGATGTCAACCAACCAAAAGTTAAGCAGTGAAAATTACAACATAAAATACGATCTGTATAAGCCAGTGAAATGTAACAGGAACAGCACCACTGTGTGACGCTCTGTACTAGCAAAAGTTTCACTGACTGTCAGTATATATAGTGAGGCATAATTACCAGACCCCCTAGCATCAAATGGCAAAATTTTGTTACTATGTTGTTTTTGACGTAAAAATTCCCACGACTAAGCATGAGATAATGCTGCATGGAATGTCACTACAGGGCAGATCAAGGACGTTGACGAACTGCGTTCATGTATCCTGACAGCTTGGGATGAACTGGATCAGCACGCTGTTGATACGGCAGTCAGGCAGTGGTGCACGCATCCTCATGCATGCGTTAAAGTGAAAGGCGGACATTTTGAACACAAACTGAGCCAGCAGTTTAGAATGTTGTTGTTGCTTGTAACAGCATAGTCTACCAGACATTTCTGCTAAATTTTATCAATTTTTGTCTATTTCTTCAAAGGCTATAAAATAAAAACCAAGCAGTCCGGTAACAATGCCTCAAGTCACTGTGTACTTGTAGCCATAAAGCCTTACAGACACTACTTAAACACAAAACTAAGCTGAGCACAGTGACGAAGGGAACTCAGATGAAATGGTTTAAACAAAAATTCTAGGAATGTTCGTAAGAATATCCCAAATTCACTCCAAAGTTCTGTCTAAGTCAGTGACTTAGGATTTCAGTTTTTCACAGAAGTTTCTCAAGTAAGTAAGTAAGTAAATAATTTATAAAGCGTCAAAGTCTGAATGAACAGAATCAGGGCACATAGTTGATTACAAAAGCTGTCTCAACACTTACTAACTTCATAAAATTGACAGCCAATCACATACTCTATTACATTTAGTTGCCACAAGTACGGAAATACTGGCTAACAGCAAAGCTCCACTCACTCCTAGACCACTACACTGCTATAGTGGTTGCGTACACCGCCATTTTACTGCTGTGCTGCAGCCAGCATTTACCAAGGTAAACAGTGATTTCCCTGCCTAAATTTGCCGCAAAAGAAACTTATATTTTATTTCTTTGTAAATCGGGCCCCGGGGCAACAGAGTCATCAATGCAATGACAACATCAAAAACAGCATTACTAGATCCACTGTCTGTATCAAAACTAATTACGGTTCCAGTAAGTGATTTTACAGCACTAATATATAAGGCAAAGCCTACTAATGAGATGTTCTTCTTTAAAAGGTGGAAGTCCTTTTGATCGCCTTTCACGATCACGTTCACGTTTGGCTCGTTCAAGATCTCTTGATGAACTGCGTGACCTCGATCTTCTGAATCAACACACAACACACTATGCTTTCAACTTACAAAAAAAACATACAAATTACGCTGGCAAAAGCTGCAGTTGTGATAATGCCATTATGTCACCTAAAAGTCCGCTTCAATGACAGCCATACAGCCAGGGGCAGCAAAATGTTCTGAAAAGTGGAACTGTCAAAGTATATGGCCAAGAATTATAGTTCACCAACACTTCTGCATTGAATTAAGCACAGAATATCACATTTTGATACCACACAGGGATGCAGATGATGAAGTCACTGACAGTTGCTGGTAATGATGTTATGACATACACATTTTGGCTCTCGATTCGATTTATAGCCAGGAATCGTGAGTACGATATGATTCAATTCTAGTCGTAAATTAGCAGCATTGCATACACATGAAATCACAGCAATAAACAGAAAATGTAAGTATTATAGACTAGAAAAAGTTGCACTCGACGTTAGCGTCGAGTGCTGTGTGCCTCCGCCGCGATGGCGTGACCTTGAACTTTGATCTTTTGACCCAAAAACGTAATCAGGTCATCTGTGTCCCAAGATGCACCAGTGACAAAAGTTTGGCGAAAATCCGTCGACAGATACTGGAGATATTGCGGAAACATAAAACTACCACGTGAATCACGGACGCACAGCCGGACGCACGGACGGACGACCCGAAAACATATAGCCTCGGCCGGCGCCTACCGGTGGCGGAGGCTTAAAAATGTAGACAAGAAGAACCTCTGACGACGCCCATCTCGGTCTCGCGAATATCCGCGACGATCTCGGCGATCCCTGGAACGTCGAGATGAGTCCGTTCTATCTCGGCGTCGCTGAGGAGACCTGCAGCCAAAGATCACTCATAAAACATTGCAATCTCTCATCAGTGTTACATCTGTCACCAAAATATCAGCATCACAATACTCAGCACTTCCAAGGAAGAGAGTTGTATTATGCAATACAAGATGCTGAGATGCAGTTCAATTATTACAGAATTCTGATATTCTTCACTAACTGGCTAGTTGTCCAATGTCTGTGTGTTTAGAAGTGACATGATATACCAAAGTCAAAGTATAGATTATTCCAATAACTGGAATCAGAAACTTAGTGACTGCAGCAAAAATAAATTTTATTTCGCACAGGATTCTCTATTGCTGGTAGTAAATAGCCCAGCACTGGCATTCTCATTACACTACGACGTGAATCACTCACCGATCACCAGATCTATGTCGGCGCGAGCGATCACGGTCTCTTTCACTGTCATAATCTCGGTCTCTGTCTCTCCGCCGTTCTCTCATCGACTCACCGAACTCGTCCATTTGCCGACTACGCTCGTAATTCTCTTGTTCTTCGGCTGCTGCTAAATTTCCATCATACGAACCAGCTCTTCCACTGTATGGCTCGGCCATTTGTCCTGTCACCGGCGGATAGGTTTGCTGCACACACACACACACACATACCGTTTTAATAGCTATTTTACAGGTGAACCATGGTGAACAAAAGTGAACTTGGTCAGCCATGTGCCCCCTTTCATTTTCCTTCTCTGGTTGTTCCAAACCTATGCAGTCTTCTGGCAAGGGCCGAAACTTCCAACATCCTCCCCAGCACTATAGCACAGAGTTCTTAGATTCATTTGTCCAGCAGCCAACTGCTTCCAATCCCAACAACCTCTGAGCTCTGCACCTTTGCTCCACTCCCTGAAGGTAAACCTACAGATCTGTAAAACTATGCCCAGTCCAGTACCAGTCAACCTGACCACTTGCCATCATCTCTACAGGCCAGGCCCCACCACACTACCGTACCTGCATATACCCTGTCCACAAGCATCTACAACAATACCTTCATGATTGACACAGGCAATCAGCTACAAACTGCCATGCAGAACACTACAACAAGTAAAAAAAAGACCGTAACAATCTCCAAACTGAGTGACACACTGACATACACAACCGGAATTAAAGACAGGAAGAATACCTGACAACAAGATGAGTTAAACATCTATGTCATGCAGTCTAAAATAATGATGCTCTCACCTCGTCCTGACTGCGCCATGTCATGCCATCACACATAGCACGCTCATCGTAGCCAGAATAATGAGATCGGAATGAGGCATCAGGACTGCCCTCATGAAGATTATGTCCACTCACAGGCCACCTCTCTCCACCACCATCGC
>Ga0209679_1001347_pt1 | contig 10429 bp, 3 predicted proteins | sample WorMetHEROISLAND_4_FD_187408 | JGI IMG/M metagenome (GOLD analysis project Ga0209679, IMG submission 187408) | Marine gutless worms symbiont microbial communities from Max Planck institute for Marine Microbiology, Germany - Olavius sp. 2 HERON... ...
GACTTTCATTCTCAGAACCTCTGTGCCCACCCTGCCTCCACTGTGGCCCCTTGAGTTTCACATAACAGAACTTACTTTACAAGTGAAGTGCAAGAAATGATGTCACTGATAAATGTCGTGGCAATCCTTTGGCCTCTTCAGTTAATCACGTAAGTAAGGGTGGTTGCGCTCTTTGCAATCCCGCCATGACTGTGAACTTTGCTCTTTGGGATGGGCCAAGATTACTGCTTTGCGCCACACTGGAGCATGAAATGTGGTTTCCCCGCTTACACGTCTGGCGCCGCCACTCATGTCTTGGTTCAGTTGAGTGTCACTAGTGTTATTTTGTGTCGTGTCTAGATTTCAGCTACTTTTTAGTGGCTGTTAGCGACCTGAATTGTTTATTTTTTGTTTCTATCATCAGCATTGTTCAAATCATTGTCCTCGTTTGGAATACGCAGGAGACGACAGAGACTTAATTAAAGCATTTGCTATTATTCCCAAAGTACACCGTGTTTCAGAATGCACTAAACAGTTGGAGTTGGAATAACCAAACCACTTTCGATGACATAGTTTCAGTAAAAAGCTTGCCAAAAGTTACTGTAACTAATCGGACAATTCTTGATGAAGTTATCGTCGAATATGAAGTAGCATGTTTCTGAGACACCGTGTACACTGTGTCGCAAAAATGACTCACTTTGTCGTCGTTCATAAGTTCGACATATGTTAAATGAATTTCATTATTTGTGGCAGACATATGGGCTACTACAAGAAATTTCCAACAAGGCGATATACCCACTTTGCACCTGATAAAGTTATACCATATTGTGCATAATATGAATGAGCACGTGCTTGCCTTGACAATCGCGTTGTTGACTGTGTTATAAATGCAGTGCCCGAGAAACTGGCTGGAACGGTGAAACAGAGAGAATTGGCGACGGAAGAACAGGTACGTATCAAGACTGAGCTGTTCCGTTCTGTCTCTGTTACGACGCATCTTTGTCTTATCACGCACACCATCATCGTTCACTTAGCCGAATTACAATTGCTCAGCAGTCGTATTTTTGAACACCGTGATTAAGATAAGATAAGATATGATATATTTATTGATGCAACCGTGAATAGTTGAAATGATTGAATGCAACAAGTATAACAGTTATCACTGGCAGTCACTTACTTAATCATACTGTAACAAACACCAAAATTACAAACTAAGATCAGCATTTATAGTCCAGATTTGGTTGTTTGACAAGCAAAGTTCTCAGTTATAAATTATTGTAACGTGAAATTAATGTTGCCAACTCTTCGGGTTTGACTCAAAGTCTCTGGGTTTCGGCCTTTGATCTACGGACTCCGGATGTAGTGGTGCAATCTCGGGTTATGGAGCAAACTGCAGCTGTATGAAAAAAATTATTTGTTCGTTCTGACGTGATTTCTGAGATCCCAAAGTGCCCCGAAATCCAAATTTTCCGGCGCTCCGCCCGGACCCGCTTACAAACCCCATATCTGTGGGGGAGGGGCTCGCTGCCCCCTCCCCAAGAGCCCATCCTCCACTCTCGGCCCTTCGGGCCTCGCTTCTACGGTTCTCGGGGTCTAACCATTACAGAGTTGGCAACCCTACGTGAAACAACAGTAGAGTCGACGCAACTGATTAACTTGTGATTTGCAGGAGACCGTTACGCTCAAGAAGATTCCAGGAAAGGAGAAACAAACTGACGGTCAGAAAAAACACTTCTTTCAAACGCCTTTCTTTTATTACGCAAATCAAATAGCGTCATAAATATCGGCATCATAGTGTATTCTGCAAAGGCTTTCTTCCTGTTATAAAATGTTTGTCTTTGATATATACATTTCGGTTTATGGACGTGCTAGCCGTCAGTACAGTACGCTCACTTGAATCGCTGATCGAAAAATAACCCGAAACGGTGAACTGTGGAGGAAGAAAAGGACGATTTTTCCATTTCAGCAACCTATCTGCATTAGATCCATGTTTCTACATTTTACAGACTCAGGGTCGTTTTATACTCCGTTGACCCCATTTTCATCCGACGCTAACATTTAAAGAGACTGTTAGTGAAAGTCTACGCCGACCGTCATTTATCTTTTTAAGAATTGTAATTGGCAGTTTTTATTATTGTTATCTCCGGCAAGTGAATTTTCAACACGCTGCATTCTGGTGCTGCATTTTTATGGGGTCCAGGGGTAAAAGTAACGGACGCACATGAGCCCGCCATGTGGACGCCCCTGCTTATGACTTACAGTCGCGTCGTGTGGTAATTATTCGTTACTTACTCATGACTGTGTAATTTTATCGGTCTGTTGTAGCCGATATATTCGCACTGACTGCGTGTGTGATTGTTTTAGATTTATTACTCGCCGCGGTATATTGTCGTCGTCTTGATTATAGTGTAAGAGTTTAAGCGTTTTATTTCTGTTGTGAATACAGAGAAGGAAATCACCGACAAATCGACGGACAGGGACAGAGAAGCAACAGCGACGGAAAGGAGAGTGAGTAGACGAGTATCGTTGTAAAACCGTTGAATGTTCAAATTTCTAAATTCTTCCTCTAATTAGCAAAAGTTGTTAGCTGCACTTAGTCACGATGATTGGAGTCCGGTCAGAGAGTCGTCATAAAGCAGGTTTCAGTCACCGATGCACCTTCAAGTCCCTCCATTGACTCCTGTTACTTACGATCTCCTGGTGTGATACTTGTCATCTGTCCGTTGTGTTGTTTGTAATCCATCCAGATCTTCCTTGGGCCTCCACCCTCCTCATCATCTTCTGTCACTTGATTCCCGTTCGAATAGTTTCTGCACGTCTCCATTATCAGCTAAGGGGTCTGGGGGAGCGATGTAAGCTCACCAGCGGGGTCTGGGCGGAGCCCCAGCGGAAATAGAATTTGGTGCATTTTAGCCTTAAAATCTTACATCTGGTGGCACCAATTTTTCCAATTTTCAATTTTTTCAATTGACCACAGTGTATACCATGGCCGGATTGGGGGAGGCATGGCTGGATTGTCCCCCCCCCCCTTGGATCGGTCACTGTACGGGTTTTGAATTTACAACACTATGTGAAAATGTTGCATCTTTTCTGATGTTGGTGTTGCAGAAAACTGCTGTGGAAAACGGTCAGTTAACTCATCTTAGGTTTATTTTTTGTTATTTAGCGACGCGTACGAAGACAAAATCATACCGTTCGTGCTTCTTTTTCTTGCAGTTAATTTAATTTTAACATAATTTTTCACGCAAAATGCAGAAGTCTTATTTATATTTGTTTTAATTTTATTTAAATAGAGCGAGCTTTAAGTGTTTTGAGTTTGAATGAACTAGCAACTGTGTGAATGTTGAATGTTTAGTGTTATAGATTCGGCTACATAGCAATCTGTATTTATTTATTTACTTATTTATTTTCATATCTGTGTTTTTATTTTGGTCACTGTGTTATGTTCCGTATTTTTATTTACGTGCAGCTTCTTACGTTAATCCACAGTGAATAGGCTGTCATTCCACCAAAATATTAGGTCGATTATGAAAATATCCAAATACATAATATTTTATGATAAAAATCGACCATATTTTGTTAATCAGCCAATAGACTAAAGACATTATTTGCTTCTTACTGTATTCAATCTTTGCTTTTCATTTCACACGCTGTGCTAATATCATCGAACTGATGCGTGGGAAGTCTGCATATTAATATAACCATACATTTCTTTCACTTTCGGTTTTGGCCTGCGTTACGTAACGGTATGATCTGACCTTTCAGATCGTCATTGAATTCCTTTCGCGGGGACTTACTGGTTATAAACAGATTTATTTTACAGGAGGAATACCTCTGATTGTCGAACCACCGCCTACAAAGGACGCCAAGCCACCAACGGGAAGGCGAAAAGGTATATTAACCAAGAGAAGTGTGTGAGATTTTTATGAACCCTACGTGTATGTTCCCTGATCTGTGCTGAACCGTTTCTGCTATTGTTCCTATCGAAGAAGTCCAGTGAGTATGAATGCAGAATAGCCTAGCTGGTGGAGTTGTTGATGTTTATCCCTTTAGCGTTTAGCAACTCAATCTACATCTCTTTACTGTATAGAGATGGTTCATACACTCACTGCGATGGACTGCGTCGTAAGGTGCATGAACCATTTAATCAGTTGTATACATTCATCAGACGTTTCTTGGTGGATAGCCTATACTTAAATCAGCGCGCATGTCAAACGTCCTAGGCAACTTCGCCCAGTTCGTTGTACTCTACGCTGTCTTCGATTAATGTTGGTTATTTTCTTTGCATGTCGTTTAATATTGATTTTTTTTCATAACACAGTTTACGCAGATGTTTCAAGCTGTCGTATCTCGATGCTTCTAATGTTGTGTTCGGGGTGTCGTGTTTTGTCGTTTTTTTTGTTTTTGTTTGAAAAGTGATCTGCCGATTCTGTTGTGCTGCTGACTCCGTGTAATGTCTTCTGGGGCGAGTTAAGTTGCTCAGCGCTGCCGGCAGCAAAAAGTTTTTTTTGCAATTTCCAAGTGGAGAATGGCGAGTAATGTGAGGATTTCTCTAATCACCGTCAGTACCAAAAACAGGATTTTCCGTGCTAAGCGCAAACTTTCCTTAATTCAGTTAAATAGAACGGCAGCGCTATCGCAGCGCTGAGCAACTTAACTCGCCCCAGCTGTTTTGACATCACAAACAGCGGATGACGACGAGATTCGTGTATCATATACGCCGCTGTTACCGCAGCTGCTATTTGACAAATAATATTTTAGGGGCCGTCACTGCTGATACCCGTTTGGAAACGGATGAACAAAACGAAACCGACGAGGTACCCGATTTGCCTCGTTTGCCAGCCACCTTCTTGGCTCATCACGCGGCGAAAGGTATCGGAGCACCTGTTAATGAATATTCAGCGAAACTTGGCGCGATTTGCACATCTGTCACAGCACAACCAGTAGTTAGTTCCACACGCAGTCAAGACTGGAGAAGCGCAGGCAGCTTTGTTAGTTTTAGAATGTAGTTCGGATAGATCTAAATGGCGCTGGGCAAATTTTGCGATCATATATGAGATAAATTTTACTTCTTGCGGGGTTAAGAAACATCCCTGCCACTAAACGGCACCCGATTGCACAAAATTACCGAGAATTACATAGCCACGTGAAGTGATAATTTTTTAAAAAGAAATCGCTATTTTTACTTGTTTTATCGATTTTGTAAAAATTGCACTATCGTCTTTAAAGACACTGCGAAATTACCGACAGATAATGCGGCATTAAAAATGCTATAATGCTTGTTCGTTTAAGAAAACGTTTTAGATCAAATTGATCCATACTAAAAATGAAATAAATGATACTTTTGATGAATTTTTTGAGAAGTACCACATCTTGTGTCATACCTGTGAGTTTTTTTCGTTGCGTCTGTCTTAGACTTTGGCATTTTCCGTTTGCTATTTTCAATAACTGTTGTACTATTATATAAGACGTTTATTTTGGCTGCATGTTACAATTTATTTTTCTAATAGCTTTCCGTCAGATTTCGCAAAACCGCTGTATTTTTAACGTTTAACCACTAAGTCGATTCAATTGTCTCAACGTACACCGGGCTCTCGTAACCTAATTGATGTGTTAACCTTACTTATTCGGCGAAATTTGTGTTATAATTATATTACAATTTTGTGGAATTTTTCGTCTGTCAATAACAATTTTGATAACTTGTAACCCGTCTGTTTAATGTTAATCGACTGACTCCGTAACTACGTATACCATTGTATAGGCATGTAGCGGATAAGTAGCCAATGTTTCAGCAGAACTCTCAAAGTTGTAAATAACACTACAGTGGAAAATGAAAATGGTGTTATGCCGTTATTTCACAGACGTAGACAGAAGTAGTTGTAGAATTACCCATACTGTGTACGTGGCTGAAACCAGTCTGTTGCGCTTAGATGAGAATATAATTCCAATTTTCCACTGATCTTACCTAATTATTTCGTGATTCAAATCGTAAATTTGATTTCCAAACTTCAACTTGCCACAGCTTTACTCTGAGTCATCATCAACAGCGATCTACGAATTACTTTTCGTATAGTATTTTTTAGTGATTTTTATTGACGTTATCCTTATTTCTTTTCTATAAACAGTAAACAGTGACGGATTTCGTTTGAGGACCTTAAAGTTACAAGCCGTAGCAATAAGTGACGTAAAGTGCTGTGTTTGGACGGGATGTTTCTAAATTTCGTGAACAAAGTTACCAGAAATTAATTACGGATCAAAACGTGAAGAAGTCCTCTGTAGTAAGCACTTAGTAAGCTGCACAAATGTTAACATAGCGTAGCACGTTTCTTCATTGATACTCAACACTCAATTTGATTAATCGATTATGTACTCTGAATGGTGTATACTGTAACTGTACTTCTTCTACAACAGTTTAGTGTGCATCATATTACATCAACGAATTGAATGAATGTATGAATGAATGAATGAATGAATGAAAAGTAGTCTATGTAGACGTATTGCGTAGTATAATTGCTACATTGTACACTGTAGAGTGTACATGTTGTTATTTGTTTCATTGTATTATATTCCTTACAGCACAACCGAGCGTGTTTTTGTCTAGTTTTTTTGTTTCTTACACGTCTTGCACGAAATTCGTCTATAGTACTCGCTTATATAGTTAAATGGTATCATTTCATAGATCATGCACCTTACACATTATTAGCAATACGTTAGCTAAGATTACTAATTATTAGAAATATTAGTCGTACGACTATTTTACTTACAGTTTCGTCTCATTTCTAATTGTAATCGCTGGCAGATTGAATTCTCCGAGAAGCCCGGTCTAACGATTGTTAATTTTTTTACTGAAATTAAAGCTATTGAAACACTTGCTCAGACGTTACAAACTTGTTTAATACAGAGAATTATGCTGTAGATAATAGTCGAAAAGGATATGAGGATTTTTTAAACGTAGGCCTACCTGTAGCTTCGATTTGACTAAACATTGCGGTGGACTGCTATTGTTTTATTATAAATTATTATCGTTTCTCAGAACATAATATTCGATCGTTTTACCAGCCATCAGGCTGAAAAATGGAGTCGTGCAATTTCACAGACATGTACAGAAGTACTTCTACTGTGTACGTAGTTCGAACCAGTTTGTACTCTCAGTCTTACTGACAGATCATGTCGATTGATTGCGCTGCGGCTGTCACTGCATGCAAGCGACCGTACTTAACACACGAGATGCACCAAGTTAATGATAATAACCTGTGATAATGTGTATTCTTCAAGGAGTCGTGGATTCAGGGGCTGAATCGGTTGATGAAGGTAACCGGCTGAAAGCCGTAGATACATTGAGATAGACTGATAAACAGTGAATGTCTAGTGTAGACATTGCACTTGTCAACGTGCAATGTGATGCTGCGGTGTCTTGTAGTACTAGAGAATGTCGTGTCTTGTACAGAGTGGTCCAAAAAAGTAAGCCGCTGATTTTTTGTCATAATTTTATCAAGTTTGACAGATTTTTAAAATGCTTTCGCTGGCACATAGCAACAGAGTGATCACTTAACATTCCATGCCACCTTAAAGGCGTCGCTACATTTACAGCCTTGTAAAACATTTATGTCAGATTTTAAATGCTATTGTTTACAAGGCAGTGTAGCGATGTTTTTGAGCTATGGTGGGATCTGTAAAGACCACTTTGTTGCAAATTTACTGCTGAATGTGCCAGTGAAAGATGAAATATTGGGCTCACTTTTAATGAACCACCCTGTATATCTGTTAGCATAGTCTAGTTATAGAGTGCGATCGCATTAGCTGTGTGATTTGACAAGTTTGAGGTGCAAGTCTGTTAGTAGATTGCGTTATTCGTCGAAAATGTTCATTATAATTTCGGGACACGAAGGATTGGAAAAATACGCCATTGGCAGTGGGAAGTGAAACATCTTGATCAACTAACTGGATGAAAAACGCTGGAATTCATTTTTTATTTATTTTTTGCATTTTTCGTAAATTCCGCAACTCTTATTCAGTCGTTGCTGCATTTTTAGAGTCTCTCGTTCTTTTTGCCAACCTTTGCATCCTTGCAAGTCACTAAAAATCTTTATTCACCGCACCTCCGATTTATTTTTTTAACTTTGTGCGTTAACAATTTTTTTACAATACATTGCATTACATTACATTACAATCGAACAAAGTGGACTAGATACACACTTGTGTTTGGGAATCACCGTTCTGTCAACCTTTTCCAGTCGGTCTTCGTTACACTCGCGTTGCTGTGCGAACGTCATGCCCGATTTCCACCATTCCGTTGCCGTTCTCCCGTTGCCGTTTCGCCGTTCCCGTTAGCCGTTGCCGTTTCCGTACACCGTTGCCGTTGCCGCTGGTCTATGCCTCGGCTCATCGGCGTCGATGATTGGCTGGCCAGCTACGGAACAACGTAGGAAACGGAAAAATAGAAGTCGATCCTATTTCAATGGAAGAACGGTTGCGGTACCTTTTTGCCGTTTACGGCTGTAACGGAACGGAATTTTCTTAAGTAATTTTTACAGAACAACGAATTTTACAACGGCAGAATGGCGAAACGGCAACGGAAGAACGGCAACGGAATGGTGGAAACCGGGCATCAGTTTGTTTTCATTTTCGTCACTTTCGCCGTCCCTCACTCGTTCACTCTTCTACTACTAACAGGCCAGGCTAGGTCTACCTGTTTCACAAAATATACATCACAGACTGCTGGTGTTCATCATACAGCCTTCACGGATTCTCTGGCCTAAGCAGCGTCATGTCTATGTGATCTTGCTGTCACCGGTATAACTTTTTTTCGGTGCTTTTCTTGCGCTTTTCTTTTTTGCTTCCTCTTCAGTCTCAAAAGTGTATTTTTGCGTCGAATTATCCTCTAGTTTCTAGCTTTCTGCGCTTCGCTGCCTATTTCATAGCCTAATTGTGGTTGACATAATAGAAGACATAACTATATGTTCTGGCAGATAGAAGACAGATATTTTCTCGCACTATACTTAATGCCCTTCCATAGTTGTTTTGCTGTTTTCTATTGTCTGTTCATTCTGTTTGTTTTTTTTTCACAAATAAACGTGCCAGATATTGATGTTTTTGTGATGGCGTAATACTGTGTTAATACACTGTTGAGATGATATTCGATAGAATCTTAAACCAGTGATACTCACATCACAGTTCGTAAGTATTTCGTAATATTACAGAAATTGCCCGTTTGGATCTGCCTTGACATCGCACTTGCTCGATACTCGCCATCAATTTCCATTCTATTTTGTTGTTGCTTTTTATGTAGTGTATTTGGTTTGTAGTGTGCGTAATTGTACTGTTTGCTTTAGTGAAGTTTTCTCGTTATTGCGCATCAATTTAAATCCTGAAGTTTTAGGCCTTTGTCAGGCTGATTTCCGGAACAGCAATTAGGGCTCGCCGTCACAGTGAGATGTGCACTGTGCAATGTGCACTGGAGTTCTAGCATAGGTTTATGCGTGGAAAACATAAGACAGTGTCACCAACTACTGTTATTGTAGTATCAGGTTTTACTTGAGTGTTTGTGTAGAACGGGCTAACACTTTTAAGCCCTGTACAAAGCGAAACAACTCAACTCGATGTCGGGTTAAGCTAAGTTATTTTACTCTGAACAGGGCTTAAGCTGCATTTCTGTTAGCTAGAACTGTTCGTTTAGCGTTTGCATGCGTGCAGCTGTTTATTGTAATTATATTTTATATTTTATATTCTATATTTTATATACAAAGCACTCTAAGCACGTTGTTGCTGTAGTTAGATGTTTGTAATGTAAAACGTCAGCGATTGTTGTCTTGAAGTGGTGGATAGTGCGCACTCTGCACTCTTTCAGAGACGTTTATTTTTACTTTTATGTTTTGAATTTTTTTTTGTAAAATGATAATAGGCCTATTCTGTGAATATATATTACAGCAATGTGTCTTCTTTGTTGATTGTCTGCGTGCATTAAGACGTAAGTTGACGTACTTGAATATCTTTTTTTCATATCTCACCTGCCAACAATAGGCTATCATAACTGTGGCACTTATCTATTTACGTGAGTAATTACTACTGTACTTAAGCCCACTATTTTTGTACTTTTTGTACTTTTTATGCGCTTAGGCTTGGCTGTAAATAAGCAGTTCTTCATTTCTAAGTATTTGTAATTAATATAGTTCTTTAATTTAATTTCGTTCTTTAACTACAAAATACCGTGTAATATCTATGGAACATAATTTAATTGTATTTAACGTTGTGTGCGTTGTAGAATCAATGGGTCCCGAAGCTGGCAAAGTGAGTTTATCTTGATCGCGTACAGCAAATTATTAAAATAATTTAAATATCAGTCTTATGACGCTGCTTTGTTGACAGTCTCATGTTTAGTGATCTTGCGCCTTCTCCCGCGCAAAATTCTACACGTGGCCCTTGTTTTGCCGTTTTGCGGTCTTATAATCGT
>Ga0209679_1001349_pt1 | contig 10426 bp, 13 predicted proteins | sample WorMetHEROISLAND_4_FD_187408 | JGI IMG/M metagenome (GOLD analysis project Ga0209679, IMG submission 187408) | Marine gutless worms symbiont microbial communities from Max Planck institute for Marine Microbiology, Germany - Olavius sp. 2 HERON... ...
TAGCGACGCATTTTAGGCGTGGTGGGATCTTTAATGATTATTATATTACAAATTTACCACTGAATGTAGCAGTGAAGAAATTTTAAAAATCGGTTAATAACTCTGCTCACAATGCATGCGAATGTTCAGGACGTTTTTTTGCGCCACCCGGTATTTGCTATTACTCTGCAGGTCGATATTTATGTCATCAATTATTTCCAAAATGACATGCATAAGTGAAATTTGACTGTCAGTTAAATAAACAAATAATCCTCGTTATATACAACAAAAAACAATTTCTTACGACAAAACATTACCCTAAACATCACATTGCAGGCTTCCAACACAACAGTCAGGCATTATGTATAACATACTCAACAGATGTACATACATGGAATCACAAGCTGTAATAATAATACATTGGTCGGCGCATAGTAAAGATATGTGTGTACACTAAAGCATACATGCTAACAACCAACGAGACATATGTAAACCCGTGAAAGCTATCATCTGCTACATAGCACAGAACACCCTGTATAAACGGACTACAAAATTCAAGTGCATTATAACACGTCATCTATGTACGAACTTCTAACAATGTAACCGATTACCGTATATACTCGTGTACAAGTCAATCCGCGTAAAAGTCGACCCCCTAAAAAACGAGCCTAGGCTTGGTCTAAAATGCTTGACCTGCATATAAGTCGAGGGTAGTTTTTAAGGACATATAGGTTAACGGGAGTTAACCGATCCGTATGTCCAGAACAGGTACTGGCCATAAGGACCGGTTAACCGTACAATGATACAACATGGGCACTGAAGCGTCGTTGCCACATAATCGTCTGTGAATGAGAGCGATGTCTTTGTTCTTTGCCGGCGGCTGTCGCCCGCCGCTTCACCGTTGTCGATTGACGTGGCCGCCGTCGACGCTGCTGGTGTTTGATTACCCCTCCTCTCCCCATGTGTTCCTGCTGAAGCTGCCTTCCCTTCCACTAATCATTAACTCATGGCACATGATGTAGACTGTAGTGCAAAGCGATACTTTTCGTGCACTTTCCTCGCCGTCTGTGTCCACCGCACCCGAGCGTATGCATGCAGGAAGGCGGTTCGCAAGAGCACTGACCACTTAATAACTAATAACTAACTTATGCATAGACATCGACCTACAAAAATATTTGTATGGCCCACCTATAAGTCGACCCCCCAACTTTCGGGTGAAAATTTGTCCAAAATTTTTCGACCTATACGCGAGTATATACGGTATTACAATAAAACGAAGCACAAAATTACTTCAGATAGATGCACAAAGTTACAACAGAAAGTCGTCAGAAAGCGACAAAAAGCCGCCGTGATCACAACAATGAAGCAAAGTACGATATATACACTGTCACTACTCGTCGTTACCTACCGTTCATTTAACTATGCTACTTCACTGCAGGTTCTCAAGCAAGTCAACGTAAATAATGCCGAATAAACTAAATTTCCTACACATCAAATGCAGTGTAATGTTTACGAACGTAAACAAAAAAATGGCATAATGAAGCTGCTGCTTCTACGTACATATCCCCACTACTTGCTAAGTTATCACTAGGATTCGGCAACAACAACATGAACTAATAACTGCTCCCTGCACCAGTACAACTCCACTGCATACATATCCATAGGGACACAAGAAATTCGTTTTGGATAAAAAACGAACGAAATCGTGAAATTTTGCATTTTGGACGAAAAACCGAAACTTACAATTTTGGACGAAATTTGGACGAAAAATGGCCAACTATCACCAAAATTGTCAAATTCTTTCACATTCATTGGCATCACCATAATGTTTCTACAACTTGGTTAAAAGAACGGATGCCTAAAATTATTGGGATGCGAATGGATTAATTTTCTTTCACAAAAGGAGCGAATGCATCGAACTGCTGGGACCACATCGTGACATCAATCATTCGCAGCATACTGGTAGTTAATCTGTCTATAAGAGACCATAAAGAATTATTAATTATGTATACACACTTAGTGGACGAAAATTATAAATTTGGACGAAATTGGTGATTTTGTACGGACGAAAAATGACACTTTGAACAACGTATTTCTTGTGTCCCTACATTTCCACCGAGAAAATACAACACAAAAGAAACAAACACATACGTAGTGTCACAGAAGCACTGCATGCTATTACAGAAAGGAAATCAAAGAGGTCAAGAGTCTTTCATTTTACAGATATGCATTTTTCACAATATTACTATTACTATCACTATCTAGATTATATACAAAAAGGAGTGTTATATCACATGCCTTATGGATGAGAAAAATAATTACAAATGCAGTGAATTAACATCAGCTTTGTACCCAAGAAATTAATAAAGTAAGATAAAGAAAGTAAGTAAGTAAAGCGCTGTATAGAAGCAAAAATCAGAAAGACTGCAAAATAATAAATAATAAAAGGGTTTTGAGCAAACTGCAAGAGTCAACATCAAGTGCCAATCATATTCATAACATTAGAAATGAATGGCACAAATATGCCACAAAATTAAATTTTACCAATATGTCTAGAGACCAGTAGCCCTTTCCATAGTGGGAAGCAAAATGAGTAAAAAATTTGGTGTTCACTACTCAAATGAACAAACACATTTGCACAGCAGTGAAAAGTTTCAAAGAATATTCTCGTCACTTAAGCAGTGTATTGGTATGGACTTAAATGGCACTTCAAACTTCAGCAACGTTCAGACAATTCGTGCTTAATCTCCAGTAAACGACAAGAACAAAGAAATCGCTGAGCAAAACCGGCAATAACGCATTCACTGCAACTAACAAATAACTACCGGGATTATAAGTTGCTAAATCCACCATCATTACCTCCAGCAGATACATTACTGCAGCACATGTCTCTGGTGAAAGTGACTGAGTGACTAACTGTGCACTTTTAGGGACGTAGTTTAAGACCCTCGGCAACGACAATTAAACTTGAAACCAAATACAGCTAGCATCAACTTGATCTCAGCAGGAATGTATTGAGACACGAGAACCATCACTGCTGAGCTACTGGTGACTGTTAGCGGCGGCAATAGCTGACTGGAGGCAAATGATTGGCAGGTCGTGGCTTGCCAGCTGCAGTGAGCACCACAGAGCCGTGCGTCCACGACGTGTGTGGTAGCTGAGCTCATTCAACGCGCACGCCAGTGCCAAAACATCTGTAAACACAGATATGACGCAACTTTGAAATGCATGCAACAACAAAACCCTGCAATGTCATGCATGAAACAAACTACCAATATTACAAACCACATTTAAACTTCTAATGATTTCATGTACTAAATCCATGTGGAAATCACACCTGCAACTCAACATAGAAATGAACACTACATGGTGACACATAATTACCGGACTTGGCAAAACTTTGTTACTATACAAATGGGCTCCAACACACCTCTAGAAGGGAGGAGGCATAAAACTATCTCCTACAAGCACAAAACACTAAATCAAATATAAACATGGCCAAAGTAACTGGGCATTAGGTGGCATTGCTGCAAACTGGGGGTTTCTACCCCCAAATCTTCCCTCTCTCACTGTCTAATACAATGCTATTTGAGACCACACACGCCCTGGCCAAATGGCATCTCATTCCGTCGAATGGCTTTAGCAGAGTGTGCGAGTGTGACACACGAAATAAAGATGGCCAGACCATGCTATAGTAATGTTTTGCAAGTCGTTAGTTAGTATTAAGATGACAACCTGCAGTACTGTAATTATTAATGTGTGTTTATTCACGAGTATATATTTATCTTTTGTTATCTGTATCCACATAACACTAAAGATTTTTAGCTTGTCAAGTTTACATATGGTTCAGCCTTATGTTAATGATTTTTATCACAAGAATAAGTTACTTCACTTAAAACCTGCACACACACAAATACAATCAATTACCTCTTTCCTTCTGCTGCTGAGAACTGTGTCCATGGTACCGACTGGCGGCATTAACAATTTCATCTCTCCGACACTTATGTAGCTTACTGATGCCTGAGTACCAGCTGTTAAGCGTCAGCTGAATCGCCATGGGAACAGACGCACCACCACGCAGTTGTTCAATCCTTGCAACTAATGTTAGTACCTAAACACAACAAAATAACGACGTACATGAATATATACATTTTAAAAACATATATCTAAATACATCGTTTTTAATTGTTTAAAGTAATACTTGTATAATGCCGACTATTCTGCATATTAATTTGAACCACAAAAATAACAGATCAACAAGTATTACTTCCAATAAATCTATACATTTTGAAAACCACGTGTTCAAAGTTAGGTATTTAAACCTTTGTACTGACATACAAAATGTTTATGTGTTACTAAACAATGGCTTTACTTTACGGCATAAAACTAATTTTGTTGACTGAGTTGTAATAACATATCACGTAGTGGTCAGTCATATGTGGGACTCATTGCAATGCGCCTGCCACATTTATTTATGTAAACAATAAAATTCATCATTTTAAACATCAAGGTAAAAGTACTATTGTCATCTGAAATAAATGTTCGACGAGTTTACTTACTTAGGGCCCGTTTCTAGTTCTTTCTGTTAACTAATCAGTTACTCAACTGCCAAGTAACACAACAACTAGAGGGTTAACTTAAAATGTGCTGTTGAACAGCTCAGTTAGGTAACTGAAGAGTGAACTACAGTCGCTTTGCACAAACAGCAGTCATTGGATTACAGTGATTATGTAGGTATGTAAATAGTCGAGTTACCAGCAGCATGTTACGCCGTGTGATGCATGTGCAGGCCAACCTACTACTCGAACACAGCTATCAACCGATCGTGTGTTACATTTTGTTTTACATGCCTGTCCAGCAGAGCGCTGCAGTGCAGGCTGCTAGGTTTCACCATTTGTGTTTTAGTAGTAGAAATTTCTCCTCAAGTGTCTCAATTGGTTTGCTTTGTGGTAAAATCTTTTAGCAGTAACATAAGGAAAACAAACTTGGTAATAATGTTATAAAATTGAGAAGTTTTCCGCCATTTTGCGAACAGTTAACCAAATGGTCAACAACTAACGCCCATATGCCATTACTCTGACCTCGTCTATGACTAAGTAAGGAGCAGAAACAAAGTTGGAGACCACATCTGCAACATTTTGCTCAAAACCTGCAACCAGGTCACAGACCAGGTTGGAGTAATGGAATATGGGCATTCGCAGGTAGCATCTCACCAAGTTTTCCAGCGCTATATCAGACCACAGCGTGAAAAAAACTCCACACTTCATCCTATCTTTTAACTACCGCTTCATCCAAACTGTGTGTTTTCTCTTTGGTTTTCCGCACGAAGCATACACTGAATTGCAGCATAATGACAGAGTTGCACAACACACAATATCTTCTGCAATAATTGCGCAAAATGTGACTTAATAAAAATTAGGCGTGACTGACTCACGTGACTCACAAAGTTTGTCACACGTTTTGAGTGAGTTGCCGACCTAGTCTACAACTTTTTTCTGCTCAAAACCTGCTCACAGACCGGGTCACAGACCAGGACGGACTAACAGAATTTGGGCCGAAATCTGCCGGTTACAGTTAGCTGACATTTAACCACTGGTTAGTAGTTCCAGTCAAGCTTGTAAGCTTGATCGGCCAGTCACTGGCTTAGTTAACCGGCTAGTTAAGAATGAAAAACAGGCCCTTAATCTACTCAGTATCATAAGAATCTAGCTCAGATGTTCCTTAACTCTTGCTGCTCACTTTAAGTAAACTGACAGCATTTATTGATAAATTTTACTAGTTGAAGTATGTCACTGCGGGGTGCAGATAATGTCTTCGGGCTGCGTGTTTGAGACCCCCGCAGCAGACTTTGAGCAACGGCCAACATACATTTGCATGTTCACGAAATGACTCCACAATGAGACGATCGACTCGTGATGGGTTGATGGGCAAGGATGGCACAGGTATGCTGTTAGCACTCGACAACATCTTGCCAGGGTTCTGACGAGCTAACTCAGCCTCGGTCTGGCACGCAAAACAACGTCAACACAATTACACACAATTATAATTAACTTCATTAACAAGAATATTAAGCTGAATACAACAAATAATAGTTTTATTTTTCTACCCATTGGTGCTTTGATACTGTTGGTTGGACGACAAGAAGGGAATCAAGGCTGTAAAAATCGAACACCAATAACTTCTAAAAGTTCACTTTTTGGGGACCTGCCAAACAAGAAGTAACTCGGGGAAAAATTGGCCCATTAAACAAAATCAAAAACATCATCATCATCATCATCATCATTATTACAACATAGCATTCCTGTTACTAAAACTGATATGTCTGCTGGTATTTAGTTTTTCAGTGACAATGTAACTGCATGAATTGAAAAGCAAATTAGAAACTGTAAAATACCTTCTTGCGTTCGTTCTCAATCTGCTTGAACTGTTCATAACATTCTTCCAGATGTATATGAAGCTCATTTGCTGGTCCACTACGTCTGCACACAAAATATTCAACGGTTTCATTATTGGAAACTAGCTGTAATTACCCGTCCTCTGGATGGAGTTCTCGGCGCTCGCTCGTTACTCGAGCTGTAATTATCTGTCGTCTGGACGGAGTTTCGTAAGCGTTCGCCAGGTGTCGCTTTCGCACAGCGTTCCGGGTGTTTCGTAATTCTGTCACTCCTGCACGCATACATGAATGACCTTGACATTGACCTCGACAGAAACACTCCCTGGGTGGACATGAGTGCATGTGTCAAGTTTGGTCTTGATCGGCCCAGCTCTTTGGCCGGCCATATGGAACATAGATACAGACAGACAAACAGACATAACGCCTTTTATTACATGTATATAGATAATAAAAAATTAATGACAAATGCTCATTATGACAATGTCACGATGCAAGATATGTATAAACATACGCAATACGCTGTAAATGAGGCAAAGAAGTAACACATGCCTACTACCCAGCGCCTCAGATTCAACTTCTTGATTTTGGCGCTCTATATATCTACTTACTTAGTTACACGCAACAAAGAAGTAGAACTGATGTCACTGTACTCTGTTCCACATATAAGCAGCAGTCACTGGAAAGTGCAACTATATAGCAACTCGTTTAAAAGAGAATGTTTAGTGTGAGGATGACACATCAAACCACAGTCTGAAAATCCAGTGCAATCTAGCCTAACTTCCTCGACAAAAATGATCAGAATAAAACTTATTGTCACTGTTGCCTATCTTCAGTGCTCTTCACTGTCAAAGATCTTCAAGGAAACATCTGCAGCTGTTACAGGTCAGATGTCCTCCACCAACAGCATCACATCATTGCAAGTGCTCTACCACATATACATGTACATTTTCACCGGCAATAACAATGCTAACTTTGCTAAAGTGTCAGATCAAAGAGGCATCACTGTGTGGTGTAAAGATGTGCTAACCTTGGAAAACGAGCTGCAGTCAATCCATGCTGAAGGCTGCCTGGGGACAGCGACAAACGATTGACATCAAACACTGCTGGCCTTGTTGCAGGTGCCATACTTCCAGGAATGTGCGTGTCAAAATGCTGAGTACCAAGCGACTGCGGATACCTTGGTGCTTGCAGTTTGTTAGAAGCCAACAGTAAATAGTGAAGATGGAGCAGATTCTCGAGGTAGTGCTGCTGCAACTGAAGTGGCACACTGGATCCTTCACTGCCTGATGCGTCTGTGTATGTTTTACCAGCATATGGGCTGTTGACTGGAGAAGGGACAGCCGACGTACTGCTAGCTATTGGACTACAGCTATCAATGGAGGTGATAGCGGAGTACTGCATGGATGTTGGTAAGGCTGAAAAAGAACAGGTTTGTGTAGATGCCATAGAATAAACTGAACCGGTAGTTGAAGTCAGTTCAGTATCTGCTTGCTGCTGCACATTTTGCCAACCGGCAGATGGAATGTGATGGTATCTTGGTCCGAGAACAGTGGCACTACCCCATCCATGTGCAGGCAGATGGCTGACACCGTGAACACCAGAAGATTCGTACATTCCCGGAGTCGTTCCACCACTCATCGGAGAATAGTTGCCGAAGTAATCTTGTTTTAAATTAGTGGGCTGATTTCTCAAAGAGATGGCACCAAAACCTTGGTCCATGTTTTGCGTCGTATCGAGTACTTGAGAACTGGTGCTTGAAATAAATGCCGAGGACATATGGGCGCCAGCATAGCCAGCATTCACCTGTGCTGGGTCAGTTGCGTAACTATCTGTTAACTGGTTTGACCGAACATAATGCAAGTTGGAAGCTGGTCTCAAAAATGGAGGCGTGCATGCACTAATAGCACCATGTGCTGCACCCATCAGCTGTTGATTATATGGTATAACATTTTTTGACTGGTTCAGTGGCATAAAACTTGCTCCTCTGCCAGATGACAGCATAGCTTCACTTGGTGCTGACCATGTGACTTCACCTCTGCCACTGTACATGGTGCCACTGATAAACACAGAACAACAAACACAATAGTAATCAACAGCAGTTCACGTATTTCAATAAACCCAACAAAATGTACAATTGGTCAATGTTATAAAAAATGGCAGACAACGTTAAACTGTCTTTGTCTAAGATGACTCTGCTAACTAAGTAAGTAAATGATTTATAAAGCGCCAAAGTCAGAATGAACAGGATCAGGGCGCAACTAACAACTAACACAACTCACACTAACAACTTCACATTACTTAAATAAATTAGAATATATCAGCAAGAAATAAAAAAAGATGTTCCTGTGGGCTTTTAGCATACCTACCTAACCAAATGGAAAATTCACATCAGCACAAAATATAAAGATATAAAAAATCACTTGTGAAAAATATTTAACAAATAACACTCAACAAGAGTAAACTGGCAATAAAGCTAAACTAAACACCAAGAAGAAACCTGGTGAAATGCTGGATTTCTGCAGCAGACACAGCTTGTAAGTTCGTCTCTGTGAGCGACTGAGAAAGGTCATCATCAATTATTTTACTAACTAACTCATCGAGAGCTCGTCCCATGCTGCCTGTGCTCTTGCTTAACCCGAAAGGATCACTGGAATTGCTGCAACTGAGAGGATCAAGTTCTGGCTCCTACATGAACAAGCAAATTATATCCAGATGCAGGAAGTACGTCACTAACTATGAAGTCATGCAAAACTGCTCTATGTATATGCTTCATGCACTCTTTTTAGTTCTCTGTTATATTTTGGCGACAACCACACAGTTAAGTCAGCGGTCAGCTAACAGATGATCATATGTAATTACATGTATACATGTATACATTTATAAAACAGACTGTCTCAAAAAGGGCCCACTTTTGTCTTCACTCAAAACTTTGACATATAGGACTAATAACTGATTTTCATAATTTTTGGTAGATGTATACTACGGGAGGTTTGCAAAAGGTAGGGTATATAACTGACCCACCAGACTGTTTTGTGTAACTGCACTACCTCGTAAAATTTTGATTGCAATTTTAGTCATGTTTTCACTGCTAGACAAAGTCACTGTTTTCATCTGGCAACATATTTGTTAATTTTTATTCAAATTTCACAACTTTTACTCCTCACGCACTACGTTCCTAACATAGCGAATTGGAGTGTATGAGAACAATGTATATATTGAGGACCAACGACCGACCGACCGTCCAACCGACCCACCGACCAACCGACCTCGCATTTTGGAAAACTTTGAATGGCCACATCTCGGCAACGGGTCATCCAATCCACTTCACATTTGGTTCTAAGGTAGGGTTTTCAGGGACGGCGGATCGAATGGCGCTACTTCCGGTTTCACCAAATCCAAGATGGCGGCTGGCAGCCATCTTGGAAAATTTCAAATGGCCATATCTCTGCAACGGGTCGTCCGATCAACTTCATGTTTGATCCTAGGGTATGGTTTTCAGGGGACAGCGGATCGAGTGAACCTACTTCCGGTGAGTACAAATCCAAGATGTCGGCTGGCCGCCATCTTGGAAAATTTCAAACGGCCATATCTCTGGAATGAGTTATCCGATCCACTTTCATGAATTACACAGCAGCTTGGAGGAATAGCCTACAGGAGAAAATAATGCGCGAGGAGTAAGTAGATTGGTCACAATCTAAAATATTTCTTGTTTAAACAATTATACCTAACAATATTACTTACAAGTTTTATTCTCGCTAATGTCGAGGACCAGCCTAATGCTATGGAATCAGATGACACATCTACAGTGTGCGGCAAAAAAAAGTATCCCCTAAAGTTTTTTGCCATTTTCTTAGCAACCGATCGGAATTTTTACATGAAATTTCACACATTTATTCCACATTCATAATCACATAACACTGCTAAATGGCATTGTATTATTTTTAATTACGACAAAGTTATTAAATTTCTTGGGTGACCACGTAGTCATTTCTGACGTTCACAGAATGTTTGCAGAACAAAAGACGCATCTTATTTTGTAACGTGAAACATAAA
>Ga0209679_1001350_pt1 | contig 10425 bp, 7 predicted proteins | sample WorMetHEROISLAND_4_FD_187408 | JGI IMG/M metagenome (GOLD analysis project Ga0209679, IMG submission 187408) | Marine gutless worms symbiont microbial communities from Max Planck institute for Marine Microbiology, Germany - Olavius sp. 2 HERON... ...
CCCGTAACCCCCGCAGCCGTGCAGGCCTCTAATCCCCACATGAAAACAACCCGTGTTGGTGAATCCATAGTGCAAGAATAATAGTGTCTGCAGTGTTGCAAAACAGATGAATAAATCTAGTCAGAATGTAGTGGGTGTAGTAAAAAAATGTGATAGACAATGACTAAGTGAAAGGTGATTATGATGTAACAGAACAAATACATCATCTGTTGTCTGCAACTACAATGACATATGTTTATCCTGCAGTGAAATGTTGCAGTAGGTCAATGGAGTGTTGCAATGAACGTCATCACTGTAGTAATGAAGGGATAGATTGTATGCGGTAGCTGCGTGTGTGTATTTTGCTCATGCATTGATTCAGTAGCATTTATAATAAGTATTGAAGTTTACGTTCACTGCAGTTCACACATACGTGCAAGTCAGATGGCATTCCATCAAAACTGGAGAATATTTGCAGTGAAAGGATTCTAAGTCATTTGTTGTATGCATTTTTTTGTTGTTGAGTGCTTTGACGTTGTTGGTTGGGCTACAAGAAGAGCTTCCTGTCAGTAAGAACGTGCTTCAATCCCAAGAGGCTGTCCCTCGGGGACCCAACCTAACCCAGATTAATGACAGATAATTAAGCTGGTTAAACGAAAACCAAATATATGTATTGTGTGCTTATTTAATTCACAGTCTATGTACACAGACTAAAAGTGGACACTTTGTCCAGCAGTTTGTGATGTGCAATCGTTTACGTGATTATGTCACTGGTTTGTTTAATTTCTGCATGTCTGTGAGTATATGTGAACCTAGTGACATCAGAAGCATATCGATGGTGGTTTTACACTTTTCTATGCCAGTACATGTTGTCTGTTCTGCATGTGGATTTGTTATTTGGACGTAATTGAACAAGTACACAAATCCTGTGTATAGTTAGTTGTTAGATAGTGATTTTTAGTACTATTGCAGCTGTAATGGCCTGTTGGAATTAAATATTATATGTGCATATAGTTGATAATGTTGTGTATATCTATTAACATTTGATGTTGAACGCAAGTTATTCCAAAGATTTCTGTTGTTGTTGTTCTGGTGACTCGGTGGCATAATGGTTAGAGCGTCAGACTTGCGATCAAGTGGTTGTGGGTTCGATTCCCGTTTGGGCCGTTATCAAGCTACCTAGGTCTACTTAGCCTTCATCTGTCTGGGGTAGGTAAATTGAGTATCGGACTGGTTGGCTGGGGTTAAGGCGGGGCACGTTCACTTGTGTAAGGTGGCAGGTAACACTGTGTGATCCCGTATGGCAAGTGACGCTTCGTAGCTCTGTGATGGGTTTCCCATTAAGAGCTGTACTAGGCTTTAACCTTTTTAACCTTTAAATAGAGGATTGGCACTTGTTATTGTTTAGCAGTATTTGTGTGCTGTAACATAAAGGTTGTCCCATACCACCATTACTTTATGCCAGGCCTTACTTTCAAGCTCCACAGTATCACCGCCATTTTTGCAGTAACAAATTATACTGTTTAGGGTACTTTTTTATTGCCCAACAGAAAGCGTTAGTCGTACCAAACCGCACCCCTATTTCCTTATGTGGAGTTAGTATGTGCATATTCGTATATCAGAGCCTAACTCTGACTGCGGTAGTTGGCAATATGGCGTCTGTTTTGTGTTGATCGAGAGCCGCATATAAAGGCAATGAATGGTAAATATTAGCTTAAAAGTATTTTAATATTTTTTAAAAATATTGTTCTGTTATATATTTTGAATTTCCGTGCTGTCTGCTTTGACATGAGCTAAAAATTATCAGAACTTTGCACCATCCTTCATGTACGAACATTCATTGTCGTGACAACTGATGTGGTCTAGCAAGTTATTTTTCATCCCGTGTTCTACCAGAACAACTGCAACCACCTGACAGCCACGCCCTGTTGGGCAATGAAAAATGCGACTTTATTGTGTGAGTGAATCCATCCAATCACTGCTTAACCACTAGTCGAGTTCTCTGACCATTATGTCACCAAGTCATATAGTTAATTAAAGTATTGAAACATATATTCTTGCATTGCGTGCAATTAGCCATATATGGCTGATGTTGTAGCATTCTTGTTTGCTGTACATTCTGTGTTTGCTGTGATTTCTTCTATACTGTGTTCTGTGTTGACGTGTGCTTATAATGTCTGTCAATCAAAACACACTTATTTAGTACACTGTGAGTCAAAAAAGGGAGACTCCATTACTCTAGTTTGTATCTTCAACAAGTGTTCACCGATTTTAAAAATTCTTTTACTGGCTTACTGTCGAGAAAATTTGCTATAAAACTATCATTAAAGATCCCACCTCACCTTTAATCCACTGCTACACTACCTTGTAAAATATTGTTAGAAAAACTAGCGTGACCTGTACACCAGTGTACTGTTTCTGAACTCGATAGAGACCTGACATATGGCAGGCAGCATTTTGTGGCAGCAGCAAGCTAAAATAACATTTAATTGATTTCGAATTCCAGGATCCACTAATATCAGACCGGTGTAGACAAATTTTAACACACTGTCAGACACCATCAGCGAAAAACAATGTCATTCTTGTGTGAAGATAGCAGTTTGCTCCGATGTGTTTCTTCTTTGTTGCCATGGATGTGTGCAGTTTGTTATTGTATGAATTTTTCATTGTGGCTAATGCAAATAGATTTTTATAAGTGAACCAAATAAAGATAACATCATTCAGCAACTGTTTTGAAGAACTATTAGTCTTGCACAACTTATTGCTTCAGGCAGGTCTTCAGTAGGCAGCTCTTCAAGCCAATATCGCAGTGAAAAAATGGTCCATATGACAGCAAACCGTGCTAATGGTTGTTAAATGATGAATTTGTGTTTGGTCTTCTTGGCACAGTACCAGTTCATCTGCCATTGCCACATTCTGTTTACTATGTGTGCACATGATCTGCTGTTGTAAGACTGCAGTCTGTGCAAATTTTGAAAATTTTTATTTCACAAGGAAGTGTAGCGACACGTTTAAGGTGTGTAGTGGGATCTTTAATGACGTCTTTATTGCAACTTTCCTAGAAAGTGTGCCAGTGAAAGAACTTTTAAAATAGATGAATATTTGATGAAGATATGAACAAAAGTATGGTTCTCTTTTTTTGACTCACACTGTGTATAAGTGTGTTTAGATTGATCGATTGATTGATTGATATAATAACCCATATGTTGCAAGTGAATCAGAGATGCGTATGTATAGTTGTATGGTCACGCATTCTGTAGTCGCTGCACAGTGCTCACACAGATGGGATTGACAAACTTTGCTAATTTTATCATTTGTGTCAGTTCATCATTCTGAAAGCATGTATAGTATGTTGTTACTGTTCTTTTTTTGTATTTTTTGTCCTGCTGTAAATTTTATTCTTTATTTACTGTGTCTGTTGTGGTTGTTCATAATGCCATTTATTTATATTGTTATTTATTTATACAATATCTTTTTTCATTTCATATCAGCCAGCAGTTTGATTTGTGCTGGCATTCGTCGGTTGTGTATTTATTGTGTTGCAGTGTGCATTGCTCGCTCATTTGTGATACATACGTGGGCGCCTGCAGTAAGTTTTCCACACGAAACAAAGCCTCTTCACCTTCTGTCGACTGTGTCTTTTTTCTCTTTCATGCAACAGTTCTCACATTAGAACTCAGATTGTGTTTTACGGATGTCTACCACACATCTGGTAGCTTGTTTGTTTATTTTTACCTTTTCAGGTTGCAGGGCTCCCCAGCCCATTCCTGTCGGCGCCCATGGATACATGTGTAACCGGGATGCAATGTAACGTTTTTGTTTTTGAGATCTCCACTTGTATAGTTTACTATCCATAGAGAGCTAGTCAATATCTGTTAGACACGTTCGTTTTGTATGGACACAGTCGTGTGGCTTTGCTTGAAGTGTTTGTCACGCTCCTAAGTGCAGCTGAGTTTGCAGGCTGTAGAAATGCACTGGATGGTGGCTGATGGGTGCCTAGCTGACTGACTTTTCTCTGCATAATTTTTCAGAGGTCAAAAATGTGCACATTTGATAGTTGCCTGGTTTCGTATGAAGTTGATCCCCTTGTCGTGTAATTTTTGAACCAGTGAGCAAAAAATCAGTAATCAGTTACTTGCAAACATTTTAGCATCCATTTAAGACACAAGGAGTGATTCGATGATTCAACTTTCGGTTACCAGTGAATACAAACACAGTCCAGTCAGCATGTTTTGGCCATATGGGATGCAAAAGTTAATAAATTATTGGTTTGACCGTTTCATTGATTATTGTTCTGTACCATGACAGTGTTGCTTATTTGCCTGAAACAGTGTTACATGAGATAATGCTCTGCCATCAAAATTTTATGATAATCAATATTTCTGAAATTGTTAAATTTTTCATTAACAGCTAAAGATAGAGACCTAATTGTAATTTAATACCAAAGCTGTGCTGAGGACCTCAGTGAGTTATTGTTGCTTCTGTTGTTTTTAGTATAGGTAATTGAGTGTAAGAAACCCTTGCAGATAGCACGCAAAACCATGTGATGCATAATCTGTCTGCAATTAACACTGTTCTTTGGAACAGCCCACCCCTTGGTAGAAATTATAAAACAGTTCTTAAAACACTCTTGAATGTTGCTATTTACCTATAAGGCTAATTGTGTCATGTATGAGCATTAAATGCTTATTTACTGAGTAAAGTCAAATATGAATTGTCTGAAATTGATCTTTTAGTATATTATAAAATAACACCTGGATATTGAACTTCTTAGTGTGGCCAGCAGTTGGGGTGCTGCAAGTCGCCCTCTCCTCGTCTGTTTGTAAAAAGAATGTTTGGCCATAGAATGACCGATTGATGCTTTAGTTTATTGCTTTTGTTGATATCCTGCAGCATTCCGTTGTTTAAACCAGTGATGTGCAACGTCCAGCCTAGTGGGCACATGTCCCCTAGGCTCACAAATAGATTGTTATGTGGCTGTCGACATACTAGATAAAAGAGGCAAAAATATGCTGCATGCCTTGCGTCGTACTTACTTACTTTGATTTTGGACTTGGTTTGAGTGCCATACACTAGGAAAGACTGTCCATCGACCGCTAACATCCAGCCTGATACCCAGGAGCTTTTTGCAGTTGCGTACAGACTAGTCACTGCCCGACCAGCTTGTCAGTAACTGAAAATTTACAAATCAGTTAACTCTAAATTGTAACTGTAACTGCAAAATATGTAATTAACTGTAGTTAATAGTAACTTAAAAATTACAAACTCAAACTGAAACATGCAACACCCCGCACTTAAGAAATTTAAATTTCTTTTACATCACATATCGAAATAGCACATGTCATGAGCACAGTCATTACCGAGTAATTAGTGTTAAAGTGGAATCCTAAGAGTGGATGAACAGAAACTGTTGTAGTCTTATGCAGTACAGTACTGTCAAAACTCAACTCCACTTGTTTTAGTGCATTGGTTTGTGTAAAATTTATCAACATTTGTTAGCTTACCGAAAAGCAACTAACCGTGACTGTAAAAGCAGCCAATAAGTGTTTGTGTGTTGCTTTTTATATCCATCTATCTGCTGCATTTCGTCATTAATGGGAATAGCAATCTGCTGATGCAAGTGCAGCTATCGCAATTGTCTGGTCCACGGTGGCTTTAAGACTTGGTTTAGTTGCCATTGGCTAAAAAGTTGTGCTCTGCTGCTCTGAACTATGAGCATGTCATTCTTGTCCTGGCAGCATTAGTCTTATTAGTCATCTAATGCAGACTGGCAAAAAGCATATATCTGCCAAATTTTTTTCAAATACCTAACATCATTTTTTAATGTTTAAGCGTATTGTGCAGATGCTGATGTTTCTCATGTATTATATTTTAGTTGTAATTGTAATTTATATGAATATTCAGCATGTGACAAATTAGTGTCTGCTTATTACCTGATTGGTTCAGACTATTAAACCACTGACACAGCCAGTCTGGCAGGTTTTGGTAGACTGCGTTTTGACATAGTTAAGGTACATTTTCTGTTTCCAATTTCCAGAGCTGATTAGAAAGGTGCCAGCTGGCATGAAAAATCATCATCAGGATTTTCTGTATGTTGCATAGTGGTTTTTGGCACAATGTGCATGGCATGTACAGTTCTTTTTTGCAGATAGATGTCAGTCACTTCGAGTGTGATGAATTGAAGTTACAATGGACTAAGGTTAATTTTCCATGTGATAAACTAAGCCGCCTCCCGTCATTTTTTTGGGGGCATATGGTAACATTTTTGTATCATATTGTTGCAGTTCCAAAAATTCAGTTAGTTACAATTACTTGCATATTGTTGCACATAGAGATTACAAGCCAACACGTCGCTTCACTCCGTGTCGTCTTGACCTTGTTTACTCTCGGCGCTGTGCGCCTCTGCGGCGTGCTGTCGCATGCCACGCCCAGTGATACCGCCGCTGTGGGCAGGGCACTGTATGCAAAGCGGTCGGACATGGGACATCCGTGTTTTAATATGTAGATTGAAAGTGACTGAAAGCAGAACTGAACTGTATCGCCACTTATAATTTTTCGGCACTACATATTACATGTGTTGTGGAATGTTATAGGTTAACTAATATAATAAGCCAACCACCAATTTCATTGTAACATCTTCTACATGTTATGGCTTTCCTGTGTAACGTGTGAGTCACAAGTTGTGTCATCTAGTTAAAATTTGTAATTATGTGTAGTGGCATTTGCCATGAGTAGTTTAGTTTTATTGTACAGTTTCATTTGCAGTCATTTTGTCTTCACTACAATAAAGTGCATCCAGTATATTCGATTTCAGATTTCATTTGCTACTGTATGGTCTGTCCAGTGCGTTCTGGTTGTGTACTAAATGCGTTCAAGCACTCCAAACTTGGTGAAGTATTGCATTGTTTAAAAATCACCACCAATGTTAGGAGTGTTACCAGAACAAATATTGGCTTCATCAATTTGCTGTCATGAATGTGCTGGCAGTTATGGATCCACTGTTGAGCAAATGAGCACTTATCCAAATGTGACAAGCCCAAGTTTTTGTTTTAAAAATTAGTTTATTGTAAGCAGTGTCCAAGCAGCCCTTGTCAAATAATGTTTAATTTTGTTTGACTGTGCTGTAGTTTCGGACTGTGATATATTTCTTTTGAGAAACTATTTCAATTACATCTTAACCAAACAGCTTTGAAGCCAGGAAATGCCTATGCACAAAAACATTGTCAGCCAAGGTGCCCCATATTACCAGTGTTGGTGGGTAAAACCTCCGGACAGTTTTACCCAGTTTTACCCTTACCATGCCAACACTGCATATTACACTAGTGGAGTTCGTGATACTCCCCTAATAAATCGTTGGAACTGGATGCCCTCCTACTTTCTCTGTCATTTTCCACTTTTCTGGACAGTATGTTGAGGCACTGATTACAAGATTGCTGCAAATTTGAGAGTGCTATGTATTTATATAGACCGGTCAAAAAGTTTATAGTTCCCAAAAGCAACCTCATATTATTAATTCGTGATAGAAGTATCTATATAATTCTGCACAAATGCAATTGCTTAGTTGGTCAAAAACACAGCGGGAAAAAACAATGATATCAGTTGACAAACAAGTGTTCAAGTCATCAAGTGTAGTGGGGTGGCGTGGTACCACAGATCAATACAGAAGTGAGAAGTGAATCTTGTACGCCACCGTTCAGTGGCATAACAGACTAAGTCAGCTTGCTTGAGATCATCCACCTTGCAGGGTCGTATATTTAGGCGGCATCGCTGAAAGCGATAACGCCGCCTATTGTTACCTGGGACACAAGATTGTGACAAGTTACCGTAGCGTGGTCTCTGTGTCTGTCACTCGTGCAGCAGGCCTGCTAAAGCCGTTGGGCAGAATGATATGCCATTTGGCAGGGACACGCGCGTGGTCCCAATTAACACTGCATTTTAAACAAGGGCCCCGGTATCGCACGGGAAGTGGAGATTTAAGGTCGGAATCCCAGTTAGCAGCCGATGCCCGCCTATGGCCAAATTAGTACTCTCGCTCTTGTTAAACCTCGATGTCCTCTTCATGCCAAGTTTCCACCGTTCCATCGTCGTTCTTCCGTTGCGGTATCGCCGTTCTGCCGTTGTAAAATTCCGTTGTTCTGTAAAAATTTCGTAAGGAAATTCCGTTCCGTTACAGCCGTAAACAGCAAAAAGATACACAACGGCAACGGTGTACGGAAACGGCAACGGCTATACGGCGAAACGGCAACGGAAGAACGGCAACGGAATGATGGAAATCGGGCATTACACTTTAGTGTTAGCCTAGTTAAAAGTAGGTCAATGACATCACATCGCCGGTCGGCCATGTTTATTCGAGTAACGTCAGTTTACGGTATGTTTTTCAGTGGGATAAAATAGACGCTAGTTTAATAAATTACAAGCAGACAGCAGAGAACGACGTTTATTTAATGGATTAAGCTACTTTTAGTCAGAGATCCCATATTTAAATACTCCCGCGATTGCCTTAAGCCATCAAACGACAATTCCACGTCCAGTGCGTTCTACCGATTGTGGACTTATTTGACCAGTGTAATTATGCAGCACTAAACATTTCACGTTAGTGTTGTGTCGGTGGAATATTTATCGACACTGTTCGATTAGTATTATGCGCGCTTTCTATACTATCAGCGGTATCTGGACTTTTCGCCTCTTTGCCAGTTCACCACCTGGCCCATTCGCCCCCGGACCATTCTGACAGCTATTTGGACATTTTAGTGGCTTTGGGGTGAGATTGTCCGTTATTTCACAGGATAATGGTACAGTTGGTTGCTCATATCACAGGAATAGGCACATTTTTATAGAAAGACAACCTGGATTGATTTATACAGTTTTTGGTGTCATGAAACACCGCACCGGGCCCCCAAATAGGTATATTCAGAGTATTGAAACAAGGCTGTTTTCGTCGGACAGTCAGTTAATGCCTATGATGCAAGCACTATCACCATAGTCAGCAATGGCGCTTCGAAGTCGTGGACTCGTGGTAGTCCTGTCGGCTGTCGGTCGCTTTCGCTGGTGTGGTTTGCGGCTGCGGCTCGGAGCACTGTTGACTGTCAGTGAGCCATCGGTTGATTCAGCTTATTCAGCTGAATCAGCCAATGGCACACTGACTAAAAGTGCGACGAAAACAGTCTTCTTTCAATACTCAAAATGTACCTATTTTGTGGGCTGGTGCGGCCAGTGCAGTGTTTTGTGACACCGTTTAGTTTTATTTTGCATTGCGTTGCTGTTGTGGTTTCATCATTTATATTTCCATTAGAAATAATGTGAGAGATTTGCTGGGAAGAGCAGTGTCATGGAGATGACCAAAAACCTCTACAGTGTGGTTGATGCAGATCAAAAACCATTACATTCATTTCACCAGTAGTAGCATTCTATGAAAGTAACATAACACTGTCTGTGTTTATATAGGCCATTTCCTTTAACCAGATAATCTGTACGGCTGAAGTGATACATTTGCTACATATCGACCACGTCTGAGTGCTGAGAGTATTGACCTGTCGTCTCACCGTGGTATTGAATTGCATCAGTATCATGTCTAACACAATGCGAAACAACAGAAAACCAAGGGGTGCTTCTTCAGTAGGTGGTGCTAGGTAATATATTCATATTTCATTATACTTCTTATCAGTTGACATAATTACGTGTACCTGATAATGACGAGTAATCAGTCACAGTTTATGGCTTCTGCTGCGATTTGAAATGGCTTATAGAAAGAAACTTTCCACTGAAACAGCCATGCTACAGTTGTGTCATATGTACTCCGATAGATTTAAGTCTAGTTATGTTTCAGTACGAACTGTTCAAAAAAGGACCACATTCGTCGGTTTATGGTCCTTCTGTACACTTGCACTTTGGTGCTTTATAAATCTACTTACTACTTACTTACTTGTATACTTAGTGTTATAAACATGTTGATGTGTTGAGTAGCATTTTTACAATGTGTGATTGCAGGAGGGGATACAGAGCAATACCTGATAAGTCTGTGTTGGTATGTGGAATGTTGTTCTGTAAAAATTTTCATTGTTGTGAAATATTTCTGGTTAGAATTGTGTCATTGTAATGAAAAACATTAGCAATGTCATGCCTTAGCTATGTCTAACAAGAAAGCTGCATGCTGCCGCAAGCATTAAACCGTGTGATGCAGTCAATTAGAAGAATGAGTTAATTGTTAATCTTATGGGAGATAATATTTTATTTAGCTGTTAAATTGTATGGTGCATTGAGACACTAAACTGCATCTGCACTGTTCTTTGGAACAGTGTGCCAATTGGTATAGCTGGAATTTCACGTCATTATACCTATTTTTGGACCTGGAAGGTGGGTCCCAAAATGCGACTTAAGTTGTTCTTGTTCTTGGAGGCAGTTTTTTCTAAAAATCCCTGAGGCTTTCTTAATCACAGAGGAGCGCAA
>Ga0209679_1001351_pt1 | contig 10424 bp, 8 predicted proteins | sample WorMetHEROISLAND_4_FD_187408 | JGI IMG/M metagenome (GOLD analysis project Ga0209679, IMG submission 187408) | Marine gutless worms symbiont microbial communities from Max Planck institute for Marine Microbiology, Germany - Olavius sp. 2 HERON... ...
CACTAAACCTTAAATCCAACTGCTGAACTCTGGTGTAAAACCTTGTCTCGGATTATGTTTGGTGTAAAACCTAGGTTTTAAACTTAAGTTCGGTGTTAACACATTTTTGTTATAAAGTCTATTTGGTTTTACACCAAACTTAAGCTCTAGAGGTTTATCTTCGTTTGCCTATTTAAAAGCATTATGCTGATTTGGTGTTATCTATCGTGGGCTCGGTTTAAGTCTGGTTTTACACCGAAGTTTGGTGTTATATTGGTGTAACACCGGAATTTACACTGGACTTTCGGTGTTATCTCAGGTGTAACACCAGAAACTTAGCGTGACTTTAGTTTTTGCATTAATTAGGTGTTAAACCGGTTGTTTGGTGTAAAACTTTGGTGTTACAGAAAGATAAAGTGACCCAGTGTTCCTAGCTCACCATGACGGCATGGTGGCAACAGGCTGTCTCTATGTCAGGAACACTACTGTTGTCACAGGAAGGATGCTCACTTGAAGCTGAAGGTAACACAGCCCACACAACCATCATCAATGTTCCACACACACCCATCCTGTAAAAGTACTATCACAACAGTGTACAGCACGGTGGCAGCATGCTGTCCCCATCAGGAAAACCGTTATCCTTCATTGCTTTGATGCTGTTTGTTGAACAACAGAAAGGGCATCCGTCTTGTAAAAACACTGCCAGAACAACTCCCAAAAGTTTACCTATGGGAACAAACTGGCCTAACCCTGAGTAACTCCAGAAAAATGAGCCGTCTAAACAAAAAATGACTGCGTGCGAACACACAGGAAAATGCCTCGACTTTAAAACTTAAATGTTCACATATTTTGCAAAACGATCATATATTATGCGAACAGTGCCACCAGATGATAAACTACAAAGTTCCCAGTATTAATGTCAACAGCATAACACACATTTCTAAATCCATTACCGTACATAATACCCACAACTTAACCATAATGGACTGTTATAACATCTGACAAATTTTAAGGTCAAATAAATGTATAAATTTATGCAAAAAGTTTCCAAAACAAATACTAAATTACGTAAAATAATAAACAAACCATATATTTAACACTATATTACAGACCTGGATGTGCCGGACACGTGGCATTGAGCGCTCAATGTGGACATTGACATCGCCACTTTTCAACTGCACCGTATACTGACAACCAGGCTGAAACCACATTGCAAACTAAACAATATGTACAACATATAAAGAACATATACATGGTGAGGCATAATTACCGGACATCCTAGTGCCAAATGGCAAAACTTTGTTACTATGCTCTTTTTTGGCATAAACATTCTCATGACTAAGCATGAGATAATGCTGAATGCAATGTTGCTAAAGGGTGGATCAAGGACGTTGACGAACTGCGTTCACGTTTCCTGACAGCTTGGGACGAACTGGATCAGCGCATTATTGATACCAGTGCTGTACGAAGTACTAAGCATGAGTACTTTAGAAAAAGTAAAAGTTTTGGGCAATTTTTTTACTTAAGTAAAAGTAAAAGTAGCGTAGAAAAAATTTACTTAAGTAAAAGTAAAAAGTAGCGGCCTGTAAAAATTACTTTCAAAGTAAAAAGTAAAAGTACTCCCATTTGCTATATCACAACATGCAACCCTGAGTATATAGAAAGATCACGCAGCAATACCAACGTTGCAGTGCCAGTGTAATATTAATTATTAATGCCAACGTGGCAACTTTGACCGTAACACGACAGAAACATAATATAGGCCTAAATGTTCAAACACACGACTACTAGTAGGCCTACAATGTCAGCAGTCACTCTACAGAAATTTGTTCTTCTTCAAGAGAACAAGGTTCTTGAACAGTTCGACCATCATAGAAGTACGCCGCCTGCTGTTCATCGCCAGGCCCGCGCTCGTGATAACAATCTACATGCAGCCGCCCACGGCCCATCCAGCCCTATAGCAGTCAGTGCATCATGGTCTCTATTAGCAGTGCGCTTGCTGCATCTCACCTGGTTTCTTATATGAAGTTGATCTCCCAAACACAAGGCTGCACGCTGGCATCTGGAGATTGGGGGTTACGGAAGGCGGATGCAGCCACAGCGTGTATCCCAGTGAGTGTCGTCGAGTTGCCTCGCCGGCGTAACTAATTGCCGTGCTGTTGGTTTCCGATTTACAGTCGTAAAACTGGCATTTATGAGTATGACCATATTTTAGATTTACTTGTAACGCAACTGCTTTGCCAACAAAGTAACGAAGTAAAAGTACTGAAAATGGCCAAAAAATTTACTTCGTTACAAGTAAAAGTACTTGAATTATTTTTTTACTTCGTTACATGCAAAAAGTAACAGAAAATTACTTAAGTAAAGTAACTTTTATTTTGTTACTTCACAGCACTGATTGATACGGCAGTCAGGCAGTGGCGCACGCATCTTCATGAGTGTGTTAAAGCAACAGGCGGACATTCTGAACACAAACTGAGCCAGTAGTTTAGAATGTTGTTGTTGCTGTTGCTTATAACAGCATAGTCTACCAGACACTTCTGCTAAATTTTATCAATTTTTGTGTATTTGTTCAAAGGCCATACAATAAAAACCAAGGAGGTCCGGTAATTATGCCTCACCGTGTATATATTGATCACAGACACTACCTGATTATACAGATTGCACTGTACTGCACAGTAGAAGGATGAATCGACGTCGGGTAAAGCAACAAGAAAAGAAAATGGCTACAAACACAGAGTGACATCTCCAGCAAAACTTATGAAGCCATGAGTAGAGAAGCTGGAGACAGGAGCAGGTGGAAGAAGAGAATGCCATAAATCTGCCATTTGACAGGAGATACAAAGAAGAAACATCTTGCTACATGAGGGTTACAAGAACAAGGAACTGACATGATGACCAGTTCAAAATACACCACTTTCCACGCTATTAACTGTTCCACGACATTTCCATAACTCTCCCATGCTTTTTGCAAATTTGCTAAATTTCAGTGGTCTCCCCATACCACTTCGTAACTTCTCCAACATTTTCAAATAAGTTGCCACCCTGCAAATACCAGTTTCACAACTTTTGCTTGTTGTTTAACTGGCACACTTTTCTCCATAACAGGAAATCACACATTCCTTCACCATCCCATCAACATCACCATCGTCTCTGAAAATCACTGATCACTCTTTTCGACACGCATCACCTCGTCTCTGAAATCAAGTTCCAGATTCAATTCGTCAGCCACATCCTAGTCTGTACGTTACTGGTTCATCTCTTGATACATGTGGGAGTAAGAACCTATGGAGAATGCCGCAGCAGATGTTTTACGGGCCGAATGCCGAATGGCCATTCCTGTTGTCCAACCAATAGCGTCAAAGCACTAAAACACTCTTATTAATCATCCATCGACTCATAGCTAGCTGGGCCGTCGAGGCCAGCAACAACGTCGCCGATCTTTTTGTTTCATAAGTTCTTTACTCGCTGTCAAGTGAACCGCAGCAGGAAATGAGCACCCACATCAGTTGATGATATCATCGACCCATCAACTGGGAGGCCGACCTCTTGCTCTCTTTCCGCCCAGCATCATCGTCTTTATCAATCTATCATCGTCCATTCTACAAATGTGTCCAAACAACTGCAACTTCCTCCTCACGATGATACCGACTACCGAGCTGTGTCTCTGCAGCCTTTCTCTTATGCTGACACTGGACACCTTGGCCCTTCAGGGGATTTTCAGGATTGTTAATCTAATTTCGAAGGCGAGAAGTCTCTTTTTGTCAGTCACCTTGAGGGTCCATGACTCTACAGCGTAAAGCAGCCATAAGAAGACACATGATGTTACAGGATCAAGCTTCATCTTTATGCTGAGTTCACTTCTGGCCCAGTGACTTGAGCATTCTGACTGTCTAGATTGCCAGAATGATTTCTGGATTGTTATTATTACCGCTACAGAATCAAAACTATAGGCAAGCAGCAACATTTACCTGTAGACCACGAATACGAAAACTGCCGTCAACTTCGGTCTGACTTTCTTCCTGAAGTCTGCGGCACGACGACGGTGACGCTTCTGATGTAACTGCCTCGACATAAACTGAAGGCTCAGGCTCGCCGTTTAGAGATAACACAGTGCCGAAACAGCTGCACACATGGCACAATGTTATAAGTAACAGCAACCACACACAGTTCTGCATACAGACGGCACTGTGCTGAAATGACAATGACTACGTATATAAGATTGACAAGATAACAAAATGACATTTAGCAGAATGCAACCACACATAACACTGAAACAAACTGGAATCTTTGAACAAATACACCTACTTTGCATTTTGCCAAATTTTTACATGCAAAAGTCTTTGAATTTAACCAAGGTGGTATATCGGGATGGTGTAAAAATCACAGAAGAAAAGACAGGGATGATTTTGTGTCTGTGACGCAGTAGGATGATGGGTGACTGCTGTCTACAGTGGCATCACTTGCCAGGTACAATTTCAGTCACACGAGCCCTATATTGTTGCAATATGCTGTATAGCAGAACCAAACAATGTCTTTTTTAGGACTGTACCGGATTTGTTTTTGGGAAATCCGGAAGGAACCGGATGTTGCCGGATTGTAAAACAAATCCGGCCGGAGCCGGATTTCACCATAAAATTAGTCATCAGTAAGTTTTAAATTTTAAATACATATTACATAGTCACACAGTTTATCACCAAACAATTAACAGTGAAATCCAAACATTCACATTTCATAATTCAAAAGTCACAAGTCTGCAACTGCAACACAAATTAGGTTACATATTCGGTTCTCATGCGTAGGTTGTTGGAAATAAATTATGTACGCATAAATCATTCAAATTTGTATTATTTAATAAAAGTTTTCCAAATCCGGCAAAATTTCAAATCCGGCCCAATTTTGGCCGGAGCCGGATATCAGTCGGATTTGTAAAAAAGGCCGGATTTTGGCCGGAGCCGGAGCCGAACTCCGGTACAGCCCTACTTTTATTAGTCGATTGCTGAGCATATAACAAACATGTGCAAAGAGCAGCAGATTCCTGCATAGAATAATATCAATGATGTTCTCTTTTCTGCTCACGTGTGATCTGACGCTATTGTTAGTAACTTTCGGCTGCCATCAAATGTTTAGCAGATCCTGGTAGCCGCTCATTTCGAAACTAAAACTTAACTCTCAAAACCTGTCCAGGAATATGCATTGACAGCTGCAATGCTGCATACCTGTACTCAACTCGTCGTCCTGTCACCTGTACATTGACGGTGTCACCTTCACCGACACTAATCATCTGTGAAGCAGGTTCAAACTGATATTCACGCATCATTACACGCAGGTAGTAGTCAGCTGGGCTCTGCAGTACATCCATACATATACCACAATGTTACCATGTTACCAAAACAAACACATTGCTATATTTTATGTCCCTTCATCACTGCCACAAAATGCACAATTTCTATATATTTTCAGCAGCAGATGTGACAGAAAGACAGCATTGCTTATGGGTGTTATGTATTCTCAGGTAGTGTGGGAACACAACAAGCATGATGTGAGAAATCACACATCTGCTTAGTAGCCAAGGCTATCAGGAAATTGTGTACCAAATTTTATTTCAACAGACTCATTATTATTGATAATTATAGCTAAGTCTGTCTGTCTTCTGACCACTGTTTGTTTAATTGCTGTTCTCTGCCTTATTGGAAAATAAACGTCACCATAGATGATATTAAATACGGCACAGTTGTTCACTTTTTCAGACAGTGCAGATCACACTGCAGCATTTGCAAGTTTTCACATTTATATAATCATCTATCTCGTAACAACAAGTATGACACCTAGCCTGGTAACGTTTCAACTTTAAGATTTGACAACTGACATAACTCACACCGCAACCACTCCCATGCACTTGTCTGCAAACAGATCGCTTCATATAAAACATCAAAAAAGTTTACAAAATCAGCAAATTATAACCAAGAATAGCAAACATGATATCAGCAGCAGACACAAGAACGACATACAAGGCTGGTGAACTGCATGATTCCACTGTCTGGCGTAACGTTGTTCTGTCGGAAGTTGCCACTACCACTGAGCGACAACAACACTCCCGCTAGCGGCAGTGAACCATCAACCACCTGACAGTAAGCAACATAGTTATTCCACAGTCGCACTCGTACTGCCTATCTCTATGTGTCTGGAGTGCTATAACGGGTCGATAACTCCACAGGTGCATTCAGGCGTGACCAAACCAGCACAGTGTAGGCTACATTACGACAGCCTGCAACCGTGGAATAAGTGTGTTAGACAACAGTCTGGAGTGGGATAAGTTCGTTCATTTAACACTCACTTATCCCACTCCAGACAGTTGTTTAACATACACAAACTCTGTTTTAACAACCATTTTCCACATAAACCTCAGTCAGCCAGCTGCCCCTTGATTCTAACTGTCCACTGGTGGATTGTCTCATGACAGGCCAAAACTTTTCACGTTTGACTTGACACCATAATTGGTACAATCTCTGTCTACTTCCACTGATCTCCATCATTACTCTACTCTGCATCATCTTTACGTTCACCACGTCAAAACTACCTTAATATATCCTTCATAATCACCAAGCTGACTCGTTCCAATCCCAACAATTCTCTCAGCTCTGCATTCTTCTTCATTTCTTTCCAGTAGTCAACACCAACAGTAAACAGAGCAAGATACTATGACACTAATACTATCTATCGGCTTTTTTGTGATCGGCCTACCTTCTATACTCACCAAAGTTTAGACTATAAACCCCAGACATCTCTGAGGGAACTTTCTGAGACAGCTGGAGCAGATGTTCTTGCAGCCACAGCTGAACCAAGAGTATCAAACTAGTGATGGGTCTTCGATAAGGATCCATTAATCACAGTTCATTGTAATATGTAGATGCTAGTTGTCACACATACATCCGCACTTTATTACCTTCGCCAACGCATGGCGTCACACTGTCATGCTGTGTGTGTGTCCGCCCACTGCGGCGAAGGTATTGCACTCCGCTTAGAGTGCTTCTAGTTTACATATTTATACTTACTACAGCAATATAACTGCTATTCAAAGGCAATATGCTACGTTACTGATGACGGATGAAAAAAAATAACTAGAAAATGTGCAGTGGTTTGTCAGACCACTGCATATCGGTGATCCGATCCTGTGGCGAGTGACGTTTGAAAAAATTATCGGCTATTGATTAGTGTCCGAGAGTTATTAGCGAAAACGACCTTCCAGATCGTTACAATAATATGCGGCGATCGGATCGCTGATAAATATTACTTTATTCATATTATGCTTTATTGATAGTCGCAAAGGTTTCATACTGACCACATTTTCTTACATTAACCAAACACTGGCAAGGAACTCGTAAACAAGATAATCTAGTTGATAATGACTTGTCTGGAGCTTACCTGAACTTGGATTTTACCAAGTTTGAATGATCTGAAATGACCAACGACGCCATTGTCAGCCGGAGTAAAAACAAAACCTTCTTTTGATGCCGTCACTGAGTACTGCAGTTGACTATCAAGTGGTCCAACTCTGTACCAATTAAAGTACAACAACGCCTGACATATCTCAGCCGACCACACACGTTAAAACACACGCAGATTGACCGGTGCTGCATTCAGGACACTGCACTCACAACTGGGCTTTTTTGATGCTTTTTGTGGGACAAAAAACAAAGAACCAGCCACGTGACCAGCTCAAAATATACCGTTATACCAAAATGGACTGTTCCTGGACAGTTCTGTAACTCTTCCCGGACTTTTCACAAATTTACTGAATTTCACTGACCTCTATCAAATTTCCTGATTTTTCAAGGATTTGAAAATAAATGTTACCACCTGATACAGAAGCTTCTGACCATAACTGTAAGACAAACTTAGTTATCTACACTGATTAAATACAGTGTATACAGCCTCATATCAGAGCTTTTCAACCTTTTTATTTGGCAGACTGCACAACTTTCACAACTTTTTCTAACTCAATTACAGACCCCAAGAAGAAGAAAAAGGAAAAAAGCCGGTGGTACTATTGCTACTTCATGTCCGACAATACATCACATCACATGTGGCAGTTAAATCATATGATTTAGAATAAACGGATGAGACGTAGACTGTGGATTCTTGTACTGCAAGTTTTAATTTGCTATCTCGTGGACCCCAGGGGTATGCAAGCCACAGGCTAAACAGCCTGCACAATATCCCATATCTAGCAACTGCACTATACTAAACCTGCAGGCTTTGGCAGCTTTATCACCAGTCGGCCGATATCTAGCAACTGAACTATAGGACTGCAGTCCAAATTACCTGAACTGCCCGGTCTCGTTGCTCAAAACTTCAGTGATTTTGACGCCATCAGGACTCGTCACAGTGACGTCAACACCATCCAGTGGTGGATTAATTTGGCCGTCAATGAACATCCCAACACGTCCCTCGAAGGCCGCAACCACTCCCATGCACTTGTCTGCAAATAGATCGCTTCACATAAAACATCAAAAAAAGTTTACGAAATCAGCAAATTATAACCGAGAAAAGCAAACTTGATATCAACAGCATTGAACAAGTAAGGTACCATCATCAATGGGGTCCTCAGCACAGCTTTAGCTGCAATGCGCCAACTTCATCACAAGTATCATTCATTATCTTTGAAAGCAACTTAACTGCTAATGTACAGCATATAAGTTACAATGTTTTACCTTACATGTGTTTACACGTGACGCCATGTCACATGTCCCACTATATAAATAACTGATTTAGCGCTACATTCAATTGACATGAATCTCGCTTAAGAGGTCATTCAATGTCATCAACTTTACAATGGACATCAACCCCTCACCAAAATTTTACCTAAATACAAAGTTTCAACCTCAGATCTACTGTACTTCCTCAGATATTGTTTGATGGTAAGAGCATCACTTACAATCATCCACCCGCCCACCCAGCGACACAGCCATCCAATTAGCTCCATTGGACACTGCACAGCCTCCACTGCACTGATGAACAGTCTTCAGCTAATGTGCAGTACATATTCAGAATAACACTTGCCACATGAACATACAACACTGCAGCTATTAATTCAAGCAGAAGAACTTCAGCATAAGTACGCACATAACATACTTGTAACTTCACCACAAAATACATAATGAATGATGGCAGGCTGTATATGCAACACAGTACAGTTCAATCACTACACAACCATTATAGACTGCAGTGAAATTGTGATAAAACGTTGAGTAGTCCGGGTAGAGATATATCCAAGCAAAAATCACAAGTGACATTCAAAATGCTTTAAATGCAGATTTTGGTATAAATATATTCCCAGCTTTTGCAGCCAGAATGGCAGTAGACAGATAAAATTATGCCATATCAACAGACACAATAAAACCTATGAAATGATCAACACAGAATAAAAGATGAGAAATTGCCATCTGCTTCATGTCAACTGCAAATTTTGCAGGTTTTAATAACCACAACAAATGTATAAATGTACATGACTTTACACGTGCAATAAAAATGACTAAGTAACTGAATAAATGAATAATGTAAAATACTGACATTTAAATGCAAATATGCTAACACAGAAAAAAACTGATAAAATGCGAGCAGACGAAGCAGTTAACCTGAATCAACGACCACTTCCACCGATGTAGGTGTAAACAATAGCTGACTGGATGCAGGTACAAATTCTAATTTCTCACCACCTCTATACAGAGCAAACATCAAGGTGACTGCATCATCATCATCATCATCTCAATCTTGGCACTCAACATCAGCTGGCATCTGCTGCTTATTTAGTTATCTGGTTCCAGCTGATTCTGTACTGTGAGAGTAGCTAACTCTGCAACAAACTACGACGTCGTTAACCTAATTTCTAAATATTTATGCTACAACAACACAGTATATTAGTAATTTTCAATTTTCACTTTGCCGTAGAATTTTGGTAAATGTCACAACACAAGGGTATCAATGGTGTGCTACAGAATTGCATCATCCTCATCGATGGTACACATAAAGGGTATCAATGGTGTGCTACAGAATTGCATCATCCTCATCGATGGTACACACATTTCTTACCTAATGGCAAGAAATATGTGTACCATTGATGAGGATGACGCAATTCCGTAGCGCACCATTGATACCGCAAGTTGCATCAATTCACGATGCACAGAAGCAGAATTCTAATACAAAACTGAATCCCAAACATCACTCAGAATAGCATCACTAAATAATACCAACACTATATTTGCCTTCAGCACTCTGTTTACATTTAAAATGCATTTTACCATTTGTTAAACTTACAGCAGACAGACTTCCCTGTATATGTAAGTAAGTAAGTAAGTAAGTAAGTAAGTCATTTATTAATGCAACCATCGGTTGAAATGTACATCAAAGTAACAACAGTCAATAATTACAGAACAGTGAAAACG
>Ga0209679_1001352_pt1 | contig 10419 bp, 7 predicted proteins | sample WorMetHEROISLAND_4_FD_187408 | JGI IMG/M metagenome (GOLD analysis project Ga0209679, IMG submission 187408) | Marine gutless worms symbiont microbial communities from Max Planck institute for Marine Microbiology, Germany - Olavius sp. 2 HERON... ...
TGACTGAGTTATAACAAAAATTTGGGTGGATGTTTGCCGTGCTGTTGGTTATGTTCAATTTTTGAAAATCAGTACTTTACAAGGTAGTGTAGCGACGCGTTTTAGGTGTGGTGGGATCTTTAACTATTACTTTATTGCAAATTTACCGTTGCATGTAGCAGTGAAATAATTTTAAAAATCGGTCAACAACACTGCTGCATAACACCTGCGAATGTTCGGGACGTTTTTTTTGCGCCACCCGTTACTTCTGATCTTTGGAAAGAAGTGTCCAACCTTCACATACATAGATAGCAACTGACCAAACCAATGCCTTCAGTAACCTGAGTTTTGTAGTGATAGAAATGTCTTTACTTTTCCAGACTGACGACAGAGATTGCATTACTGAATGCCCCACTGCCAACCTCTTTTGAATGTCCCGTGTACAACTGCTGTCATCTGTGAACACCGATTTCAGGTGCACAAACTACTCCACCTGCTCCAAATATTCACCATTAATATCTTTACACTGATCTCATTCTTCCCAGATGTCATCACTTTTGTTTTTGAAGAATTTATCAGCAGCCCAACTCTTTCACTTGAATTTTGTAAGTAAGTAAGTAAGTAAGTAAGTAAGTAAATTTATATAGCGCCAAGGTCGCGAACGAATCAGAGGCGCTGAGGCATACACGATTGACTAAATCTTGTAAATCACCTTCGGAAGTTGCTGTTAAGATCACATCATCTGCATATCGCAGGTTGTTGCCTCCTAACTGAAATACTTTATTATAACCTTCCAGTGCTTCTCTCATGACCATTTCTGCATGCAGATTGAATAAACAGGGAGAAAGTATGCGTCCTTGTCTCACACCTCTTGCTACTTTAAACCAGTCAGTAGTTCCTGCAACTGTTCTGACTACTGACTGTTTGCTTCACATACAGTTTTCATATTAGGTCAATAATGTGTAACGGAAAACCCATATCGATCATACTGATCTAGAGCTGGTTGTGTGAAATAGTATTGAAAGCTTTCTTGTAGTCGATGAAACACATAAACAGAGGTTGATTGAATTCCCTGGCTTTTTCAGTTCAAATTCACTATTTGATCTCTGGTTCCACGACCAGGTGCTAAGTAGATTTATGTAAAAACAGTCACTAGGGTTCTTCTCACAATGTGTAGTGATGAATTTGAAATGTTGTAACGGTGACATTATGATTGAAGATACAAAACTGAGAAGATCACTTTTTCACCATTACAATAATAAATGTAAAAAAACTTACTAGTCTAAAACTCTGTGTAAGGACAACGCGATAACCTTAGACAACTAAAACAGTAAAAATCTTTTGGGTAACCACAGATGCAGCGTGTTATATAGTCACATGTAAGTTTCCTATCAGATCATTACAATGTCATGATGTGCTGACATTCTAACGATGCAATACGAAATTTACTTGGTGACAATGTAATACGCTGCATCTAGAGCTACCCAAAAGATTTTTGCTGTTTTAGATGTCTAAGGTTATCATGTTGTCCTTACACGGAGTTTTAAACTGGTAAGTTTTTTTGCTTTTATCTCCCATAGAAGCCTCGTTATAGCAAATCAGTCTTTGGTCATGTGAATGGTAGTGTGCGTGTTCGTGCCTAGAACAAGATGTTGTTTGATGAACAGTTTATATTATACACGCTGACTATATCACATCTCATACGGTAGTGTGAGAGTGTTGTAAGGACGAGCAGCAAAGTCAATGGGAAATGCCAAATTTCCGGGTCTGCCAGCACCGCAACCCTGGGGTCGATTTTCAAAAAAATTTTGCGTGGTTGATTACATCGTGGACCCCACCCAACATGTAAGTATTGGGGTCAGTCGGTTCAAAGGGGGCATGTCTGCACATGCGTGAAATTGTCACCCCCTCCCCAGGAGTCTATTTTTTTTCTTTTTTAGGTTTAATGCGCATCGCTACAGGTCAGCCCGTTGGACCGATCATTGCCGTTAATGGCTCAAATGACACGTCCCGGCGGTCATCACGTCCTTTCTATGGTTTCGTTAATAAAGAAAATATTTTTCGATATTTTTTAGCCAAAAATGTGAAAAATTGCATTATTCAACAAAGCCAAAGTTATAGCTGTTCAAAGTTCCCTAAGGAAACTTTGAACAGCTATAACTTTGGCATCGTTGAAGATACATACAAGCTGTTTGCACCAAACGGGGTTTTCGGGGTCGGCCAATTTAATGGTACTATTTAAACATACCCCAGACCAATCCCTGTTGCCATGGTAACCAATGAAAAATGTGAAAAATTGCATTACACCCTATGGGAACTTTGAACAGCTGTAACTTTGGCATCGTTGAAGATACCTACAAGCCGTATGCGCCAAATACGGGTTTTTGGGGTCGGCCAATTTAACGGTGTCATTTAGACTTACCCTAGACCAACCCCTGTTTCCATGGTAACCAAACGTTGTTATTGAACACATAATGTCCTATGACTCAGCTTCTATAGTCGATATGCGCCCGATTATTGCACCAAGCAGCGGGTTTTCGGGATCGGCAAATTTAACTGTGTAAGTGAAATTTTTATCGGACCAACCCCTGTTGCCATGGTAACGAAAATTTGAAAATTTTAACAGAAAATTGGCTATAACTGGGCTTCTGTGGGAGATATGTTCGTGATTCTTGCACCAATGAGGGGGTTTTCGGGGTTGGCGAATTTAACTGTGTAACTGAAATTTGTCCCAGACCAACCCCTGTTGCCACGGTAATGAAAATTTGAAAAATTTCACAGAAAAATGGCTATAACTGAGCTTCTGTGGGAGATATGTTCCGATTCTTGCACCAAGCAGGGGGTTTTGGGGTTGGCGAATTTAACTGTGTAACTTAAATTTGTCTCAGACCAACCCCTGTTGCCATGGTAACGAAAATTTGAAAATTTTGACAGAAAATTTGCTATAACATTAACTGGGCTTCTATAGGAGATATGGTCCTGATTCCTGGGGATGCAACAAGTCGACACTTGCATTGCGAATTGTGACCAAATGCTTAGAGATAGCGAAATAGTTATTGTAGGCGACCTATAATAAATTATCATCACTCCATTGAGCAACAATGTTGCTGACACAGTCCTATACCCTCGGCTGTAAAACAGCAAATATAAATGTAAAAAACTTACCAGTTTAAAACTTCGTGTAAGGTCGACATGATAACCTTAGACATATAAAACAGCAAAAATCTTTTGGGTAAGCATAGACGCAGCATATCATATTGTCACATGTGAATTTCCTATCATATCATTACAATGTCATGATGTACTGACATTGTAACGATGTGATAGGAAATTCACATGTGACGATATGATACGCTGCGTCTATGCTTACCCAAAAGATTTTTGCTGTTTTATGTGTCTAAGGTTATCATGTCGTCCTTACACGAAGTTTTAAACTGGTAAGTTTTTTACATTTATTACAGTAATGTACAGCAGTTATGCATAGCACATGCAATGGCCAGCACTTTAATGGGACCAGACATGCTGACCGCTCAGTATGAGATCCGGCCAGCTCACTGATGGTATCTGTCAATCGTCTGTAAATGCTGCCCCTTCTGGGCGTATTCGTGGTATCATCCTGACATGTAGCTCTAATCTGTGCACTCCAGTTGTGTAAGTAAGTAAGTAAGTAAGGTTATTTCTGCCATTGTCGTAACTGTTGTGTGTGCATGAAATGATGCATGTCCTGGTGGTTGACAAGTGAAGCTGGCGATGATCGCATGGCCAGATAACGAATGGTGCACCGGGCATGTCAGTTTGAAGGTCAATCATTGCCAGACAGGAAGGCAGTGCAACTGATGCAGCACTGGCGTCATGTGGTCACGACGCCTTGCTCCAGTGATGAGGCATGCTGCAGCATAATGCACTGACTGAGAACTTTCTGCATGAGACTGTCAGACAATTTTTGCAGCAGCAAATTGCAGTACTCCAAGTGGCATGATATAAATGCCTGAAGTAATTTTTTTGCAAATTCAGTTGTTAGCACCCAAGCAGCCAAGCGGAGTTGTCGAAGCTGGTTGTACACCGACTGACACAGTGCAGAGATGTGGGTGAACAGTAGCATCTGATTGTCGATAACAGTGCCAAGGGCGGCTATTCCACTTACATCGTCATGTTGTAGTCGTAAATTTTGTCGTACGACTGAAGTCGCAGCGTAGACGTCGAAAAGAGTCTTAAAAGCAAAATCACCAATGTTTGTTTACACTTCGAGTTAACAGAACTTATGGGAGTGGATAAACTTGTTGCCCTTAATGAAAGCTCTGAATTTATGTATAAGTGAACGATTTCTGTCGCGTTTTTGCCGCATAAACGTTATATATGGTGGCATAAAATGCAGACGAGTGTGCAGGTGACAAGCAAACAGCTGCTAAAATATTTTGTAAATATTTAAATGTTTGTTTTGGTTGTTCTTGTACTTGATACATTTGTTTTGTTATAATGTTGAAACTTAAAACACAGCAACTAAGTACTGCAAATATGCGTTGTTGTTTACCTTGACAGCACTGCGTGACATCATAGTTTATGCGTGTCGTACTTGACTGTACTTAACATTGGTTACAAGTAAGTAAAATGAATTTAATTTTCAATAAATTTTAAAATATAAAATCAAAATAAATATATGTAGAAATCTAAATTTAATGAAAAAAGCAATAACAAGCAATATTTTTTGGATTGGCATATTTATGCAGACTGTACGATAGCCTCATGCCTGACGTAGAATTTACGCTGGACTTACGGCGACTTTAGTAAGTAAGTAAGTAAATGAATTTGTAAAGTGCACAATGTCGGCAATTGGCCAGCTGAATCTGAACTGAACTGAACTGAACTGAACTGAAATTTTTGAACTGCATATGTGTGACATGTTTTGTGAATAACCTACACCAGTCATCAAACATACAGTAATGGTCCTAGGACAGATCCTTGCAGGATGCCGAATGGCAGCAGTCTGGTTATTGACAGCTGTCCCTCGTATGCAATCTGCTGCTTGCAGTCTGTCAAGAACAAGCAGATCCACTGCAATACAATGCCCAACGGACTGCTAACTGAGTTGTAGCCACTGCAGCAGAAGATCATGATCAGCACAGTTGAACGCTGCTGACAATTCGAGTAGTTAAAGCAGCATAACTTGTCGACGATCCGCAGCCATCAGGATGTTGGACCAAATAACAGCATGGCTGTTTCGGTTGAGTGTTTCAGCACCTGACTGGTAGTGAGGTAAGAGCATTGGCGTATAGATAATCATTTAGCCGGATGACTACAGCTTATTCGACAACCTTGGACATGAAATTGAGGTTGGACATGGTCTACAATTAGACTTATGTATTATGTTGGCCTACTGTGACATAGCACTGGCAGAAATTTTCTTTGTGAATTGTCTTTTGTGTTTTATTGTAGAAATAAGAACTTCAGAAGGCATTTCATTAAGGTAAAGTGTCCAGTATTATGTTGTTACATTTCTTGAGAATCTATATTGCATTTGTAAGCCACTTTCCGTGTTTACACTTAGTTGCAGATATTTTAGAATGTTGTGGATTTTGTGTCAGGCTTAAACGTGACTTTGATTGCTTGTGACTCAATTTCTACTGTGCCTGCAACTGTATTTTTACTGTGCATCAGCATACCTTGCTACACAGAGCACTGTACTAGCTATCATCGCATTTCTCTATCTATCTGTCCATTCTTCTGTCTGTCAGGCACAGGTATTGTGTGTCAAAACAAAGCAAATGAAGATCACAAAATCTTCGCTGATTGATAGCCTAAGGACTCTGCTGTATAAGGCTCATCCAGAAATTTGAAAGGTTTCACCCAAGCGAGGGCATTAAATGTGAGTGGGGTAAGGAAAATTTTCGTTGATTTTTGGCCTTAAGTTGTCGTGTCTCAGAAACAGTGCAAGAAAGTACGAAGTTTGCTATTGATCACTAATAGGAGGTTATATACGCACTTTCAGTTGGTACCAAAATCAGTGACCTTGGATGACCTTGAACAGCCATCATGCAGTATTGCAGAATACATTTTTTTCAGAGCCCACAACAAAAATTTGAATTTGATGCACCCATACTATGCTGATGCACTGTAAAAATACAGTTGCAGGCAGAGTAGAACTTGAGTTACACGTACTGAAAGATAAGGTTAAGATGATTGCCTGACACAAAATCGACACCATTCTAAAATATCTGCAACTAAGTGTAAACGTGGTAAGTGGTTTAAAGAGTTAACAAATACTATCAGCAGCAGAAATGTAGCCTAGGGATTCTAGTTTCTGGCAATAAAATGTTTATGTTAGTGTTTCACAAAGTCTGACTTGCGGGCCACATCGTAACAGGGTGTCGTGCAGTTCATGACATACATGAGAAAAACGAATGATGAAAACGTTGAAGGATTTTTACATCTACTGACAACCAACGTGCATACTGATGTCCAGAAGATCTTTGCATTTATGCAACTGTAGCCATCACAGTGACTGGGCAAGAGCCAGTGGTTAAAGTGTTGGGGCTAGTGACTAAGCCCATAGTGTTCTCAGTGTTGACCCTGCTGCATAGCAAGTGAAATCAGTAGATACTAATAAGATTTTTAGACGCATTTATTTTTACAGAGTTGATGTTAAATGTTTGGTTTACTGAACCATTTTAACCGACTCATAGAGTCGTATTCGTTAGCGTCAGAATAAAGGTCCATGATAATATTAGATTACTCAGTGTCTGGTGATACGTAAAGGCACCAAATTCGTTTTCAGCCTCGGAGGAACTCAATAAACAGTCAGTGAGCAGCTGCTTGTAACGTCAGTAGCTAGATAGTTCCAAACAGTTTGTGCTGTGCAACGAAAACATGATCAGCAAAGCGGGTTCTGGTAGTTGGCTTGTACAGTAGCGGTGCGGCAGAAGAGCGGAGGTGACAAGCAGATTCCCGAGGTCTGATGTGATGGCTGAGGTATGATGGCGTGGATGTACTGCGGATTTTGTATGAGAGAACTGCAAGTTTGTAGTCAAGTTGTTGATGAACAGGGAGCCAGTGAAGCTGTTCCAAGAGCGGCTGAGCAGACGATCATCTAGGCACTTGAAGAACGACGCGTGCCCGTATTCTGGACTCGCTGCAGTTTCTGGATGCTGCCGGCCAGGGCTCCATGCAACATGGCGTTACAGTAGTCCTGGTGCGACAGCATGAGGGTGCAGGCCAGAGTCAGAGCCAGCTCAGTGGTCAGTAGATGACGAAGGTGTCAAATGGCCTGGATGTGATAGTTGCAGGCTCTCGCTACCATTGTCGCATGGCTGTCGAAAGTCAGGCGACTTTCGTGCACCACACCGAGAATCTTCATCTCGTTCACTGCCGGTAGATCAACGCCGTCGACGGACACGGACGACGTGGTCGACGTGGCGACTTGCAGCTGACTGGATAACCCGATGATGAAAGCCTCCGACTTCTCGGGATTGAGCTGCAAACCATTCTGCAGGTACCACTGCGTGACGTCAGCGGTACAGGCGGCAAGGACGGTGAGACCATTGGCGGTGTTGTTGGTGTGCATGGACAGTTGTGTATCGTTGGCGTACTGATGATATTTGACGCTATACTGTGCGATGACGTCAGCCACCGGACTGCAGTACACAGCAAACAACAGTGGGCCGAGTACCGAACACCAACGTTCAGTCGAACAGTATCTGACAGGTGCTGGCGCTCAATCAACAGCGAGTGGTCGACAGTGTTGAACACAGCGGACAGATCAAGACTGATTAACACAGTGATCTGCTGTTGTCGTCTGCTGATGTGTAGACACCGTCGAGGACGTACAGTAGTGTAGTCTCGGTCGAGTGACCAGTCCTGTATGCTCACTGGTACTCACTGAAGTTGTCTGAGTTGCATTCTATGTGGTCAAAGACATGTCTGCGCCAATCTCTCCAGGATCTTCAACACTGTCGGCAAGTTGGATATCGGCCTGTAGATCGCTGGTGATGCACTGTCGAGACCGGCCTTCTTCAAAAGCGTTAGTACCTGTGCACGCTTGTAGCAAGCTGGGAACTTGCCTGACTGGAACGACAGGTCAGGCCCGTAACCAGGGGGGTTGGAGTGGGCAGACGACCCCCCATCTGTCGGCAAAAGGTCCGCTTTCGCAGGTGAAAGAAAGTGTTCGAGCATGCAATAAAAGTAAAATTTCGTTTCATCTCAGTCTTTACTGCAACGTTGATCTTACTTATTTTGTTACTTGTGACACTGTGCATTCAGATTGAATGGCTGTCCCCCAGTTTGAACTGTTTGATGTTTCATTTCCTGAAAACCTCCTGAAGATCGTTTTTAGCCTGAAATTCACCAAATACCGTTTGGCGGCGGGGCTCCGCCCGGACCCGCTGGAGGAGCTAAAGCGCTCCCTCAGACCCCCTAGCCACAATAAGGGGGCCTACTTCTAAGTGGAGGAGAAGGGAAGGGAAGGAAGGGAAAGGGAGGGGAGGGGAGGGAGGGGTGAGGGAAAGGGAGAAGGGATGGGAAGGGAGGGAAAGGGTTGGGAAGAGAGGAGGGGACAGGAAGGGGTCCGCAATTTAAGAAAAACGACCCCTGTTATCAGATGGCTGGTTACGGGCCTGCAGGTTGGCAAGTCTGGTGATAACCGGTGCGAACACATCTGCACATGACTTCAGCAACATGCGTGGCAGTACGTCGAGTGGTGACGACTTGGATGGCATCCTGCGATCTGTGTGGAGCACAGCGCCACGCACCATGTTGACCTCACGTCACCAGACACAGTCACGTTATTGTGATGAAGTCTTAACTGATTGTTACATTATTTCGTGTCTTCCTTGATGTGGTCGGCTCGTGATCTCTGAATGCTGGCGCAAGCCATCAGGCAGGCAGATCGGTAAGCTCGTCGATCGGCTTCAGAGCCAGTACGACGGTACTGACATTCAAGTCGACGGCGAACTTGCTTGGCGCGTTTGGCGTCATCGGAGAGATGTCGTATGTCATGCTGACCACGACGACAACGACGAGTCTGCAGTGGTGTGTGGATGTCCAGTATGTGTCGAACTTCGTTGTTAAACAACTCGGCATACTCGTCAGCATCGGTCGTCGTGCAGTCATACAGCCTTGAACAGTATTCTGCGGCACGCAGATTTTCATGCCGCGCCATGGAATTCGCCGTTTGCCGTGCAATTTGCTGCTTGCCACGGAAACTGTGTTTGAATTTCTTTTTTTGGCAACAATTATATCTAATTCAAGGTTTTTCGGGCTTCTTTTTAATGTTACCATTTATAAAACAATAAAATCTAGTCGCTGTAAGCTTACTTTTATGATAATTGTGAGTATTAGGACATGAATTTTCATCATTAGTGGCCTAATGTAATGTGTTTTCGTGTTAAGGTTACAACAAATTCTTATACTTTGAAGTGTTGTCAGTTAATACAACTATGGCTACTGGCTGCTGAGTGTAGGGTACTTGGGGATAATAGTGTCGTGTAATTTCGTGGAATATCACAAATTGCACTGTGGAATTTGGCAAAATTTGCTGCGGAAAAACGGGTACCCTGATCACCATTCATTTATCAAATTCCGCGTAATTCCATGGAAACGTGGAAATTCCGCAGAAAACTGGGCCCTAGTAATAAATCAGCCAGTTCATCGGACGTAGGTTTTAAACGTGACAGATGTGGGTTTCGGTAATTACAGCAATAGAAAGTAACCTAGCTACAAAGAAATGCATAGCTGTCAGTTGATGCCCTGTTTCTAAGCAGTAGCTGAGCTTCTTGTTACTCAATGCCAATGTAGTCGTGGGAGTAGGGAGTTTATCCACTCTGTACGTATGTGTGTGCATGTGTGTTTTAATCATCTCGTGTTTTTGCACATTTTTGTGTTCTTTGCGTTTCTGCATTTTCTTGCAACTAAACGTGTTCGTTAGTCCATTTGTGCTGATTGAGAAGAATGTTTTTAGATTTTTTGCACAGTGCATTGATGCCGGCTATCTTGGGATGGGGTCACGTTATTGTGATGAAGTCTTAACTGATTGTTACATTATTTCGTTTGTACAGCACAGTGAACAGAGATGTGCTTGATCATGGTGATTCAGCTCCACTTGAAACTGAATTTTTGTCAGCTACTGTACATACTGAGGACCATGCTGATGCTGAGTTGTGCATAGCTGAAGGATCACTCAATCATCTCTGTCATCCATCCACAGAGTACACTGTTTCTCCTGGACATGTTATAAATGACTCAGACTGCAACTTACCTACACAAAAAGTGAAAAAACTGAAGCTGCTGCACGGAGGATATTGCCATTATAATGAAGTAAGATGTCTGTGTGCCATCAGTGTTGATGTACATCGTGTCCGGAAAAAAAAGGAACCAATAGTATTTTAGGCATAACTTTGACAAAGTTCAACATATTTTCATAATTTCTGGCACAATTCATCTTGACATTTA
>Ga0209679_1001353_pt1 | contig 10416 bp, 8 predicted proteins | sample WorMetHEROISLAND_4_FD_187408 | JGI IMG/M metagenome (GOLD analysis project Ga0209679, IMG submission 187408) | Marine gutless worms symbiont microbial communities from Max Planck institute for Marine Microbiology, Germany - Olavius sp. 2 HERON... ...
TTTGCCAAATTCCGTGGCCAGTAGGCGTTGTTGTATTAACTGACAACACTTCAAAGTATAAGGAATTTATTGCAACCTGTAACACAAAAACACATTACATTAGGGTATTAATGATGAAAATTCATGTCATAACACTCATAATTATCATAAAAGTAAGCTTACTACGACAAGATTTTATTGTTTCATAAATGGTAAAATTAAAAAGGAGCCCGAAAACCTTGAATCAGATATAAATGTAGCAAAAACAGGCCAATCTGCAAGCAGCAAATTCCAGGGCAAATGGCAAATTCCGCAGCGCAGCATGAAAATCTGCGTGCTGCAGAATACTGGTGCCCCTGACATTAACCACAACAACATAATGATGCATCTCCATCACAGTTGCTCCGGGCTAGATCAGCTCCCCACAAATAAATTTATGAGACCTGCTGGAGTGGCCCTGAACTTCTCACAGGCCAGATGCCCGTCCAGTTACCCAACCAACGATATCAAAAAGTTAACAGTGACAGATGTATGACTATAAACTGCTGGCCCGATGGTCTGAGGTTGAGGTTGAGCAGAGTTTAACGCCCCACCCGACACAGTATGGTCTGGAACTCGTTACTAGACGAACTCATAGATCCGGCACGCAGTTTTGATAGTTTTTGGTCAGTTCTTTAAGACAATACTTTTTAGCCTTTACCAGTGTGCCAGTGCACTCGAGGTTTCTCTAAATGGTATGCGCCATAAAAATCCACGTTTTACTTACTTACTTATTCATAATGTATATAATAAACGACAGAGGTGGATCATACTTTAACGGCGAACTCGAGCCCAGAATGCTGGTGAATACATCTCCTGCAAACTGAGTATGTACCACGGCCGAGTTCCTGCAGCACATCCAGCACAAGACATCCACTGATGAGCAGATATCTTCACATACTCATACTACAAACTCGGGTCAATCTCAGAGTCATCAACTTAAACAACAATACTTTTTATCAACCTAAACAACAATACTTTTTACAATGGCTTTCAGTTTTTGTTTAACCAATATACTTCCGCCACTGCTTCAGATCATGCCAAGTCCTCATGCCTTTGGGGATTTCTGTATCAGGTTTTTTTAAAATTCAGATGGCAACAGCAGCAGAGCAGAGAAGGAAATAATGTCAATCTAAACAACAAAATGCTTCACTAAGACAAAACTTCAGTTTACTGCTAAAAAGTAAAGTTAAATTGTCATAATACATGTTTTAGTCTAACAGATATACTGCAGTACTGTGCTACCAGTGCTAGAGTAGCAACAGTCGCTCTAGATACTCTTTTAATTCATTCACTTCACAGCAGAACTAGAAGCTGTTAACAATTATCTGAAAACTAATACGTATCAACGATTTCAAGCTCAGCCAATCAATTCACAAGCCTACACCTGAAAAAGTGCCTTTCAACGTCTGATGGCTTGAGCACCACACCAAGAAAATGACATCTGTGGACAATTTTGGTGAGATGCCCTATCTCACACCACCAGTATTTCACGTGGCACGGTTTTGTTGTGTAATAATCCTAAACTCGAAACATCTGGCCAATTCTGTCAGCAGTTACGTCTTGTCAACAGACTTTTATGACATGCAGCATCTGTCAAATAGCAGATCATTTACTATCAACAAGAAAAGATATCAGGCTGACTGCTAACAGGATATGCAGCCATCCATTTAGTTCCTGAGCATCTCAGGCATTGACAGTACATTAGGACTAACAACAGTTAGGCATAGTTTGCAGTTGGCGCCTGAGCCGCCGGTGCTTGATCCACTGCAGACAACTAAATGTACGCCAGATATGTGGCAATTTCTTGAGGTTTCTGACACCCGGTGAGCTTGACCTTTAACCTTTTCAACTCATAATTGGAACTTCACTTACTCGTGCCTAGGTGGAACGTTTCTATCAATTTTAATTTTTCTACGTTTTTATTTTTGAGCTACGAGCACGAATGGGACAGACGGACCTACAGACAGACAGGCAAGATGCATAATGGAGCCTAGAGGATGGCCGCATGATAACAATATTACTGCGTTATGTTACATAAATTTTATTCTTCGTCAATAGTTGAAGACAGGAAAGTGCCTACTTCCTTAAGACTGTATTCTTCAGAAAACACTTTGGCCTTCACTCCCGGCAACTGTACATAATCAAACACAGGCAGCATAACTGAACACATGCAAACTCTTTCAACGTACTACAACAATCATAAAAAAGTAAAGTACTTCCCGAGCCACAAGGCCCATAGGGCGGCGCTGATCTCCGTTTCCTTAGCCCTCAGCCAAACACCAGCTTACACTGGCAGACCATAGATATGGGGCTAGTGTATTGTGCAGTGTGCCTGTTAACTCCCCAACTTTCACTAGGATTCACTGTGCCTACCCACAGAGGAATGGCCAGGCTGAGTTGACCTGCGTGGCTGGTTACATACTGAGATGGTTTACCCGTCTGCAGATGGTCACCCATCCAAGTACTAACCGGGCCCAACGTAGAGTAACTTCGTTGATCGAGACCAACGCATTACCACTAAGACAAACCGCCACCTGCCAGTTTTTGCGTGTCAACCTCGTTGTATTGTGTCATTGCAGAGTTACAGAAACTTGAAGTGAACAGCGAGAAGCAAATACTCACAGACGAGATAATCTGTGCGTTGCGGACAGCAGGCTTCGGAGCAGGGTCGTCGCTAAGTATCATTGGCGCAATGTAACTAAAGCCACGGAATAGTTCGTGAGCCGTGGCACTAGGTGGCGCTCCAGGAGAATCTTCACACAAAACCACAACAAAGCGTTCTCTTACTTACTAACCAATGTGAAACTAACACACACGTATTTAGTTTTCGTTTAACTGGCATACATTTCCAGAGTCCCCAGGGTTCACACACTCGGGTAATACCCAAAAACCAGCAAAAACCGGCACCAAACTCAATTCATTTTCAGTTTGTCGTGCCAGTAATAATTAAAGATTTATTTATGTTTACAGCTTCTAACGAGCAACAAGTAATGAATTTGTGAATTTTTAGATAATCTAAAGTACAGGTGAATCCAAATAAAAGCTTAGCTGATGAGCTAAATCAACAAACAAGCTTCCCAACTGCTCGGTCAAATAAAAAAATCCAAAAACCCAATAAAGCCCAAAAACCCAGTGGGTTGGGTTTTTTAAAAACCGTGTTTTTCTGTCCCTCAAGGACTAGCCTGGTCTCCAAGGGAGAATCTTTGGTAACTGCTGCAGGTCTTTTTACAGGCCGTATGCCCTACCGGTGTCCCAGACAACAGCACTGAAGCACAAAGAAACTTACAAAACACAGAAACAGCAAAAAATAAATTAGTCTCAAAAAATGACGTTTTGGCACGGTTTTGTAAAACGATAAAATACTGACAATGCATTACATATGATCACAAATAGCCAGCTTAGACTACTGCACGAGATAAAACCGAAAACTAAAACAAGGAAGTAAAAAAGTTAAAACCCATAAAGACAAGAATTAAGTGTTAGAGTAAAGACTCCAGAGTCCACAAAAGCAGTCTGGTTGGTGATGGCCGTCCATCATGGGAAGAATTTGTGAAGCAGCAAAGTCTTGTAAAGAGTGAATGATGATTAGCTACGGCTGTCATGGATGAAGTCAGTTTCATGATGTGTCAGTAACGACAGATCAAAACTGAACTAGATGATTAGAACTCAATAAACAGCGTCGAGCTCTGTATGCAAGCACCTGCTAGGCCAATGGTTAGTGACCGTGAACTTCGACCTTTCGACCCCAAAATCTAATCAGTTCATCTGCATCCAAAAATGCACTACAGACAAAAGTCTGGCGAAAATCCATCAATGCATACCGCAGATATCATGGAAACAACCTCGTGCATGGACGAACACATGCACGCATGGGCAAATGACAAAAAAATAATGCCTCCTGCAATGGCTACTGGTGGCAGAGGCATAAAGCAGTTCAAATATTGCAACAAATTACAACAACAAACGTGCAGCATGAAATGCACCCGTGACGCCCGTACCTCGTGGACTGCGGGAGGTAAACTCCGTGTCGAAGTGGAAGGCATCATCAATGTGACTCACGACCGGCTTGAATGGCGGCACCACGAGGCGCCTGTACAGGCAGTCCCAGCTGATCGTTGCAAAGAACAGATGACTTTTTATGTCACTCACTCCACCAGGTCCAACACCTGCATAAAAAAACAGATAATCAAAACTTCAGCATTAGTGACATAAATACAGATTGGTTCCATCAGGTCGGCTCTTTATTGCTCAACTGCTTTCAGTGACAGATGCTGCTACCAACTCCATCCACTGTTCTCTGTCGTCTGCGATGTCATTCAGAGCCGCTGTTCATCTTTCTGTTGTTTTCCCAAACTTCAATACACTGGCTCTTCTTCAATGTAGTCCATCAATCTGTCTGTCACGAGGAATTCAATAGCAACAGCACTCAACAAAACTTCACTGCAAATATAAATGTAAAAATTCACAAAAGTTTTTTATTGTCACAAACTTGTGTGATATGGGACTACGACAATGAGATTTTGATCTCAGTGCTCCATCCTAATTTTGTAAATATCCATTATGTAAGCACTACAGTAGTCAAAGAAGCATAGACTGAGTCAGAATATATCAGCATCTCAGGAGGCTCAAACACATAGCCTGCAGACCATGTGCAGCCCTTGAAGACATTAATTGTGGTCTGAAATGACTTCCTTGGACCAGCAAAAATCTACCAATAAATATCAGTCACCTTGTTAATTTGTGACACTTTATTTCTCTTTTCACATTCCAGTAATCACTGTGAAAATATGGTATGGTACAGTATTATTTCAAGTAACAACTACAGTCCAAATCCCAGCCTACACAAAGTGTGTTCTGCTCGCACATTTGCAACCTGCTTGCTGTCTGACCTGACAACAGAAGAATCAAACCCACCAAGTCGATTGAGTGGATTCCGTTTAAACAACGCTCGTAGCAGACTCTGTGCTTCGGCGCTGAGGAACTGCGGCATACCTAACTTTGCTCTATACACGACAGAATCATCACCCACATGACAATAACTCCAACATAACTAGAGCTGTCGAGCGATTAATTTTTTAATTGAGCGATTAACTTTTTAATCGCATTAATCGTGCGATTAATTATTTTAATCGCACGTTAACGCGTTAATTAATGCGTCAATTCGACAGGTCCAGTTTATGTCGTAGGTTGCCGTCAGTGAACGACTGCACGTCTTGCTGATCACGACTCGTCTACAAGATGCGACCACTGTCGAACTTGCTATCAAACAATGATGCACAACTGACAAATTAACCGACATTTGTTGTTAATAATTAATAATTGAATATTATTCGATCGTCAAATAACCGCAGTTCAGTTGCATACTGGAACTTCTGCTTCATAGAATTTACGTATGTGCGTTAATTTTTTAAGGCGTTAATTTTTTTAATCACGATTAATTCTTTAAAGCATTAACGCATTAATTAACACATTAATTCGACAGCTCTAAATATAACGCAAACAAACAGAACTGTAAAATTTGTTTATAAAGTCGTTGCAGCAGCAAAGTGAGAGCCAGAACTGGAGAACAAAGTATGGATAACACACTGACAGAATGAAGAGTTTGCTGGCTTTGACATGTGATACGAATGGATTACCAGCACATACTACAGCACGCATTGCACTTGGTGGTTCCAGAGTACAAGACAGGACCAGGTCGATCGTGAAAAAACTGAAGGAGCACAATCAACAAAGACCTGCAAAAGATGAGTCTCACTTAGCAAGAAGCAGAGGTGACTGCTCTTAACAGACACGAATGGCTTCAGAGTGTGGCCCAACAGATTCGGTTGAATGTGGGCTGAATCGAGGTCAAAGTCGTCAATGTCATTGATAGTCATCAACCACTTCCACAAAGATCTCTCCATGCAAATCTTTACAGGTCACTGTGCAATGCATGGATCTCTAACAGACTGTAGCCTGCCGTGTCACCTGAACATCGCGGGAAACTACAGTCATCATCAGCACTATTAGCTTCTGAAATGTGGGTTTTGAAGGAGAATGGAAAAGACCAGCTAGGCAGACAAAGCAGATAATGAAGAAGTACTTCTAAGATTACAAGAGAGCAGGAGTATTTTAGACACAGCCAAACAATGTAAGCATAGATGGATTAGACACATCTTGAGGCACGAATCACTGCCACATGATATAACAGAAGGAAGGTGAAGCAACAATGGGTAGGAAATGGTAAGTGACATCTCCAGCACAACTAATGAGCCTTGAAGACGGAAAATGGAGACAGCAGCAGGTGGCAGAAGAGTGTTATAAACGTACCAATTAGCAGAGGACTTGAAGAAGATCAGAATGGAAACCCAAACCCACTGCAATTCACTTCAAATAACGTTTTAAAAGACTTACTTTAATATCAATGTCATAGTCTCCTTGCGGTTCTGCCCTTGAAATGGCAATGCACCGGTCAGCATTTCAAACTACAACCACGAACGTAACATCATCACAGTCTACACTGCAACGTGCCCCATCTCTTCACACTTACGATCAGATTCACTACAGAAGGCAAACAGGTAAAAACATGCGAGACACACGCGGTAGACATCACCAACAAAATCTGAAGTTACTATAATGTGACTGTGACTCATTATTATTTGCATCACGGTCATTAAAACCACATTCACTGTTAGCACTAATATCACTACACTGCTTGGCATCATCACCATCTTCCTCATCAGCATCTGACAGAAGCGACATTCTCAGCCACAGGTATGCACTATGCAGGTGCTTGCTGTACAACAATGACTGAAAACAAATTAGGTATTTAAAACTAGTCTATGGTTAACAGCCTGTGTAACTATGGCCGCCCCGCCGGCCATTCTGTTCTACCACTCTCATTTAGATCTTTCATTTTTTTGTGCCACCTAATCTCCAAGGTCGCTTGGCCGATCATCACCAAACTTTGCCACATATTCGATGGTGACTTAGATTTATAAAATTCGGTCAGAAATTTGGATGGCCCGTTCCCCCCGAAATTTGGCGGCCCAAAAACATCAAAATTTTGGCACGATTTCGCACAACTTCACGAATATCTCCGGAACGCAACAAGACATCATCAATCAGAAAACGGCGTTGCAAACTACGGACAGTCACGCACAGGCAAACTTAATTCTGTGTACTTTGACCACAAATGGCGAAAAATAGGACTAGAGTTCTGACCAACCCAACAGGCAGCCATCAGGCTGGGCATTGCCACACATCTAGTATTAGTTCAGCATTGTGATTATCTTCGCCGTAGAGGTTATGTTTTCGTAGCAGTCTGTTTGTGTGTGTCCCTGTGCAAAATATCTCACAGTTATGAACAGATTTTGATGAAATTTTTTGCGGGTTTGGGGCACGGCCCTAGGACCAATCAGTTAGACTTTGGCAGCAATCAAGACCAGATGTGTTTAGACACACTGAACAGCAAACACAGATCGCTGCTGTCCCATGATCAATGGCTCACAATCCTCCATATGACAAGCAGCAAAGCAAGCATCATTTAATTTATTATTGTATCAATTCTAACAAAACGACACATCAACAATGCCTGCCTACCATGAGAACACCGTATGACCACCAATCAGCTGGTGTGCCATGACCCTTGCGGTTGACGACCTCCGGAGCCATGTATTCGACGGTGCCGCAGAATGAAAACGTTTTCTTCTCGTCGAATATCGACTCTTTGCTGAGGCCAAAGTCCGTGAGTTTTATATGACCATCGGTATCCAGAAGGATGCTGCAAAAACATGCAAACACTTTACTAGTTATTTTATGAAAACAGTACCTTTGGAATCAGGACTTGGGCACAAAATAGGTTATTTTAATTTTTTTAGCAACTGCCTGGTACAGGTACATTATCACTGTTTATAAACTCTGCCACCTCTGATTTTTGTTCACTATGCGACCTGAATTTCTATGCTTAGCACAGTTCATGTAATGGCTGCCAAAGTTCTCCCTGGGAAGAGCCATGGGGATTTCCAGAGTAGGATTTTTATGGCTGGATACACAACTGAGCGCATTTCAAGACACTGAAAGACTCTCGGGACTTGCTACAAGACAAGCTGACAAACAAAGACAATGGATCCTGTCAAGTTGTCCACTCCTTCATATCTATGACTGCAGCGACATCTAGCGGTGAACGAAAGTTAACCACATCATTCTGCAGAAGGCAACAGCCGTTGTCGACTGTTGCCAAACATCAACAATAATATATACAATTCAAAGTTGTTTTATGATGAACTTTACAGTTTAACACAAAATCGGTACAAAATAAACAAACTGGCCCTACGTAAAAAAAAGCGAAAAGCGCACAAAGAACCCAAAACTCTAAACTAAGCCTAAACCAGCAGGTCTTAGTACACCCTAACAACTACTCATATGTGTATGCTTATGACAGTGCACAACTGGTAAACAATAAAGTATGTAATAGTTTGGATTATCTTCCCTCTTATCCACCACAGTTCAGAAGATGAACGAGGGGAAAGCAAAATATTCAAACAGGCTGCAAAAACAGCAGCACCCTCTCGTTGTCATCCTAATAATAATATTATTATTAATATTAATAACCATGATAATGTTTATGGTGCTGTCATCGTAGCTCAGTGCCACTGCTAGAGTTCAACCGGTTCATATGACGAATATGGAACGGCGCCAAGCAGCCGCCAACCCTCAAACCAGGCCAAACGACCCGGGCTGTGAATCTGCCTGTAGGCTGCCAGAAGCCACACCCAACGTCACCATTTATTATTATTGCTCAGCCAGAAAGCTGATACTCATTTTACCATCTCACGGAGGGTAGAAGGCTGAGTTGACCTTGGCACTGCAGTAAGGGTGTGCAGCCCGTGCCCAAGGCTGTATATCATAGTGGTTTTACGAAAAACCTGCAACTGACCATGGTGGGATTCGAACCTTGGTCCTCTCACCGCAGTGAGGTACGTTACCACTAGACCACTGTGACACTACAGGGAGAGGAGAAAAAAAACATCAGCCAGCTTTATAGTCACTCTAGTCCTGTGGCCCGGATATTTCAGACCCAACGCAGTGAGTAATCGACTCACTTCTCTGGCTTGAGATCGCGGTAGACAATGCCGAGGCTGTGAAGGTGGTCGAGGGCAAGAGCAAGTTCCGCCAGGTAGAACTTGACATCTTCTTCCGTAAACATCACCTGACACATGCCATCCAATGTCACTAGTTTCAACAGCATCGGCTTCAATGCTAACATTGCAGTAGCAACATAGGTCCTATCTTGCACCATTTCAGAGATACAGTGGCTTAAAGTCTACAAATAACCACTTCTCTTGACCCTCTCAACACCATTGCTTGGGGTCAACCCCGTCGAATTTTCAGATAAACCTTAAATGGCAAAAACTGAAGTTGTACGGCTATTCGTTAGTGAATAACTCGTAATTGTAGCTTGGGTCGTTTTGAACCAGTGCATGACAGACGGATGGACACACAGACACAGGCATGCTGACAACACCTAGTACAGTGCCTATATAGCAAGCTATGCTCACATGCTGTAAAAACATCAACATCAGATGTCAGTTAGCAGTGTGTCAGCAAAGAAGCAAGACCATGGACACAGGACCAGTGCATCACACGGCGTTCCTATTTAGCATCCAGGTTTTCCATGTACCAAATTATACAGCTTGGTAACAGAGGCAGTGGGTACAAGAGACCACCCTAAGGTTTTTCAGGGTGCGCACAGAACACTGAAAGTGGTTTTCCATGACTTTTCAGGAGCGTTTATGTCCATTTTCCATGTCTTTCCGGGACTGTTTAATCAAGTGGGCATCGAACAAGTCAGATTTTCATATAGCATTGAATATGTAACATAGTTCATGATTATACTAAACAACGGAACAGGCCTGGAAAATTTGAATTTTAAACTCCATGACTTTCCAGTATCTGTATGCACCTGCACTGGCTAGCAGTGAAACACCAAGTCTGGCAAATTACTCTCTAACTAATAATACAACAAACATAAATACTATATACAATCTAACCTCTTTAGAGAGTCTTGTGAAAAGGTCACCACCTCGAAGAAATTCAAGTATCAGGTAAAGCTTGCCTTCAGTCTGAAATGCTAAACAAAACAACAGCATCTGTAAGTATCTATTTTTAAATTTAACTAAAAATAATCGTCAGTTCGTGTTCTTATATTTTGCAACAAAATCAACAAATGAGACTGTATGCCAAAATTACAGCGTGGATAAAATTGTATTCAAATGTTTTTGCGCGCGACAGCATCTATGCTAAGCGCGCATATGCTATCGCAATTCCGTCTGTCTGTCTGTCTGTCTGTCCGTCCGTCCGTCACACGGGTGATTCATGCAAAAACGGTTGAAGTTAGGATCATGCAATTTGCAC
>Ga0209679_1001354_pt1 | contig 10414 bp, 8 predicted proteins | sample WorMetHEROISLAND_4_FD_187408 | JGI IMG/M metagenome (GOLD analysis project Ga0209679, IMG submission 187408) | Marine gutless worms symbiont microbial communities from Max Planck institute for Marine Microbiology, Germany - Olavius sp. 2 HERON... ...
AGCCAATCACGCAAGTGACGTCACATTTTCCGGCAAAAGAGCAGCAAGCGTTTTGTTCACAATGTAGCCTGATGAGCTGAACAGGCATTCGCATGGGACAGATGTCGCAGGTACGCAAAGTACAGTCTTTACAAAACTAGCAAGAACGGGAAAACGATGGCTATTCAGATGGCCAAAATTTAATTGAATTTTAATCAATTAAAAAAATTAATCGAACAGTTTTTTTAACGATTAATCCATTAATTAATCGTTAATTTGCACAGCCCTACTATATACTATATGTAACTCTTCAGTGCAGTGTACATGGTGGTCCAGAAAGAAGTCCGCCACCAAGTTTGTTGTAACTTCATCAAATATTGTCAGATTTTGCAATGAAGTGTTCGTTAAAGATCTTTCCTCAGTAGCTACACGGAGGGATGGAAGGCTGAGTTGACCTAGAAAGTTGTGTTTCCAAAGACATTACAGTCAGCAGATGGTGATTCCATTTTCTAGCTCCAGTGTGCAGACAAACTGACACCTGACATCACATCTGCACCACGCTGTCAATCTTCAGACAACATTTCAAGCCGTTTCTGTTTTGTCATTCATACCCAGACAGACTCGTCTGACATTTGACATACATACAGATGTGGATCAAGCAGTAATGTTATTTAGACCACTTTAAAGATTTTTTTCTACAATGATTATGATGATGAGGATGATGATGATGATGATGACACACATACTAGTAGAAAAGAGTTAGCATTTTGTTCGTTTATGTAGTGACTAATGACTGTTGTCAGGTGAAATGTCATGCGTACTACCCGACTGGCAGTGAGAACGAGGGAGAAGATGCAATGGAGTTTGATGATGTTGGGCTGAAGGTGACCTATGTGGAAGAGAAAGAATCCAACATGCATTACACGGCTCGAGTATTTTACATCACAGACACTGAGGTACAGTCAGTCAGTCAGACAGAATTCTTTAAAGTGGCCAAAGCAGTAATAACTGCCACTAGGTCCACTAGTGAGGCATTAGTGAACATCCAGGAAACACGAGATATAATTTGAGCTGCCGACGAAATGTGTAGATAGCGACTCAGCAGATGTCACATGCTCCGTCAGGTCATTCCAGATCTGTGGGCTGACAACCATTTTGATAGCAGGTGCCAGCAGCTGGGATTCACCACTGGGGTGCATTAAAAGTTTTAGGGTATCACTGTCCTGCCGGTAGCTAAGTTAATCTTTTTCCTTACCAACAAAGCCGTCCTATGACGTAATTAGATGCTATCTGGTTATAGCTATTAGAGGCTTTTACTAACTGCTGCTGCTCCTACTGTTACTACTACTACTACTACTACTACTACTACTACTACTACTACTACTACTACTACTACTACTACTACTACTACTACTACTACTACTACTACTACTACTACTTTTTCCATCTGGCCTACTTTTCCAGAGTTGCTGCAGGTTAGGACAGCTCTCCATAGTCCTGTCAGAAGGGAACTTTAGTATTTTGATTTTGTTTATTGGGTGACAGGAAGGGCATCTGGCCTGCAAAAGGTTCTACTCCAACAGTTTCCCCAAAGTTCACTTTTGGGGAATGTAAGTAGTAGTGGTGGAGTACTAGTACTGGTAGTGGTGTTGGTGTTGATGGTGGCAGCAGCAGTAGCAGCAGCTATATATTTTTATTTTTATATTTGAATATCAGTAGTGCTCATTGTCTGGGACCCATGGACCACATCCAGCCCATGACTGGTTGTCAAGTGACATACTAGAAAAGTCATGACAAAATATGATATAGACTTACTCAATTGCAAGCTTAGCTGTCACACTGATCTAGTCTGCCGTGGCTTCAAGAGCACGTTTAGTGGCCCCTGATAAAGGTTGATGTAGAAGATTTCTTCTTCATATGATAGTGAAGCTTTGACTGTATAACGCTGTGGGTGTTTGGCATTATAGAGCTCCGAGACACGTGAGGTGATTCAGTTTCACTACACGGCCTGGCCTGACTTTGGTGTTCCGGCATCTCCGGGTGCTTTCCTTGACTTCTTGTGGGCTGTGCGTGCTTCCGGAGCCCTCGACACGGCAGTTCATGGTCCACCTGTGATACACTGTAGTGCTGGCATTGGCCGATCAGGCACATTCTGTCTTGTTGATGCTTGCCTGGTTCTGGTGAGAACTAACTTTTGATTCGTTAGTTTAGCACGTCACTTTTTCTTTTCTTTTCGAAACCAGCAGTTGCTTAATAAGTAGTTGCAGTTTTGTACGTATTTAACATCGTAGCATTGTAGAATTGGAAAGTAGAACAACACTTTGAAGCTAAATTAATGATTTTCAGGGTTTGGCAGTTTCCCGTGGTAAGACAGTTGCACCAAATAAGTGCAGTGGGAAAGTGAAACCACGTTTATAGGCTGAGTAATAATACGTTTGCCAAAAATTACTGTAATTGGACAGTTCTTGTTGAATTTGTCATCAGAGGTAAAGTGATATGTTTTTAGACACTATGTAGAACAGCGCCAAATGGCCACCTACCCTGAGACCAAGCCAATTGACTTGACATGAGTCTGCTCATAGGCTGCTAGCATCCTCACCCCCTATCACATTTTATTACTGTTACTCACCACCAAATCAGTCAATCAATCAATCAGTGTTTTATTACGCCAAAAGGCAGCACAATGAACGATATGCAAAAAAAATTATACAAAAACTAGGCCTACGCCTACATAAAAATACATAAAACTGAATAGACAGTATAAAAGTCAAAAAATACATGATCACAGACAGATTATGTCCAGATATACGGAAAATGACCAGCATTGACAGACTTTTCTACAAACGATTTCCACACGCAGTGTTTAATTTCGTGAGCTGAGGCTGAAGCAGATGAGATACCATATTTACTGGTCAGACCTGTAACTGCAAGTTTCTTCAAACTGAACAGGCTATGCTGTATACTGTTGTCACTTCTGTACAACCCGCCTATAGAACATAATTGTCTGCTGATCAACAGTGTAGCTAAGAGGAAGACAGCCGGAGTAAAACTGCAGGCTAGATGCACTTTCTCGCCAGCTGCAATTGAATATTTTTCTAAAACTGTTAGTCCAAATAATAGTTTTTAATAATAATTAGTTTTTCGATACTCAGATGCTGTCATTATATTGTCACATGGAAGGTAGAAGGCTGAGACAACTTAGGCCTTGCACTAAGAGTGTGCCGCCCATGCCCGAGGCTGTGTATCACATAACATTGGTTCTCATGATAAACACACCACTGGCCACTGTGGAACTCAGTGCTAGGATCTCTCTCCACTCAGTTAGGTGTGTTACCACTAGACCACCACGACCTGATGTTTGATATTTTCATTTCTCTGTGATTATTTAGTTCACAACCAGTAGTAACCACGTATAGAAATACAGGTGGTATTTGAAATGCCTCACAGTGTCATTGTAGCGTGGAAGCAATACTATTTAGCAGTTACAAAAATAGCGTTAATCTGCAATGATTGGAAGCCCTGTGACTCCCATATTGACTATAACTCGTTTTCTGTAGGAGATAATTCCAAGATTCTTGTACTAAAAGGAATTTTCAGGGTCGGCCAGTTTAATAATGCCATTCAAACTTGCCTCTGACCAATTCCTGTTGCCTGGGTATTTGAACACAAAATTGGCTATAACTTGACATGTAATGGAGATAGATCCCGGATTCTTGTACCAAATTGTCATTGTAGCGTGGAAGCAATACTATGCTGCTGTAGGTGGAAAAGTACAGGTCGGCGTCAGAGATTCGTGTACTCGATACGTTGATGGACATGCGCCAGTACAGAATGGGTCTCGTACAGACATTCGACCAGCTGCGCTTCTCTTACCTCGCAATCATTGCGGGAATTCGGCGGATCATTCACATTCCATCGCGTGATTCCGGCTATGAGAACAGTGTAGAGGCAAGCATTGTTTGTTGTATCTTTTATATCAGCATCAGCTTGCTGCTTGTAGCATCATCACGCCTTGTGTGTCTGTATTCCCACTGAACTGTATTCATGTGTACTTCTTTTCTTTGGATTAGATCCGTAAGCACACTTTGCTAAGTTTAGAAAAATTTTGTAGTACAAACTTGCAAATACTGTTGTAGTTTTTACTGTAGCAGTTGTGTGAGCAGCTGGAATATCACATGATGATAGAAGTTCAGAGGCAGAGAAGCATAAAAGAGACTTGTTTTAGACCTCACTTTGGATGACGGTCTTGGATGTTAGATACACACTGTGTCTCAAATAAGGGTCCTCTTTGTCTTCGTTTGTATCTTTGACGTATGTCAACTGATTTTCATAATTTTTGGAAGACATATACTACAAGAAGTTGTAACAACATAATGTATAGCTTACATTGTACGATTTTTGTAACTGCACTACCTTGTATAATCCTCGTCACAACTTTAGTCAAGTTCACGGCTGTATTAGTACATGTCAGCGTAAAATCGTCATAAATCATAAGTGAACTAACACAACAGCACATTTACAGCAGTAACAGTAGTAGTAGTAGTGGAGTTACACAAACCGCGTTAGGTGGGTTTGTTACGTACCACCCTTTTGCAAATTTCCTGTAGTGTATGTCTGCCAAAAATAATGAGAGTCAGTTGTCGTATGTCACAGTTTTGAGCGAAGACAGGGTGGCCATATTTTGAGACACAGTGTAGTACTTTGTAGTCACATGTTTATAGCTGATCTATAGAATTCTTGTCAGCCATCGATTTTCACCGGCGTTAAGCTTTTACTTCATGGGTGTATAGTTCTTGTAAATGACTCGTGCCGTTAACCAAGTTGGTTTGTGGTTTTGTTGTGGGTTGAATGATAGGACTCAGTACGCAAGCATCAGGACAGCGAACAGTTGTCGTTGTCATCAGATGAAGACAGTGACACTGACTACGATGTTGACTATGAGTGTGATGACATGGCAGCAACAGCTCTGCTCTCACAAGATGACGATGGCTACCTGAAACCGGCAACCAGTGAGCGTCATAACGGCATCTATTCGGAAAACAGACCAGTTGACGGCTTGGCTAATAACATCAATGGACCACGGTATGAGATGAGTTCTGTTGTTCTTTTTATGCTGTTTGTGAAGGTTAAAGACAGCAGTGTGGTACAGTTGGCGCCACTGCTCACTTGGACCTACCTGCTGGCACTGCTTCATACTATCACAAATATTACTAATACTAGTACTGTTGGCGCCACTGGTATTGGAGTAGCATGATGAACAGCAAAGAGCATACCTCAGCTTTGGTATTCTCATGCAATTTTTCAACAAAAACAGAGCATCATGAGGGTCCAGGAATTGCAATCTACTCATGAAGTGCTGAAAATCTTGGAGTTTGGTTGACAGTGTGTTGACAGTGCTTTGACCGCTAATCGGAGCACCGAGCAGCGTTGCGGTAGAAGGCGTGACATGGATGATTTCAGGTATCAAAACTTGAAACCTTCTGAGTTCTGACAACTTCAGCATCACTTGTGATGAGTTCACACTTGCGCACATTAACACACAGACCGAGCTGGCGACTTTCCCTGATTATTAACATAAAGTCATCCTGTAACTTGATGACCTCTCCACCAATAGTTTCATAATTCGTGTACCAAACATTCAGTTCCGACTTCATCTTTCTGACCAGTGGCAAAGTACACAAGCAACAAAGTAACGGACTGAGTGGATCACCTTGCTGGACACCTTCTGCAGGCAAGATGATGTGATGGCCAAAGTATAAGTTGGAGTCTTCTGCATAACAATTATGTACAAATCTGAATAGCTCTGCTAACTCAGTGGTCGCTGTCTGTATCAAAATATCACGACTGATGGAGTTAAATGCATTTGAGAAGTCCAGCTTTAAGAGTCCTTGCCCACAACCAAGTATCGTGTTGTTGCATGAACAGCTGCTTCAGCTCCTAGAGTAAAACTGCGATTTGAGTCAGTGAAATCGTTGCCACTACCTTCTGCTTCACACATCTGATGCAGCTTTGGCCACAAGACGCCGCAGAGTACAACCGACAGCAGTTGGTCAGATGCCACCATTCTGCTTGTTCAGCACACACAAAGATGCACCGAAAAACACAGGACGAACCTCTGCTGGAAGATCTTTGCTGAGACAAAGATTGGCGAAGTTGACAAGGCACTCAGTAGTTTAACGATACCACATATATTCTCTGAATGACTAAACAACACATATTATTGCCTCTTACATAATAACAAATGATATACAATGGCACAATTAACAAATTATGTTCAGATTTTTCATCAGTAGAAAACTATTGCATCACTGTAAGTTCAGCGCAGTTCTTACGTTTGGAAATGTCAAGTAGGGTCTTATTCACGTGTAGAAAAGCATGGATTAAACAGTAAACATATCTGGTCATTTATTGTTTATGGTAGAAATATTTTACACATCACAGAGTGAACAATTTTGAATGTAGGTATTGGCTAAATATATAAAATGAATTTAAAATTCTAATCGTAATTTTATAAATCTCATCTTACAGTGTAAAATTTGTAAATAATAGTAAATAATAATAAAGTGATTCTACAAACAGTGGAGTTTCTGGTATGTCTTGTACATGTATGTGTCGTGCTGTCTGCTAGTTGGCTGGAGCATCGAGAGATACGACGACGGTCAATGGAAGAGCGTGAAAAGAATCCGAGGGAGCAGACGGAGCTCATGAAACGACGCCAGCAAGACGCTGGCATACCGCCATCACAGCACCTACGTACAGTTTTCTTTTACGTCTTCCGATTCACGCTGGCGACGTTAATTGCTGTCAGTGGCTACGGCCTGTACCGCTACATCTGGAGATAGGAATCTTCCTGTCTCAGTGGTTTGGCAGTGATGGAGAGAGTGCTTGTGGCAGACCACGAGAACTGTTTATATGGCCATGTATGCCCGAAGTGAAGTTGTTGCATATAGTGTTGGTGCTTCATTTGATATGTTGCGCTGGTTCGTGTATGTCAGTGCTTCTTAAAGTATGCGTCACGACCTAAACATGGGTGGTGAGCTTCATGTGGGTCACGAAGACCCAGCAGAAAAAAAAAGACAGAATGTACCGGTATTGAATGTCAGATAATTGATAGGATGGGGACTGGGAGGATGACTTTCTTGAAGAGAATGAAGAACCTCGCATCTCAGATTGGATCATGGAAAAACCAAGAAGCACTGGTGTACCTTGTGGCCCATAAAAACATCTGCATAAACTTTTGCCATTTCTTTGCTGAATTTGTGTCAGTGGTGGTCAAAATTGCAGCAGTTGTTCATCGGACTGCTTTTCTTGGACATGTCATAAGCTGTTGAAAATCTAATCCAGTGGGTGTAGGTAGTCCAGTGGTAGAGTATATCAGACTTGTAACTTTCAGGTTGCGATTCGAATCTCACTGCGGGTCATTTGCAAGCAACCTTGAGCAAGTGTCTAACCTACTGTGTGCTCCGGTCCACTCAGCCTCCTACCCTCAGTGGGATGGGAATTAGTAGTAGCTTATGGGATACGGGGTGAAGACCTAGTGTAGCTGATTGTGGCAGTGGTATGTCTGCATGCTGCACAGCGGGTCCAGTTGTTCGCTACCACGGGCAATGGATGGCCGCATAATGCACTGCAGTATCATTAGCTCATGCCAGTCAGCTGCCACTTCCGAGATTGTAAAAGCGCTCCTGAGCATGTGTCATCGCATAGCAGCACTATATCAAGTACCGATAGAAATTTAATCATAAGGTGTAAATGGAACTGTTGTTCTCAATGGCGCCATGTCTTAACAAAGAAAAATGACGGTCAGTGTTGACAAAATATCACACTTCACTGCTCAGACTGGTCTAGAAATGTTTGTTTGACGCTGACTACTCTACGTTTGTGGGTTTAACATAACATCTTCAAGATCAGTATGTGACCGACCACTACCCAGGCGACATACAGTGCTACTTCGAGCGTCAGTCTTTCATATTAATGTTTTCAATCCACCAAGTGTCCAGGTGGGAACAGTTCAAGTAAATGTAGTGCTCCATAACGATTATTCTGTTTTAGCACGTTGCGTCCAGTATGCTTGTCTTCTACAGAAATGGCATGTCAATGATGACGTCGTGAAGACGTCACTGTTTACGAGGAATATTTTTAAAATGGCGAGATGAATTTTATACTTCACTGAAGTGCATTAACTGAATTACCCTGTGCTGCATTTTTGGTTAAGGTTAATGCAGGTTTCATAGTGAAATGGTGAAAAGTTTAACTGGATGTATTTTTATGGGCCACAGTGTATATGATAAGTTTGGTGAAAACGTTTCTGCATTTTATGTACATGCATCTTAGTGCCTGCATAGCAATAGTGGTATTGTGTGAAGTAGAGTGTAATATAATTGCAGTGATATGTCATGTGGGATGATGTGGCTAGTTGATGTTCAGTTTCCATTGTACAGCATTGTTGAACAAAGCTTAATACTTTGTTAATTGACATACTTCTCACATGACCAGTTCCGTGCAACTGTTAACATCCAACATTATGGACGGATGGCACGTTATAATGACAGTTAAAGCTCTTGTCAGTTTAACAGATTTTTATCAATTAATCAAATGCCTTTAACTTGAATTAAATGATATAGTTCCTACAGAGTGACAAAAATGTACAAAATGTATTCCGTTTATTATTGAGGACTGTCGAAAGTTTGTGGTAGAATTTTAGTGTTTTTTTGGACAACTTGTTGTATATATCAAAGCAGTTACGTAACAGTAACAGTCTGAGTAACGGTGACTGAGATGATGTGTCTTGCCTTCGTGCAATACATCGGCGTCAACGTATACCCATATTTCAATTATTATAACTGTCTAGCTTATTTAATGCGTACGGTACAGAGACTACTGTCAACACGAGACACTGACATGACTACAGGACCATTAGTTGTATGTCTTTTTCACTAGTAGCATATCGGACGGACTGGCCTATTTATTTAGCCTGCATCATCACTTTCGTCAGTTTGCATAGATGCATTACTTCCTGTTATGAGGCGAGGCATAACAGTGTAGCTGAAATATGCTCGTCAGCTTCGTGTTATTTTGTCAAACGTTGAAGCACATCAAGAAAGTTCAGGTGTATAAAGTTAATCATAACAAGTTTTCAGTTTTGCAAAATTTCTAACAATTCATAAATTAATTGTTAGAACTTGCAGAAGATGGCAGGTGGCAGTGCATTGGATGCTGCTTGCATTTAGCCTGTACAGTTTACTATAATGCTGTTATTAACCATGCACTGTGTGTTTGTCTGTGTATGGTGGCATGTTGGCTCAGTGGTAATGTCGAACTGGGTTTCTGCTGAGATGGGTGACCATCATATACTGTCTTGTTATTTAATCAAGCCACCCAGGCCAACTCAGCCTGGCCATCCCTCTGTGGTTAAGCGCAGCACTGTTGATGGTTATGGCCATTGCTAGGGAAGAAATGGCAAGTTCTGCAAACAGCAGGCCCTGTTACCAGGACTGTTGGCATACTGGCCTAGTCGGTTAAAGGTGCTGGAGCTGTTAATGGGGCTGGCCACCTAGCCGACTTGGGTTGTATGCTGGCACCACAAAGAGGATTATCTCCCACGCATTGGACCTTGGTCTATGCAGAAATCTTCATCCGTGTATCAGGGAAATTATTCTGTAATTTCTACTAGTAAGTGTGCTGGTTGTGTGTGCATTGCACTTGTGTAACATTTGACGATGTTTTACTCAGTTTAATTTCATTCCATTTCATGAAGAAACGCTGCATATTTATTGTTGGCTCTCTTAAAGCAGATCTGTTGCGGAGTATTGTAGCTTTGTATCGCTGAATTTTATTATGGTGAAATGTATTTTATGGTAATGATATTTAACTCGTACTTCAGTTTAGGGATGGACACAAAATTTTCTACCAGATAACCGGATTCGAATATTCTGTCTGAAATACGGCTGGATCAAATTTTTCAACCTGTAAACAATACAGACAGTACATACCTTGTACAGTACCTTCAATGGTAGTTATCGATGACAGACTGAAACGTGCTGTAAATTAAAAACTGATAACTATCCAGTCTTGCAAAAAAGATGCTGCTGGGCAGGAAGTTTGATAGCCAGATGAGGTATCAGTCCATCCCTAACTCGGTAACAGTTGCAGTTGAACAAGAATGCAACGTCGACGTTAACCAAAGTATTCTAGTTTGACATTGTACAATAGCTGAGTATACGTTGTTTGTTGTCTTGTTAACACAGAAGTTGTACAGTACTGTGCATGATCAGGGCCCACGAGATGATTTTTGGGACCAGGTAGTAAGTCGGGCGGTCACTGTGAAACCTAGTAATTAGTGTCGAGTGCTGTGCGCCTCCGCCGCGATGGTGTGACCTTGAACTTTGACCTTTTGACCCAAAAACGTAATCAGGTCATCTGTGTCCCAAGATGC
>Ga0209679_1001355_pt1 | contig 10414 bp, 9 predicted proteins | sample WorMetHEROISLAND_4_FD_187408 | JGI IMG/M metagenome (GOLD analysis project Ga0209679, IMG submission 187408) | Marine gutless worms symbiont microbial communities from Max Planck institute for Marine Microbiology, Germany - Olavius sp. 2 HERON... ...
CTCAACAATATTTCTCATTTATTTATTTTAGTGCAGTCTTTTCCGTACGCAGATTTTTGAATGTGCAAAAATCACTAGGTGATCACACAAAAAAATCTGTAACTTTGCAGTAGTTGAAGGCAATCCAATGCCGCTTGGCGTTTTTATGTGTATATGAACAAGTAATAAACGTGTAAAATTTCACGTAAAAATTCCAAGTGGTTCCTTAGAAAATGGCAAATAACTTTAGGGAATACTTTTTTTGCCGCACACTGTAGGTCCTGGGCATTATTAGAAAGTTAAACACTGCCAAAATACTTTAAGATACATCTCATATTAGAATAGATTTGAATGTAGGAGAAGATGAAGAAGAAGAAGAAGAATGGTTTACTTAATATAGCAGCCAATTAATGGCTGAATTACAGAATTAGTACAATATAATGGAAATAATAATAGAAAGCCTAATCATAATTTTGCAAACAATAGAGGAGAAAAGAGTTTCGAAATTTATCAGTTGTAACAGGAAGCAGTTCTAAAGTATAGAGTGAGTCTATAGCATCTTACGCTGTTACTGATTTCCCAGAGATGACACCAAAAATCACCAAAAAGAAGAAACAGACAATATACTACTTTTTTGATCAGTTCGGGCTCAGGCCTATGTACCACATACGATAGGAGTAGAAAGTAAAGCTGAAAAGAAGGAAAATGGAACACGAAGAGATAAAGGAAATCTACAGATTGAGAGAGAACTTAGAGTAGGGTCAAGGTATCGAAACGCCACGATGTTAGTTTCGCACACTGACCCAGCACTAAACGCGCGGAATTCTTGTCCCGCACACGAAGTAGCCGAATCAGAGGTAGCAGAGGCTGATAGATAATAATCAGTTTGCACCTTGGCAATCAATGAGCTAAGGTCTCGTGTATAGCGGAACTAGGCAGCTAGCCAGCAGGCGTCCGTCGAGTACAATCGTTGATGCATTGCTTACGGCGTCTCTGCCAATCATCCGTGTCATCTCCAGGTCGAATCACTCTTACTCAACGCCAGTGACGGAGCTGGATTGAAAAGCCAACCGCACGAGCCAAGTACTCCAAAAAATCCTACTAGTGAGTTTCGAACTGCCTCTCTGGACCGCATCATAATCGTATTTTTCATTTTCGATAATACTAAATTTTACGGAAGTAGGCTACAACCGATTTAAGTAAGTAAGTAAGTAAGAGTATTTTCTAAGGCGCTTATATAAAATGTCACAAAGCGCCGATAAAATGCCACAAAGTGCCATAGTGCAAGGAGTGACGTCTCATCCATTGTTAAAATGCCGATACCCTGTTTGTTATTATGTGACTGAACTCTATTTTAAAACCGTACCAGAATAAACTTTCTCAGTTATTTTAGGCTTTTTTGTACTCAAATAATTTATTAATTTTTCATTCATGATGTGGGCTTACAAGTCTTTCTGGCTTTGCCCATAGTTATCGGTTATGTTATGTTATATTTAAGTGCGCATGCTCAGGCTGTATAGCCAACATTTTTCTAAGGGGTGGGGTTTGAGAGTAGACTGGTGTTCGGGACAGAGGTATAAAGCATGTCCCCGGAAATGACGTATATTTCTGCACTTTTTGGCGTCATTAAAGACATTTTTTTATCCCGACAGCGGATGTTAATCTCTGGCTACGCGCATGCGCATGTTCAGTCAATAACGTCATCGTAGTTATCATGACGTGCCGCGAGTCGCACCTGCCCGAGGGCGTGTCAGCTTGTAGACCTCCGACCCTCACTCCGCTCTGCTGCATGCTCTGTTCCAGGTGATGTGATAATTGCATCAGCAACTACAGTGGTCTTCCAGACTACCACTGTGATTGTGCGACACAGTGGGGAACACGCACTAACTTGTAGTCGGCTGTGATGGTATACGGGGACGAGCTTTGGCGGACGTCTAACGTGGGGATAGATGACAGTAATAGTAGGCCTAAATCAATCAATCAATCAATCAATCAATATGTCCATTTGTATAGCGCCTAATAAACAAAAGTCTTTAGAGGTGCTCGCAGCTAAACAAATGAGTTTTGAGCTTTTTTTGCGAACATGTCAAACATCCTGCCAGCAGTAATTTCAACATAGCCGTTTCGCGCGACGGCACGCCAGTTGTAAGTGGTCTAAGACTTAGTGGTAGAGTACTGGACTCGTAACTTGCAGGTTGCGGTTCGAATCTCACTCGGGTCATTCGCGAGCAACCTTGAGCAAGTTGCTAACTCAGCCTCCTACCCTCAGCTGGACGGGAAATAAGTAGTAGCTTACGGACTACGAGGTGAAGGCCGTGTGGCTGATCGGGGCGGTGGTATGTCTGCGTGCTACACCGCGGGTCGAACTGTTCGTCAGCGCGGACAATGAATGACCGTGTGGTATAATGCTCTGCGGTATCACTACAAGTAGGTCACGCCGATCAGCTGCCACTTCCGAGATTGTAAAGCGCTGCTGGTCAAAAGTTCTGCTATAACCCAGACATTTGCATTTATACTACCACTGATAACTTAAACCACACGGTTTCCCATTACGTTACATTCCAGGTATCAAACGTAACCCCCACACGTCATACATTGGCCAGTTTGCGCACTAACTCGTATGCGTGCTACAGTAATAAATGGCGCCCGGTTTAACGCGGAATCGCTCTGTCAGACGGCGTGTGCGACGTACGAGACGAGTTCGTCTGTTGATAACTTGCCAACGCTAACAAACCGCGTTCCTCTCGACCGCTGATGACCGGTAAACACAGCATCTCGACCTCTGCGCTTTGTTTAGTGACAACTACCACCAGGGGCGTCTATCCCCCAACAACCAAGGCGCTATATTCTCCCAACTCCCCCCTTTCCCCTCCCTTCCCCATTCCTCCTTTTCCCCTCTTCCTGTCTTCCCCTCCCCCTAGTCCTTCCCTCCCCTCCCCTCTATTCCCTTCATGCCGCGAAGCGGCCAGCTGAAACCAGCTAGGAGGTCTGGGGGAGTGCTGTAAACTCCCCATGGGGTCTGGGGTTAAGCCCGAGCCGACATCGATTTCGGTGTATTGCGAGAGGGAAAAACTCATTCGACAGCAGTTATTACATGGATTTTTGTATACTGAAATTTGTTAAACTTCTAATAAAATTTCTCCCAAAAAATTGTCCTTGGCGCATTAGTCAGTCGCCAACGGTAGATAGGGATAGACGCCCCTGACTACCACACAGTGCCGCACGCCGGGGCTAGTTTTCCATATATCAGCTTGTTATTACTTACTGTATATTACATGCTGTGTATATGGGCCATGCTGCCTGGATTAAAAAGAATGAATGAATGAATGAATAGTCGAGCTTCACTAAAGCTACACAACTCCAGGGACACCCTTTCCACATCTTCCTGTTAATGTGTCAGGCTGCGAGTAAAAACAACACATCAAAATGTGATTACTCAGTAAACGTGAAGTGTTGTTGCGTGCACAAAATTCTGAACACCTGTTGTACACTCGTTGCAGGTCTACATAATTGCGTCGCTTTATTTTGCAAGTTACTTTCTGTATACAAAAATGACGTAACGCCGGACTTTAACTTTGACGTTTTTTGTGTATGTTAGGTGCTTGTTTTTTAGGTGCTGGGTTGTTTTTTAGCCGCACGCCGTGTATTATGCCATCCGATGCCAGAGTTCAAAGTGTCAAATAACAACAATAGGCCTAATGCTTTTAGTTTTCGTTTAACCAGCCTACTTTTACGAAATTACCCCAACTAGGCCTGCTCTCCAAGGACGATCGAACCTGTAATAATTGCTGCGGTAGGTTTTTAAATAGGCGGTACGTCCTTACCGAATACACTATGACAATCTGTAATACAAACATCTTTTAAACAAATAATTCCTGGATCCAGACTGTGCTCTGGATCGCCACCAAAATCTAATCGACTTTGGCTACGCCCCATCCATCCAAAAATTTAACAAAAAAATCCGTTCATAACTTTTTGAGTAGTCTAGTGGACAGACAGACAAACAGACAGACAGACGGACGGACGGACGTGAAAACATTACCATCTTCCTTCAAAACAATATCGTATAACTAGATACTGATTTTGCAGTGTGTACACGCCTTAAATTTACAGTTTGATCAACTCTGTCCATGTGCATGCAGCTTAAGTTTTGACAAAGAATGAAATATATTGCATCAAGCGACAGAAGCAACATCAACACAAATAACAGATGACCAACAAAAACTGCTGCAAATATACATATATTATTACTATTATTATGATTTATTATTATTATTACCTCATAATTATCACTATATCTCATTATACATCCTCCGAGACAAGGGCGTACCCAAGACTAAAATATTGGGGAGACACGTTAACAGCAGGAGAGGCAGTTAAACCCCAAACAAAATTTCTTGTCACACTACAAATATGAGATGACGACATTGTATAACTTTTTTTACAATTTTTTTCTACTCAAATGAGCTTACGCATTTCAGAAAGTGTGCAAAATATTGTGCTATTTTAATACACTGAAACCACCCTACCAGAGAATTTTTTTTTGTTTTCGCCTTCTGATAGGCACAAAAACGTAAGGTCGGTCAATTTTTGAATTTTTATTTTCAGGTTTTTTAAGAGGGGCATAAAAAGCCGTGGAGTGGACACTGGTTTCCGAGCCCCCATACGTCGACTGGGTACGCCGTCGCATTTGAATCACAATCGGAAATGTCGTAAATGTAAAAAAATAGCTTTATGAACTACCAGTCCACCAAAAAAAGACGCTTTTTTCCACAAACAGTGAATGACGTCACGCACGCAGTCAACCACATTTGACTTTTAGACACAAAGCAACAGAAATAGAATATCTACGAGAATCTCTCTACCACGGCAGTAACGACAATTTGAATGTTGTTGTTTGTAAAATTACAAAAGTATTTGGTCGTTACCTAACGAGAACAGACAATAAACTTTAAACAAACTTTTAGGTCTAAACGTTTAAACGACAGCATCTCTAGAAAACAACACGACGTAATAGTGTCGTCACAAAGCACTGACGCGGATAAGTAAGCAAGTATGGAATAAGTGCTACTAAACTGTTTTCGGTAAACTTTTAAAACGTTACACATTCGAAAATGTAGCATCGATAACCAACGGTAGTCATGGTTTCGTTTTGGTTGGTTGTGGTTGACCCAGTTGCATAATTACAGAAATGTGGGCGGGGGTTCTGACTAACAAAAACAAGGCCGAGTTTTGGGTGAAAAATCACCAAAAAGTGCCACTGAATGCGTAGATTTAATTGGCCAATAAATTGCGAACCAATACAGTCAGAAAAAATATTCCCACTTATGGGAAGTAAGTCGCTGTATGGGAAATGTATACATTTCCCACATTTCCCATACAGCGACTTCTTACTGGTGCTTCAAAATGTGCCAATTTTTTTTCTGCTGCAGAGTTAATTCTGAGAAGTTGCTCAGTTAATGCTACGAACTTCTTTACAGTTCTACAGCATGTGTCGTTTGTCGTTTCTATGATCAAGTGAATCCGTCTCAAATCTCCTCCACGTAGTTCGACGGAAACATTCCGCGCCTTCCATCTGGAGCTGTTCCGACCCACCAGCCCTCATCGATCTTGTCAATGTCGGTGATGATGTCGTCCGGATCAAACGTGATCTCGTTGTCTTCCTCTGAACAACAACAACAATGACGACGATGATAGAGCAAACAACAAGGAAGTAAGCATCTGATCCGGCCAATCTGATTCTATGCACTCATCTTACAGTTTCGTGACACGACGTCTTAAGACTTTCCTCTTCATGAAGTCCTATCCTGATGTCATATATTCTGAAATCAAACACTGCAGACTATTAGCTTTTCATAGCTTTCATTAGCTTTTCATATTTCTCACTTTACCTGAAAGTAGCTCTGCTACTATAGGCTTTACTGATTGATTGATTGATTGATTTATTTATTGATATCACTTTGAGTTATTAATTGACTAAAGACGTTTAAATGAAACTTTTGTAAAAAAATAAAAATCCTCCACTATTTATTACCAGTTGTTAAAGTGACTCTAGACAAAAGAAGTCAAATCAAATCAAATGTTTATTTAATGAACAACTGTCAGAATGCAATTGTGAACAATGTAAAGGCAAGAATAACAATACAAGAAATACATGGGCCAGTTAATAACTTTCTCGGTACAACATACGAGTAATAAAAGACCTCTACAAAAGAGTCCTATAAATCAATATCAACTCGTAAAACAACTTGTTATGAATGAGATTTTTTTGTACCAGATTGCATTCAAAAGAAGTTTAAAATTAAAAAGATTTTTAACGCACTATTTTCAAACGGGCAAGGCAGCCCACGCAACCACCACAGTTTTCCTGAGCTATTGTAGCAGCATGGTGGCAGCATGCTGTCCCTCGTCAGGAACACCGTCATTCTTCAGTGCTATGACACTATTGGCTGGGCGAAAATTAATCACTTCTTGTCACTGTTGTCAATCTGGTTTTTCTATTATTAATCTTCCTCCTCGTCTTTCAGTGCTCTGACGCTGTTGGCTGCGTGACAGCAAGGGCATCTGGCCCGTTCCTCTCAAAAAATTCCCAGAAATTTACTTCTGGGAACCAACCTAGCCTGGGTTAAAAAAGCCAAACGTGGTGAAACTGTCAGATCTTTATCTACTACCTCCCGACAACACACTGTTTGAAGAAATAACAGGCTAACAGTAACCATGCTTGGAGCTCCTTGGACCTGAGTGTTGATCTTAAGATGTCTTAACACTATTCTTGATTTTGGTGTGGATTCTGAAACGCCAAAGCCTTGGTCTTGGACTGAGTCTTGAGGCTGACAGTCTTGGTCTTGAACCTTGGAGTCTTGGTCTCTTCTCAAAAGAATGAAGCTCAGAGTTCTGGTCTCAAAAGACTGTCTTGAATCCCAGTCTGACAGCAACACAACTGCGCTAACAAATGGCCGTTAAAATGGTTGCATGTGTTGATGACTGACGGGTGAAGTAGATAAACTAGCAGCAGTGAGAGGCAAAGTACTGACCGGCCTGGTAGTCATACAAAGCTCTTGCACAGACGCCCTGACTGTCTGATTGTCCGTAGCCACGAGTTTCTGCTGCCTCCTGGTACAGTTCATTATCATCATCAGCAGCAGTATCCGCTGTGCCAACTCCAGCATCATCATACAGTTCCTCGTCAATGTCCGCTCTTGGAGCTGACCCTGCTGCTCACATAATCAATGCGTAATTCATTCATTCATTGATTCATTCATTCTTTCACTCATTCATTCACTCACTCACTCTCATTCAGTCATTCATTCATTCGTTTTCACTCACTCACCCATTCATTCAATCGTCGTCGTCGTCGTCGTCACAGAACTACTGTTGTGAGCCTTATGAAGTATAACACCGTGGTTACATTTACATGTAAAACAAAACATTTGTAAAACATTTGCAAAAATGTTTTAGAAGGTGATTACGTGTAAAATAAAACATCTTTGCGTCCACGGCATAGCCGCAGGAAGCCGACGGCTCAAAAACATTTTTATTTTACATGTAACCACCTCTAAAACATTTGCAAAGATCTTTTAGGAGATGGGCGGGGCTTGCAGTGAATCACTGTTGTGTTGTCGTGTCTCTGTGCTGCATGACGTCATTCTCACGTGAGCCAAGGAAACACTGTGATTGGCTGAAATGACGCTGGCTCATGAATATCGGGCAACAAGCACGAGACCGGTAACAATGTTTTGCAAGATTTTTACGGCAGCTAAAACACTTTCAGACGTGGTTAGATGTAAAATAAAACATTATTACAACATTTTTACAGTCGATGGCTCTAAAACATTTTTGCAGATGTTTTATTTTACATGCAACCATGGTCTTAGGCCGATGTCAGACACGCAACAAAGTTGAGCAACTTTGTTGCTCAACTTTATCGCACAACAAATTTGCCTAGGCAACTGTCAGTTTTCCATTGGCAAACAATCGTCCGTCCATTCCATTATATATATTAATTTACTTTTAAAATAACATATATTAAATGATATATACAACAAATAAAACGTTAACAATTTATAACAATATCAACAATTCACGTGTAAACAAACAATTCACCAATCACAGCTCAGCAATAGAGTGAGAAATTGCCGAAAAATAGAGATGGTTTCTATCCGGCAAATTAGTTGCGCGACTCGTCAAAAGTTGGGCAACAAAGTTACCCATAAGAACTAGAATGCGTGGCATGGCCCAGCTTGATGGATGCCCGTTGCATGGTGCCATCTAGCGAATGTTACTGACTTGTTACCGCCAGTCTGCTGAACTATCGCCATTGGGTTGGTCAGAACTTCGGTCCTATTTTTAGCCGTTTGTGGATCAATCAGTATGTTTGTCTGTGCGGGAGTGTCCGTAGTTTGCAACGCCGTTTTCCGACTGAATATGTCTTGTTGCGTTCGGGAGATATTCACGATCAAGTTTCGAAGCTGTCCGAAATCGCGCCGAAATTTCATGCCTATTGGGCCGCCGAATTTCGAGCAGAAGGGGCCCCCAAACTTCTGACCGAATTTCATAAATCTGTCACCTTCGAACACGCGGCAAAGTTTGGTTAAGATCGGCCAAGGGACGTCGGAGATTAGGCGGCGAAAAAAAAGAAATAAACGACAGCGGTAAAACATAACGGCAGGCGGCCAGCTGTAGCTGGCGGACGGCCATAAATACCCACACACGCCATCCTCAACCACGTGCAAGGACATTAATGCAGAATCAGTATTTACGCATAATCAAAAATAAGTCAAAGAGTTGTCAAAATATAAATAAGGTATAAAACCGTTAAAAAAAACAAACAAACATACGCATGTCACCTGGTGATGTTGGCTGTGCAACTGGCTCATCTTCTGAAATCGCAATACAGGTATGTTAATTACAGGTACATTAAACAGACAAATAATAGTAGTCATAGCAGCAGCAGCAGCAGCAGCAGCAGTCGTCATCGTCGTCGTTATCACATCTCGCAGTAGCGTAGCAGCACTGTATTAATGACGGCAGTCAATGGAGAACGGCAACATTTGATCCCCCACAACAATGCTAAATTTCATGCTAATCCAGCAAACGTGTGAAATACAACCGACATTTTGTAGGCTGCAGCAGCCAGGAAACTATTAAGTATGCGGGCATTGCTAGTTTGCTACCACCCACACTTTCGTCCCAGTCACTGTGGAATCGATGGGTCCTCTGAGCCATGAGGCCAGCGAATTTGGGACGGCGCCTGTCGCTGATAAGTAACGATGCCCGTTAAACTTCCCATCTTTCTCAACGAGTTTCAGTCCTTATCCAGCGCTACAATGCAGTGGCATTTCGGGGCTCATTCATCGAGGAAGATGATGATGTTAGCGGCTAACACCAGACACTGTTTTTAACTTTGCTTATAACCCTCGGGATCTTTACTACTGAGGGTAAAAAAATTAAGAAAAAAAATTAATAATAATATAAATCACAGAACATAAATGCAAACTATGAGCTGACCTTCCCAGTCCTGGTTCTCTTCTTCCTCATCATCAGATGCCGGTCGTCGTGGCAACCCCTGACTCATCAGTGACATCGCTGGTGGTTCCTCGTGCCGCTGTGCTGGAACGCTCGCATCATCATACAACTCTTCTTCTTCTTCCTCCTCAGCTGGAGCAGCTGCCGGAGCAGCCGGGGGTGATGTTGGACTGACTGGTGCTGGCTCCGACTCCCTCGGCAGTTGTATCGGCTGTCTCCTGGGAGCTGGTTCCGCTGGTGGACTTGACGCCTCAAGGAATGCCGGTTGCTTCAGTCTCCTAACAGACAGAACAGTCGTGAGCAGTAAACTTATATAAAACAACGACACAACTTTCTTGCTGTTGTTGTGAAGAGCCCACTAAAGGAAGCAAAGTAAAAAAGTAAGTAAAAAAGAACAATTTAAGTTTCCGAAAATGATGACGCGCCGAGCAGTGAGCTGCCGAAGGCGCGAGTACAACTCCGTCCGGAGGACGGGTAATTACAGCTAGTCTGTGATATATATGGATTCACCAAAACGGTGCTGGCGTTCTGCTTCCCATTTTGGGGATGATAGAAGTAAATGTCCAGCCGTCTCCTCCCCTCTAACGCCACAATGAGGACAGGTGGGGACGATATCCGGCCAATGAAAGCCTGGTTGAAAGCCGCGGAGTCTGTTTAATGTCAGTTGATGGACTGACAGGACTTCATGTCACGAACTTCCACGTCCCAAGTCCTGGATCTGTGGAACTTCAACTGGATCAAAGTAGCAGTTTCGACAGGACGATCCTTGCGAATCAGATCAGTTCAATGAGCATCAAACAATGCGACATGAAAATGCACGTGCCACGGAATACTGCTGGCCGTGCTTACCAGCGACTTTGTAGCCTGAAAGACTTTCTGTTCATTTGAAGCGATTCGTCTCACGGGTAGT
>Ga0209679_1001356_pt1 | contig 10413 bp, 8 predicted proteins | sample WorMetHEROISLAND_4_FD_187408 | JGI IMG/M metagenome (GOLD analysis project Ga0209679, IMG submission 187408) | Marine gutless worms symbiont microbial communities from Max Planck institute for Marine Microbiology, Germany - Olavius sp. 2 HERON... ...
TTTCCCGTCATCATCACCTTCGGCGTTGCTGGCGTATTGGCCGGACGTCACGCCCAGGCCGCTGTGCAGGGGTTTTTCCCGTGGTCATCACCTTCGGCGTTGATTCGCCCGGCGTCGCGCACAGGCCGTTATGCACCGGTGAACAACGTTCCCGCCCCTTGGGCGGGAACGTTGCTAGTGTTATATAATTACGTTAATTCAGAATTATACAGTAAGACAAAGGAGTTTAATATTCCACTTCACACGTAACAAAGATGAGTCTGTCAAGGCAATGAATTGCGCTGGCAGTGCTGGCAGAGGTACTGACAACCAAACTTACAGTGACCCAATGATTAGACAAACCAACATGCCTTAGCTAATGCCGTGATTACAATTGCGATTCGACTACGATACGACTACGATCCGACAACGACGTATTGCGCGTGCCTTCTTCCATTCGACGAGCAAAAAATGAACATGTCAATTTTTCGTCGTAGTCGAGTCGTAGTTGTATCGTAATCGAATCGAACGCAAATCGCAATTTCGATCATTTCCGTTGTAGTCGAGTGCATCGTGGTATCGTCGTATCGTAGTCGTTTCGTAGTCGAATTGCAATTGTGATATAGGGCTAACGTGTAAAACTGCTCATATGATTGTACACAGTTATGGTGCAAAATACAGCACAGCTGTTCTATTCTGATAGTCTTCCCTTGCATACTTATAGGGTTGCTGCATCACAGTACTCTTCCCATTGTTATGTTGTGTCAAACAGAGTAAAAACTGTTTATTTATGTTAATGCTTTCCCGTGAACAGACAGAAAACGGCTTTTTAAAATAATTTTTCAAATTTTTATCTACGTCTTAGTGATAACGGTGATGTGTGCAAAATAATGAAATGTTGTGCTGTTAATTTTTACTTTTTATTTTTATTTTTTAATTTGTTACTTTGCTGAGTAACCTCCTTGGTTTCTAAACATTGGGTGTTGTCTATATGTTGCCAGATTGATGAAGATATTGAAGGTACAGTCGACTTCTTGGCTCAGACTGGGCCATTCAGCGTGCCTGTTCGGTGTCTCAAGAAAAGATGTCATGTAATTTTTCCCGTTGTCTTTTAAGTGCAAAGTGAATTTAGCCCACATATCGTTGTTTATTATAGTCTTGAGTCTTAATTTTTCCATCACAATTTTTGTTACATTTTGTTTATTTCCTAACTGCCTAAAATTCGTCTCACAGTTAACACTTTTATTGAGGGTTAATTTTTCAATAAAATTAAGAACAATCCAAACCATACACTCCACCAGTTCCTTCCAGCATAGTCTATGGCATCACAGCATTACCACCTGAGACATCGTGTACTGTACACGATAGACAACTACCAGCACATCAAGACATCTGCTTTACTGTAATTTTATTACACGACTGTTATATAAAAATATATACTAAACATCTCCTATCTACATTCTAATCATATTACTCACTCTATATTGTAATTTCATCTGCGTTTTGTCGGATGTTATAATAAAGACTATGCATGAATGAATGACTGGTATGCGGTTTGCTGTATTGCTGTTTGCAGCTGACAGTTGACGTCAATTTAGTCGACTTCGGCACAGCAGTTATTGATGAAACTTTGACGCGTAGCATCGTGCTGACTAACAGTGGAGCTCGCCAGGCAGAATTCACCTTCGACAGAGTTCCATGTGAGTTTCTTTCTGCATCAGTTTATTTATGTTCTCTATCTGTACATTTGAGACAGCTGCAATTTTCCAGTTTGTGACGATATCAGCTCAGAATAGGTATTCACTCGTCCATATTTTGTTAATCTGTCATGCTGCATAATAGCTGTTTTGGTTTAATGGTAATACCGTTGTGCACATTAACATCGTTGCCTTATCTTGAGGCAGTTAATACAGAACTAGTGACCATTCACAGGTATACCGGCAATTTGCCATGAAATTGTGGAGCATAGAATTTGAGGAGATTGCACGAAGCAAACCAGAGAGTAGTGCTATCTGGCAATAGAAACGATGTCGTGTTTAACCCAACACAAGGTTGTGTTTGAATATCCCATGCCAGGCACAAATAGCAATCCACCAAATTTAAGCAGGCTAACTGCCACAGCCTATATAGGGATTAGCTCCCACGCAACAGACGTTGGTCTATAAGGAATCTTTTTGTCGTTTGTGCAGCATAGAGAAATAAAAAAAAAACATTTGGCCAGTATTTAAGTACTTGTGCGGGAGGGCTTGGGATTAAACTAGCCAACAGTTAGTCCAACACTTGAAGCAAAATATTTAACGGTGACTTTATGGAGCATGAGGTAAAGTTAGCACATTATTAGATTTATGAGTGGGTACTGGGTTTACATTGACAGTTAGAAAGACAACTGCCGAGCTCAGTGAATTGTTGGTATTGGAGCCAGTCAGCTTTGTTACTAAGAATGGTAGGTTGAGAGGTTCGGACATGTTCAACGTAAAGACGATGCTGATTTAGTATAATAATGGAGATCGATGTAACTAAACAGACAGGACATCCAAAGAAGGCTTGGTAGAGGGATGATGTCAAACGAGGATATAGAAAAAAGTTTTGGTCTGTCTTGTGAGGATGCACGGATTTTGAACAAATGGAGAAGAAGAGCCAGAAGCAACTGAGTTATTTTGTTTTAGAAAATGGCTCTCAAAACATATTTGTGTGTATGTGTATACACGTCTCATCAGATGCTTTTAATTGTCAGTCCATTGAGTAGTTTTGTCACAAGCTGGCAAAAAGTGATTGTTTCACATTTATGTGTTGTCTTATTGCTGCTGATGCTGCAGATGGGCTGAAAACTACGCCTGATGCATCTACGGTAAGTTGAAATCGCTGACGTTTTTGATGAACTTTATTTGTAATATTTTTAGCCAACGTAAAGAGCGTTCTTGTTTGTACTTGCACATTAGCTAATTTGTTTCTGTCGTTTAGATGTTTTGTGCATGAATGTATGTTGTGTTTCATTTGAATATGGTGGGAAGTGTTGATTTACGAGTAGTCGAGTATAATATGTGGGCAGAAAGTTTATCATTAGCTCCATAGACCTTCAGACTGGACCAAGTTTACATCCGTTAAGCAACGTGACAGAAATATTTAAGAATATTTAACGACAGTTTAAATGAGCGTGTAATTCTGCACAAGATTGTACATGCATTGCTATAAGATATTTAGCCATTTTCTCACAGTAGCCTGTTAAAACATAATTTTTCATTTGGTCAAGAACACAATTGAAATTTACATATAAACGAATTAAATTTGTGCAGCAGCACGCAAAACTAAGTAAATCAGTTAAAAACTGTTCTTTGTCCTCAATCATGGTGGTGGCACCATCGTTGAGTCAGAAGTGAGTTTTGAGTGACACCGTTCAATGGCATAATTATGGAAGTCATGTCTTGGTTTATTCCAGCTGCATCCAGTCTTTGTCTTGAACTTGTCCTGACTGATAAAGCAGTATAAACTTTATCGAATTCACATGTTTATAAAGCGTAACAATTTGGAAATACTCTGTCCTAAAAGATTGTTAGCTGTAGTCCATTTGTTGACTGTAATCAGTGTTTTGTGAAATAATTACTTAAATGCTGCATCCGTCCTGTAAAAGAGGTGCTGCAGACGCTTAGTTGCAATTAGCTAACGCACAAATATGCAGAAAATGGCCATTAACACAGTTGTTTGTATGTGTCTCATTGAATGCCTTTAGTCGTTAGTCCATCAAATAGTTTTGTCACAAGCTGGAAACTAGAGAGCACTGGATACAGCGCATTACCTTCGCCGCCGAGACTAATGTGGTGGACATACACACAGGGTGACAGCGTGACGCCGAGCGTCACAATACCTTCTCCGCTCGCTAAGCGGCGGCGAAGGTAAAAATGCGACACGATACGAAGAATTTCATGTCTGCTTAAAAACTGGTGGTTGCTAGCTTAGTCCACCGCAAAAGCAGAAACGAAAATTAGAATATAAAAGAACTGAAAACAGAAAGTTGATGAGCATACGTCACGATTAAATTAAATGTCGATTAAATGATTAAGTATTTTAACTATTAGTAATGCCATTAAGCAGTTATTTAAATTGGAGCAATACCTATTAACTATGCCGCTGTTCTTAGGTTCCTGTGGTCGCTCAGCCTGCCATTCAGCTGGCTGCCACTGAGGCTTCGTCTGCTAACAATTCTGATGTTGCTGCCAGCTCCCATGCTTCAGCTCCTGTGGACGGTATGTCATTGCTTTCTTTATTGACGTACCTGTAGTTTACTTACTTGTGGTTCAGTTGTCAGCAGCTGCACTGTCACCGAAAGGCTGAAATAACTTTTTTGTTCCGTATGGCTTGCATAAAGAAAACTTCAGTTCATTTCATTGCTCAGTGCAGTGCCACAATGCAGCTCCGAAGATCTATCCTGGGCGATTACACGCTCTCACTGGACACTCTTAACGGTATTCACTGGACAGTTCTGAGGTTTGCAAAAGCTTCTGTAGGAGATTTCTTTGACCATGAGGTCTGTCGCGGTTGCGCATTGGGCCCAAATTGAGGCCTCAGCGCTGATGTGCCTTGTGCACCCGCCCAGAAGGTAAGGTAAGGTAAGATGGCTTGCATAAGTGTATTGTGACTCAAGAAAGTTCTCACTTTGTCTGCACTCATAACTTTGACGTGTGTCAACTGATTCTGTAATTTCTTGCAGACGTACACTACACGTAATGTGCAAAAAGATCGTACAATGTATAACTAACTTACCTAACGAGTTTTGTGTAACTGCATTACCTTGTAAAATCTGGATCACAATTTTAGTCATGTTTTTCACAGCTACAAATGTCACTGCTTTATTGTGGCAATACCAGTGGCAGTTTTCATCTAAGTTTCACAGTTTATGAAAAAATCATACCTAACAATTATTACTTACAAGCTTTATCTTACTTGACTTCGGAAACCAGCTTAAGGTTAGGTGTAATGCTGTGATAGCACTAGCAGATGATGCATTGATGTAAGCAGTGTGTCGTGGCTCATTGTGCACAGCAGATGGTCGTCGTGTTGATTTGTGAGACATCAAAATTAATTGGTCTGTACCTATGGCCACCTAATAGGATGATACTTCAAACTTCAGTGGTAACTATGCTGTTGCATTATTGTACTTGCTTGAGTCAGATCTAAAATTAAGATTTTTTACACTTTCTATGTACTGTGTGGTGGTGGTGGTCGTGGTCGTGGTCGTGGTCGTGGTCGTGGTCGTGGTCGTGGTCGTGGTCGTGTACTATTCTTGCAGCCGCAGTGTTTCGTTGGCCACCAACAGAGCCCGAACCTAATCCACAGTGAGTGCAAATAACAGGCCATTTCTACAAAAGTGGACAGCTGTACTGGTTCACCATTCGTGCCTACCCTGAAACACACCTGTATTAATTACCTGTATTAGCAATTTAGCATTTCTAAATGTTGCATTCCGTGTGATGTACAGTACCTACAGAGCCACCTGATATGCCGTCGGGTGAGTCTGCACACGAGGTTGAACTAAAAGACTGGAGTAAAGATTCAGCTGCTGATGATGAACGTATGAAAAACCGTTTCATTTTCTACTGTGCATTATTATAATCGTCGTCGTCGTCATCACCTGCTCCACTGCTCCAGCATATAAAGCTCCCATGAAGCTATAATAGGCAGTGTTGTGTTTTTGCTAGAATTCGACGGGAGAATGAATAGAGCTAAAATATTACTACTTTTTAAGCGCCACATTTTAAAAACATGCAGCCGTCATCCTGCTAACATTTGTTCACTTTCTGGTGTCGCTTTTCTATGTGAAAAAGGTAAACATTCCCATAGTTGGGGCTGGAGCTGAATGCTGATCCCGGTCTCTAGATAGTCAGCACGCAGGTGACAGTCGTAAAGCAGGCTGTAGGCTGCCGTTACTTTCCACCAGGCCCGCGATTACCTCTCAGCCACAGAGCATCGCCGTTTGTACAGTACCAAATTATACTGCTTGGCGACAAGGGAATAACTTGCCCAGAACAGCCGAGAGTCCAATCGACAACTTCGTGATCATGAGTCTGATGTTCTAAGCATTGTGCCACTGCACAAAAATATATATAAGCTTATTCCACTTTCTTATCGCTGTTATTTAAAAACATTCCTATCATTGTCGTCAGCACTCTGCAGTGCTGGCGTCATTCTGCCGGTGAAGTGCTTGCTTGCTTACTTAATTCTCTTTGGCTGGCAAAGCACTGAACATTGAAAAGCTGTTTTTATTGGTTACCATCATTAGTGTGTTTTTAAACTAATCTTTGTGCAGTTTGGTTTGAGAAAAAACAGTTTGACTACTATAGTATAATCTACATTACTCAAATTTGTGTGAATACTGTTATGTCGTTTTAGCAGACTACTGACTTTTAGACCCAGCTAATTCTAATTCTAGTTAATTGACATTTTGATGCACTAATTCTAATTCTGATTAATCAGAATTTCTTCTAATTAGTTCCAGCACTGAGTTCCACATCTGTATAATTATAGTCTGTCAAGCGAGTAGTTGTTGGTAGGAACAGAAGAACAGAAAGATGTTTAGATGATACCTGTGTTTAGACGCTACCTGTAGACCAAGAACGTGTTGAATATTTGTTTTCTGCAGGTGAGTTAAAGAAGTTTTCACTTCCGAATATTGCATTGCAGTTAATGGAAGAAATGACAGTAATAGAGGTATTTGAACAAGACATGTGTGATGTAACGTACGTAACTAGGTTGGACGTAGTATATACGTGGCTTATACAGAGTGGGCAAAACGTTTACACCCATAAACCAACGTCAAATTATTAATTCATAACGGAGGTATCTAGATATCTTCAATGATAGTTTAAAATAACTCTGTATACTGTTAGCCACCAAATTTTATAACTTTATATCATATATTAACCGATTTTCAAAGTCTTTTACTAGCACACATTTGCAATAAAGCTCATACCACATCTTAAATGCTTTACACTACCTTGTGACTATCAGTACTCGAAAGGTAACGTTAATATTTCGCAAGATTGTGTAGCAAGGAGTTTGAAATGTAGTGGGATTGGAATCTTTAATAACCACTTTTTTGCAAATTTACATTGAGTGTGAAAGTGAAAGAATTTTGAAAATTGGTCTATATTTCACACAGTTATGCCTCCTCTGATAGGAGGTGTTATGTTTTCGGGTTGTCCGTCTGTGAGAGTTTCGTGCGTGCGTCCTGTTAGCACGATATCTTACAAACCAAGCGACGCAATTTTAAGAAACTTTGGTTGATGATGTAGTTGAGGGTACAGAAGAACTGATTAGATTTTAAAAGTCGAGAGGTCAAGGTCAAGGTCACAGCAAGGTCAAATATTCGAGTGATGCTGCAAGCAGACTTAGCAGAGGCATACACATCGACGTTCGGGCTTTGAAGTATTATCTACCGGTAGTTATAATTGTTTTAACTTGCACATTAGAGGTTATTTTTAACGAGATGCGCTATATAAATCTACGCTTTACTTACTTTTCTTACTTTACTTACTAGAAATGCGTTACAGTGTATATAGTACTTATTAGCACACATTTTAGACATGATATAATTTATAATTTATATGTTTTGAAAATATCACTAAACGCTGACCGTGTCTGCTATTGTCAGTGCCCAGTGCTTTGAGACACGTTGCTTGTACATTAGAAATGGCATGCGGCCTGTGAGAACTCTTGCAGTCTCCGAAGGGTTTCTCTAAGACCTCCAGAATACGCGGTTTAATGTGTGGTGTGCACGGAAAATGGCTGGTGAAACGACTGATAAAAGTAACATGACTAAAAATATTTGTGTAAAATCGGTTTAGTTACTAAGTTTGTTTGATTTTTAATGTAATCGCAGAAGAAAACTGGAGTCATTTGCCCGTTTTCGTCGGTGAAGCTGACCATCCAGTGGGAGCCAACTATTCCAGGCCAAGTTGCTAATGACTTCGTGCTGTCATTCGATGATGAAGATTCTGAAGATGTGAGTTTTTGTATTAGCTGACCCTGAATTTTTTTTGTAAAATTGTTAGAAATGATTTTTGATGATTTCCGGTCTTAGTCTAACTTAGATGTTGTGTACTATTTGATCAGAAATTGTTGTGTGTTTAGCCGTGTGATTAGTCACGAGCTTTGAGTGTGATTTTGTTCAAAGTTCGTTTTTCTGGCGAAAATTTGAAGTTGCAACTAAACTAGAGATTGAGATTCAAGAGCAGGCTCCAGAGTTCGTGCGTTTTGTCATTTTGATTTGGGATGTGTGCATGAGATTTGATTTGAGACATGTCTATCGCTGACTTACTGTTTGGTTTTTATTTACTTTACGGGCAAGTGTTGTTTATTTTTGTGTGACTTCGTCTTTGTCAGTTGTGCAGCAGGAAAGCATGTGACTCGTGAGCAACCACGCTGCCGCAGTTTATTATTGTTCTTCATTGTTCAAGGTTAAGCGATGCATTGTGATGGAGATTGAGGCAACTAGACATAGGGGACACCAGAAGAAGACGTGGTGGGATTGTGCCAAGTAAGATGTGAAGTTTTGGCCTGTCTTAAAAGCAGGATGTTAATGATGCCAGCAAAGTGTGAGGCCGAGGCCAGATACCACAAGGTCAAGGCCAAAGCCAGATACCACAAGGCTGAGGCCAAGGCCAAAAAAAATTTGCGAGGCCGAGGCCGAACTCTGTGAGGCCGAGGCCAGAGATGCCGTATTTACTATGAACTACTAATTTGAATTCAACTCAAGAAATATTGCAATAGTAGTCATGATAGTGTCAAATGATAGTGTCAATGCCATAGCACTGCCATGTCTGACAACTTACTAACAACTACGGCTATGCTCACTACTACTTGCAGACAGATACACTGTCACAGATGGTTGTGATTCATTCATGACCAGATTTTGATGATTTACCACGAGGCCCAAGGCCAACCTAGGTGAGAACGAGACCAGCGTTGCACGAGGCCAAGGATGAGGCCAGATATTACAAGGCCGAGACCAAAAAATTTGGCCTAACATCCCTGCCCAAAAGGATGCTCAGGTTAAGGACCAGAGGAGGGAGAAACCGGCTAACTGAAATTTACCTGAAAAACGCCATTAAAACGGTGTGTATGTGTGTGTGTGTGTTGTTTTGTTGTTGTTGTTGTTGTTGTTGTTGTTGTTGTTGTTGTTGTTGAGAAAAGATTGACAGACAACATGTTAATAACCCGTCTGCTTCCACTTGTGTGTTCTACATTTAAGTGACTGTTGGCGGTAAAAGAGACATTGTCGGGGGTTTTCTGTGCAGATAATGATTCGTGCAGTCGCACAAGCAATAGATGTTCCACTGTGGGTAGAAAAACCGAACATTGATCTGCTGATTTGCACGTACGATCGGCTCTATCAGGACAGCATTGTGATTCACAACAGGTTCTTAACATTTGCTAATATCGATGCAGCGTCCACTTGTTTATCACCGACGGTATTATTTCTGCCGAGGAAGTTGTGTATTTGTCTTGGTTTGTCTGTTCGTCACTCTGTGAACGGGATTACTGAAAAAAACCATGAGTGAATTTTAGTGAGCTTTATAAAAGTTGTAGATCTTAAATTAAAGAAACTAAGCGATTGCATTACGAGGGTGAACTGGCTTCCGGTACAGATGCAGAAACGTTTTCTTCATTTTTTTGTAATATACAAGTGTATTGTAGTGAAGTAACACTTCTTTGCTTATTATTTGCTAGGTGTCAGCATTACAGTGCCGGTGATTTTACTTGCTGAACCTGATTTCATTATTGTAAGTAAGTAAGTAAGTAAGTACTTAAACAAAGAGTCACTAGGTATAAAAAGTCCTTCACAGAGGGTTGAACTCTGAGTGCTTTCTAGTTAATATCCTCAGACCATTGTTTTGCATTGATTAGTGGCAGTTTTTGAACTGTGTGCTGACTAGGTTGCGTTTTAAACTGCCTTTTGTGGACTCTGAACACTACTTTTAGACGCCAGCTTGAACATTTTTACTTCTGACTTTACTAGCACACCGAGCGCACTCGAGGTTATTTTAAGTTAACGTGCTATATAAATTACTTGCTGACTTACTTACTTAGCTGGTGGCTGGTGGTGGTACAGGTTGCAGAATTGCCGTCCACGTTATTAGTGGCAGGTTGCTGTTGGTATTTGGCAGCTGCCTAAATGGTGACACGATCATAAAGCGGTCTGCAGAAGTGCAATACAACAATAATAATACAGGTCTGCAATACAAGAATTTTTTTCTTCTATTGCAGTTATATTGCACTTTTGTGGACCGCTTAAAGCTGTTTGTAACACAGGGCCTAAAAAACCCCTTTTTGTGTCCCGATGGACGAGTTGCTACAGGCGAAGGACGACTTGCTCAGTGAGGGAGGACAAAGCTTGTAAACCATTTGATTCCATTTGAATTCTATATTTGCTGACTACTC
>Ga0209679_1001357_pt1 | contig 10412 bp, 4 predicted proteins | sample WorMetHEROISLAND_4_FD_187408 | JGI IMG/M metagenome (GOLD analysis project Ga0209679, IMG submission 187408) | Marine gutless worms symbiont microbial communities from Max Planck institute for Marine Microbiology, Germany - Olavius sp. 2 HERON... ...
AGTGTACAATACAGTGAACAGACAAAATCAGTACAGACGAGTGAGCATACAAATAATAATTATAGCTTAGACATTAGCAAGCATTTCTTAATAAAAGTGACGCTCTGTAGCTCTGTGATGGGTTTTCCATTAAGAGCTATACTAGGCTTTAACCTTTTTAACCTTTTAGTGCATGGACCAACAGTTAAACATATGAACATACCGTTTTCACCACATGGTACCTGATAATTTTTTTTGTGGCCAATATTTGTGGTCGTGGGTTAATGGTTCCCCGTGAACTAGGATGTCAAAGTGGGGTACCCTCTGTCAAAAGTAGGATTTTTGACCATTGACGACTCAGAAATGGTGTGAGGTAGGACATCGGTTACGGTGAGACACTAATAGAAAGTCACATAATGGGCATTCAAGTGGGATGGAAATTAATAACCTTCAATGAGGATGACTTCAATAGCTAACATACCCCCAATTTGTGCTTTACAGAGTGCAAACTTATAGTTTTTGGAGCTAATTGCATGAGAATTAGTCAGGATTAGACTTCTACTATTGGCAGCAGAAACATAGCCCAGTGACTAAAGTTTCTGATGATATAAGGTTTGTGTGGATGTTGTGGATTTCCTGGAGATGTGGCGTTATACAAGCATGTAGTTGTCATAATTGAGACAACTGATCAATCAACGAGGCATGCTACCTTGCGGTAGCTGAGCTGCTTGCTTGTTGTTAGCATTTAGATTTCTCTTTTTAGATTTCCTTCAGTGTGTTTAAGCCATACGCAGTTTGATAAAAATTTGGTAGTGATTTAATTTGTAGCCAAAAAAAATTTTCGGAAACAATTTGAATAGATGAATAGCTTAAAGTGTAACCTTACACTGTTGGCCTTTTTTCTGTTATTTATTGTTGATGTCAAGTGTTGTGAAAAAGGCCAGCCTCAGCAAGCCGAAGGCCTTGGATGCCGGTGCCTTGATCACTGGATGAAGTCAACTATTTAATGGCCATTCCCGATGCTCAACCAACAGTGTCAGTGCACGCAAGATGTTACAGTATTTAGTGGTCACACTGGTGAGGTGTGTCAGAATAGAGCTGAAAGCGCTGCATTAAATTTAAAGTATGACGGCTAGACTATGCTCACACTGTCTTTGTTTATGTTTGCAGAAAATGATAAGACTAAACTATGGCATTCTACCAAAGAGAGATTTCTTCTGCAGCTGACAAAATGGAAGCTGTTCTAATACATCTCACTGTGGCTTTGTGACACTGCCTTTACTTTCATTGTAAATGACTAATAAATATATTTTGATGTTTTGATTTTGATTATGACAAGAAAAATTGTTACTAACTGCTTATTGCAGGTATGAATTCTATATTGTTGGGTGACAGTTGGCTGTACATTGTTATTAGTCATTACCATCAGTTTATAATGAAATGTGGTTTAGCATGTTTTTTTTTGCTGTTTGCTGTAATAACATGTTCGTAATAATTCCCTTCAAAGTTTATGAAATGTTTACATTATTGCGATAAAATGTCAAAGCATGTTAGTCAGTGTTTACTTCAAGACTTTGGCTGTATTACCAAGTATGCACACTAACCCTGGACCCAGGGCTCCCTTAAAAGGTCTGTGCACATTAAGCATAAACTAGAAAGTCTAAGTCGACAAGAGACACGAGCATTGAATGCCTCCACCTGCACAGTGATGGTTCCAGCATATGTTATTCCACCGTGACCTAGAACCGTGACCTTTTGACCCCAAAATTTAGTGCATTCATCTCTGTGCCATAATGCATCATTGGTGTAAGTTTGGTGAAAATCTGACTAATAATTTTCAAGACATTGTGTTAAGCCCAGAACGTGCTGTTTCCAGCATACTTTATTCCATCGTGACCTTTACCTTTGACCGAAAATTGTGCTGCATTCGTCTCAGTCCCACATTGCATCATTGATGTAAGTTTGGTGAAAATGTGTGACATTGTGCAAGATATCATGACAATGTTTCGGGACACACGCACGGACGCACGAACAGGACATGATCATTACGGTGCACTACGTTTTGCAGAGGCATAAAAATTTTATCTTCACATTTTCACAAAAAATTATTCAAAATGCAAAGATTTTTGTGGTTATTCTTTACCTAGACAGCACTTTTATCACAATCCAAACTTCAACATTTTGATCTCAGTGTCTGAGGCCCAATATTTAGGACCCCCAAATGCACTCGGAGACTGATAAGTATAGAGAAAGGATGCCAGAAGTAGACTTCGTGAGAATTTGTCAAGGAGGATAGGAATAATTGGAGAAGGAGAATTAAGGGAGCAACTGGCTAACCCTGGTCTATGTGGAAAATGGTTGTTAAATGTTGTGTGTTTGTGTGCATGTGCATGTGTGCACACATTTCCAGCATATGCAATGTATATGTGAAGTAACTATGGCAATATGAGACTTAAAATACTTGTTTCATTATGAGGCAGCATCACTGAGTGATAGTGCCACCTATTTCGATAATGTTACCATAGTGTGGTCTGTCTGTGTTGTCTGTCACAACGTTGCATCCTGCTAAAGCCAGTGACCAGAAAGAGATGCCATTTGGCAGGGACACTCGTGGTCCCAAGTAACACTGTAGGCGAGATTTGGGGGTTATAACCACAGTTCACAGCGATGCCGCCTATTGCCAAATTACTTTCGCCCTCATTAGTTTACCTGCTTACCTGCAAACTGCACACGCGCTATGGCACTTGTTTTTGAAATTCAGTTGAAATACACGGTGATTCATAATTAACGGAACCCTTTGCTTAAATCCGTATAGCTCTGCTAATAAACGTTATTTCTATGAAAAATTTTAAATTCTTGTCGTTCTGATTATAACACACACAATTTGCTCATAAATGACTGTCACTGTGCGACCTTTACCTTGTAATTACTGCATCAGCGTGGCGTTGTGTTTACGTTGCAATTTTTGCTATGGTTTTCACGGAAGAAGTGGCGAACTTGTCTTCACGCTTGCATCAAGGCGAAAGGCGGCTACTTTCAACACAGTGTGTCCTAATAAAGTCTGATTAACATGCATATATTCTGTTTATCATTGTGTGCATTTGAGTCTTTACCTTACTTTTGTTGCAAATTACCTTTTGTTTCAGTAAAGTGCCCGACTTGCTTCAGTCTTCACAAGGCCATGATATTTTATATCACAGTATATAATGCATCCATCTTGAAGATATGGTGGGAAATATTTCCTACTTTTACTGTGGGAAAGTGTGTTGCAACTGTAGCCAAAGTTTCGTAAAATTCTGCTGATTACTATTAATTACACAATAATAACTGAAGGGTTCCGCTAATTATGAATCACCATGTATTAACGTAAAGGGCAAGTGTTGAAGTGCACAAAAGCTGATTTAGTTTCAAGATGACTGAAAATTAATTTTTTGCTAGAAAATCACTAATTTATAATCAGTAAATGTGTTCTAGAGAAATATTATACACAGCATATAGTATATGTCAGTCAGTCGGTCTGTTTCCCGCTGCAGTTTTTCTTGTGCTTCAGTGCCTCAGTTGTGGTGAAACTGAATTGTTGATTGCATAATGAACAATGATAAGGTTTGCGGAGAGCGTCTGTCCGACTCCGCTCTGCCTGTTCTTTGATGCTGTCTACAAACTGGCTTGCACTGGCCTCCAGCTGCTTCTCTTCACACTGCTGTTCGTGCTCAAGCCGTTCACCGACAGTAACAATAAGAGTCTGTTGACAGCGTGGACATGTCCAGTGACGCTGAAGGCACGTTGTGTATTCACCCCAGACAGATGATGCCTCATCATCAAGCAGACAGTCATACACCAAAAACCCTCCAGCAACTACAGTGCCACCCTTCACTGGGTGCTGCTGGTTTCCAGTGCCGCCAGTTATGAAACTCAGCAGGTTGTTCACCGGGCGGTCATCGGCAGACACATCCACACAACCACGGTAGAGGTGTGACTGTTCGGCAGTATGGATTTGGCGTACATAGCAGTAGACGTTGGAATGAAGGAATTCTGCAAGTTTGGTTCGTAGTGCTGACTGAATACTCGTGGCACGATGGCGTCGGTCACGGTCACCTTCGGTTACACCACGCCGACGACCGCTAAACTCCAGTTTGTCATTCAACAGTCGTTGCCATGCTGTGCGCAGTTTGACAGCCGCCGAGAGAACAGATTGTGCATCATCCACACTCTCGAATGTCACTTCCAGCCAGCCATCACAGACTAGACGTGAACAATCAGCATTTGTGTCCACGGACTGCGCGAACAACAACAGTGCTGGTAATGCTGGGACCCGCATTGCACCAACCAAATATGGTTTCGTCGTCTCAACTAGAGAGGTAAATGCAACCAGCTGATGGCTGTTGCTCAGCTGTCCACGGTTTGACGGACCATGCTGTGATCCCTTCGGTTCTTTAACTTGACTCTCTTTAAGCTGCAGTGATTCAGGATTGTTGCAAAAGACACTTGTTGGGTGTAGCAAGACAAAGCCTTTGCTACGGGTGTGGAATACTTGGTCAGAGTCTCTCTTGAATGAGTTATGCTCATCGGCAATAGCAACCTGAGGGTACAAGCCACTGCATAGAATGACTTTAAGCAGAGTCATGTCACGCAGCGTCATTTTCCGGCTGTCATTCTGCTGCTGATGAAGAGAACTGACATCATTTGTGAGACGGAACTCGAGATCACGAATGCTGCTGTCAATATCATCACCAGGATCCGTTGGTGATCCGTTGTCATCTTCATCGTTATCAATAGTCCAATCAGCATCATCCATCTTCAGTACTTTGCGTTTCTTTGTATGCTTTTTCTGTTCCCGACGCAGCTCCATCAGCCGTCGCCTGTTAGCATGCTTCTGTCGTCTTTCTGTAGCCGTGAAGCCGGTGTCTTCATCATCATCTTCACCCTTTCTTCGAGGCAACAAGCCATGCTCTGACAGCAGACCATGAAACTGCTGTTTTAGTTTAATAATCTCATAGAAACGCTGCTCCTCAAGGCCACGCCTACGACACCATTTTCGGCTGTCAGAACCTACACGCAGAAAACAAAAAAAGATGAATATATTCTACAAACTGCAAGATGATAACTGCAATCGCCACTGTTGCTGCTCTCCAGTGGGTACAAGCACGACAGCTAGCATAATGAATGATATAATTTAGATGTGCTGCAATTCACTTGTCAACCATTCATGAAACTGATGTCAAGGTCTGTTGTGCGACTTGAAACTAACTTCTTCAGTTCAGCCTGAGCTGTGTCTATTAAAATGCAAACGAAATCATAAGATTTTCATTAGAGCTGTCGAATTAATGCGTTAATGTGTTAAAGAATTAATCGCGATTAAAAATTAACGTGGTTAAAAAATTAATGCACATACTTAAATTCTATGAAGCAGAAGTTCCAATATGCAATTCAACTGCGGTTATTTGATGATAGAATAATATTCAATTAATTATTAACAACAAATATCGGTTAATTTGTCAGTTGTGCATCGTTTGACGGCAAGTTCGACAGTAGTCGCATCTTGTAGATGAGTCGTGAACAGCAAAACATGCAGTCGGTCGCTGAAGGCAACCTACAACATAAACTAGACCTGTCGAATTGACGCGTTAATTAACGCATTAACGCGCGATTAAAGTAATTAATCGCACGATTAACGCGATTAAAAAAATTAATTGCTCGACAGCTCTAATTTTCATCAGTGTCTAAAATGAATCTTACAAAAGGCAAATTGAACTGCAGAGTGTCCAGAATTGTATTCTTTAATATTACGACTCAAATTTGTTAATTGACAACTTAAATACGTTTTATATTGTTAATAGCAGTGAAAAGTAACTGTTATATACAGGGTGGGCCAAAAAACTGGACCATTTTTGAGAGTTGATAACTTTTAGTAGCAATGAGTTAGAGATGTTGCTTAATGTGTCATTTTGTAGCAAAAATAGTTTAGAAAAGGTTGGTCACAGACCATAAATTAATTTTTAATGCTGTGGTTAAATATTCTTTGCAAATGCAGCAACGTCATTTGTGACATAATTTATGTTTACAAACATGGTTCCTTTAACAAACGATGACAAAATTTAATAAAATCCTTAAGATTAGAAAAAGGCTGGAGTATGTTAAGAATGACGCGAGAATTTCGGTCATGAAAATGGAAGAGCACCTTATGTAATTTAATTACGCGTGTTGATGAGACTGGAACAATTGATCGGCAAAACGGTAGCAGCGGACCACGATCTGCAAGAACGACAATAAACATCCAAGCTGTTGGCGACCTCATCTGTAGCCAAAATTGTCCTGGCACAAGTAAAAGTCCGAGAGAAATAGAATGCAAGACGGGCATTTCACGATCATCCATTTGCCACATAGTCAAGAAAGATCTCCATCTGTGCATAAACGATCGTTGTTGTTTCATTGTGCGTTGAGTGAAAATTCGTTAAAATGTGCTATTTTCAAATTCAGTGTAATTTCAGGGATAGTGAATATTTATGCAAATTAGGTAAAGAATATTTAAACACACTGCTATGCAAGTTTTACACTTTTCTAGAAGAAATTTGCTAACTTTTGACATATCACACGCCTTTCTACCACTAATCATCGGCGCAAAGTTATCAACATTCAAAAATGGTCCATTTTTGGCCCACCATGTATATGTATGTGTCATTTATAGTTTATACAACTAACCTTCTGCTTTCTTGGCTAGCCACTCATCAACAGCATTGAGAAGAGTTAATGGATCTCCATGATCTGATTCAAGAGACTTGCGTAGTGTTGAAGCATCATAGTCACGTTGTGCATGTGCTGTATAAATGGACTGAACACACAATGCTGCAGCAATTGTCAGTACAACATCAATCATGTCAAATGCTGATGCCATAATAAGCATTTTGCCAATGATAATGTCAACAGGCAGCTGTGCCAACATTTCACCAACTGTTGTCAGTTTCTCTCCATCGGAAAGTGCACCCTGGTCTTTCAAAAATGCAATAGATGTCTCAATGGTTGAAAGTGGTGGTGGCTCGATGAATGGAAATCGACGTGCATCAGGTAAGCCCATAGAAATCATTTGCAAAATTAAGGAATCGAGCGGGACACGCTGGATTTCTGGTGTTGAGTATTCTTGCAGAGAATCATAGTCTGATTCAGCATATAAGCGATAGCATACACCAGGACCGGTACGACCAGCTCGGCCTTTGCGTTGTTCGGCACTGGCACGACTAATCCAAAACTCTTGTAGCCGCTGCATTTTGTATGCAGCATCAAAACTCATCTCTTTTACTTTGCCGGAGTCCACTACAAAACGAATTCCATCGATAGTCACAGATGTTTCTGCAATATTGGTCGACACAATGCACTTGCGTACCCCATCTGGAGGAAAGTCAAACACTTTGTCCTGTTCGGCAACTGAAAGTGCTGAATGAAGGGGCAGAATGATCCACGCATTGGATTTCTGCGCATATGCGCGTGCTGCCTCAACAACTGCCATAATATCAGACAAACCACTGAGAAAGATGAGAACATCACCACGTTCTGTTGAAGGATATTTATGATCAATTGCCTGAAGTACCCGAATGTAAGGACTGGGATCAAAGCGATCCACCTTTCCACTTGCCGAAATATCTCTAGTGTCAATTGGCAGATACTGCAGTTGGATAGGGAAAAGTCTGCCTGGCACACGGCATACAGGTGCATTGTCGAAGTATGTGCTGAACAAGTCAATGTTGATTGTTGCAGACATGAGCACTAACTTGAGATCTTTGCGCTGAACCAGAATGCACTTGATAACACCTAGCAAGAAGTCTGTGTGAATATGCCGCTCATGGACTTCGTCTACAACAAGAACTCCATCCTGTGACAACATTGGGTCAGTCTCAATCTGACGCAACAGCAAACCTTCAGTCAGAAATAGAATTCGTGTTGACTGTGTTCGACTCCGTTCAAAGCGTACCTGTAAACATTAACACGCGTAATATTCATCATCATCATCGTGTACATAGCGAGGGTCGTTGCATCATTCCAGAGCCACAGCCATAACAAATGGTATGTCTGCACCTATATGCTACTGATATGCCATGGTCCCCTCATACGTAATCCATCCGTCTGTTGCAGTATGAATTAGTCTCTAATCTAGTCTATAACTCAAGTTCTAAATTTATGAATTGTAAAAGCTGTAGCTCCCATAAACACAAGTTATTTTTACACAATTGTATCCACACAAGTCAAACAAGCATTTATTGTGCAAAAAAGCATATAAAGATGAAGACGGTAACAAGATAAAGTTCAAACACCATATCAGTTTCCACCCAGACATTTAACAGTTGTCGTAATCAAAAGCTCAACATTAAATTAAACTGTTGAACTAAATTAAATTGTTGAAAATTCAAAACTGTTCATTATGTTCAACTGCCATATCTCTACAAAATGATTAACAACAGTGGTAACAGCACATATTTCACAAACATAAATTACAAGTAAAACAATGAGTGCATACCTGATATGCAACTTGAGAGCCATATTCATTTAATGTCTCGTAAGCTACACGACGTGACAATGAGATGCAAGCAATACGTCGTGGTTGTGTACAAGCAATATGTGTGTATCCTGCTGAAAGCAGATACTGCGGTACTTGTGTTGACTTGCCACACCCAGTATCACCAGCAACAACAACAACTTGGTGTCTTGCAATGGCATCAACTATCTCTTGACGATGCTCATATATCGGCAGCTTCTGTTGGTCGTGTTTCACTTTCACAAGTCTCGCAAATTTCTGCTTTTGTAAGAAGTCAACATAGTGCAAAAGAATTCTGCGGAAAGTTGCAACCTTCTCTTCCGTTAGGCTCAATGTATCCCTCTGTCTACGATGCAACAGTCCCTTCACATCCTTACTCAACAATGACACATTAACCCTGTAACGCTTGTCATACTTTTCTGGTAAATTAAACGTGTTCGGCTGGAATGAATGTTCTGCAGACTGTAGTGATGAATTAGTCTTTACCAGCTGTTTCCTACTGAATGCCTGGTACTTCTGCAGAAAAACCCAAAACTCATCATACTCGATGCTTCCTTTTTTAATGATATCTTCCTCTTGAAAAAACAGTGCATCTAATACAGACCGATGTTCTTCCCAGTTAAACTCCGCATCATGTATTGCAGCTGTTGTACTTGTTTCTTTACCAGCATTCGCGTAAGTGGCTGCATTGTTCCCTTCGCTCAACTGATGTGATGTCCTCACACCCTTTACACTATATTCAAAGCGCCTCTCTCTGCTACATTTAGTGTCGTTGGCATCACGTCTGTTATCAGAACGATGGGAATATGAACGATGTGAATGTTTGTCGCTGTATCTGTGCCTCTCGTCATACGTTGATCTCTTGTCATGACCGCGTCCACTGTCACGCTCTTTTATCTTAGGCGAATCATGTGCACCACTATCACGTCTACTGGTATGTTTTCGATCAATTCTGTCACTCATTGTAATTTTGAAATCAGGCTTCGACAATATACACTACTACTACTATACATGTTACTACGTCCTACTACGGATACATCGCTATGTTTACATAGAAATTTATTGCAGTGAATGTTTAATGTTTTGCCGAAAGCACGGCCTGACTAGGGAGGCGCCTATCGTTTAATTTGCTAAACGTTTACTACTTGTACTTGTAAAATGATGAGCGGAGAAGCAGATGCTTTAAATGCTCATATCTTCTTCCCAAAACTTGTCGAGACGGTTCTTGAAGGCGTTTATAGACGATGCATCCACAACGTATTGTGGAAGTCGATTCCAGTCTGCCAAAACGAAACTAGTAAACGTTTAGACTAAACGTTTATTAGTGACTAAACGTTTACTAGTTTAAACGGTTTAGTAAACGTTTAACGCAATATGGCGGCTTCCCGTCTCCAGTTCAACCGTCACCGCCAGATGGCCGAGACATTACCCGTATTAAAAGACAGAGAGAATTTGAGAACGTTTGTCCTCAATGAGAAATTAGTTGCGTGGAGTGGACACTGGACACTGGACAGCAGAATTCTTAAAGGATAGGAAAATGAGGGTTAGGGTCAATGGGAGCTTCTCCAACTGGGCTGAAGTTTTTAGCGGCGTTCCACAGGGTTCGGTCTTGGGCCCATTGCTATTTCTACTGTTCGTGAACGACCTGCCAAGTGTGATCAAGAGTCACATAAGCTTACGTATGTTTGCAGATGACACAAAAATTTGGCGTACAATAAAGGACGACACCGACAGTATTCATTCGGTTGCAGCAGGACCTCGACAATATGGAGTCTTGGTGTCAGGAATGGCATGAAGCTCAACCCCAGCAAATGTAAAGTTATGCATAATTGCAGGTCACAGGGTCAAATCTGGTTACTACGTCACAGAGGAGGAAGCGACAAGGAAGTTGGATGAAACGACAGAATAA
>Ga0209679_1001358_pt1 | contig 10410 bp, 6 predicted proteins | sample WorMetHEROISLAND_4_FD_187408 | JGI IMG/M metagenome (GOLD analysis project Ga0209679, IMG submission 187408) | Marine gutless worms symbiont microbial communities from Max Planck institute for Marine Microbiology, Germany - Olavius sp. 2 HERON... ...
GAATTTGTTTGTACGTTAATTTTTTAATGGCGTTAAAACGACTACGCAGCGCTAGCTGCAAAGCGTTGTCATTTTATCATCGACAGCGATTGTAAAGAATAGGCCAGGCCGCGTACCTTGTTCTTGCGTTCTGAAGTTTAGTTCTTTAGTGCTATTTTGGAACAATGGACGTTGTACCGCCATAGATAAGCGTTGCTATTTCAACTCTTACAGTAAAATGACTATATTTATTTGCAGTTTTACGCATAATTTAATTATTAGTTCAAATGTCATCGTTGTGATTACCGGGTATACGTCGTCAGCTTAGAACTTCTGCCATTCAGCAAAGTTACTGATATACGTCGATCGTATGATAAAGAGGTTATGACAGGGCTGTTTTCATATCGTCCCTATATCAATCCCTCGGTCGATAACTGCCCTCGGCCACGCCTCGGGCAGTTATCGACACTCGGGCTTGATATACGGGCCAATATGAAAACAGCCGTGTGATAACCTCTAACCCACACACCTATACACCATTTTGATGGCCATTTTCTACGTAAACCTGTTAAAAGCTACGATAAAGGCATTTTTGATATCAATTCTGCCCAAAGTATATTACAAATTAAACACTTTTGATTTCAATCTTAGTTTAAACAGCCAAGTAAAAATCAACATCACTGCACATTCTACACATTAAAGGCCATAATAAAATATGAGATTTAAGACAGCTGAGTGTTAAATTCGACGTTTTAAATTTTATGTTTCATTAACCCCAATAAGCCTAGTCCAAGACAACTAACATGTATACTGCTTCCTATGACACATATAAACGTTAACATGCAGACAAACATTAAGTATCGATACATGCATAAGAAAAAACTGTTATGGTGTTATTAAGTGCTCATAAAGAATATATGCCCCCACCCCCACTGTTACTGTTACACTTACAAGCAGTTAAACAGCAACAAGTCTAAAACATATCCTTTACGTCTATAGCTACAGAATAGGGCATTGCTGAGTTCTCACAGGCTGTATATAGTAACCATTCGCTATTTGTGATCATTTGGCCACAATGCAAATATTGACTGGGTTCCAACCTCCAAATCTCCCCTTCCCATGGGGGACCGGGGCCCCTGTCTAATACAATGTTACTTGGGACCATACAAGTGTCCCTGCCAAATAGTATCACATTCCATCCAGTAAAGCCCTTAGCAGGGAGCACAAGTGTAACAGATAGCCAGACAGACACATAGACCATGCGCCGTAACATCTGTTGCAATCAGTAAGCAGAATTGCTGAATGCTTTCAGCGATCGATGCTGCTGAAAAATTAAAAACTGAAACAAAAAACCTCTCCCCAAAATATAATTTATCCGAAATTTCAAAGCAAAACATGATGCTCGATCAATTTCACGGCAATACCTTATCACACTCATCATACTACTGCTGCTGTTTACTGTTGGTACTCACTGAACTTTAACACCAGAAGTATATAAACACTTTAAATAATCACTGACATAAGTGCAAGTTTTGGAATGCTGATATCACAGAGCTGAAATACAGGAAACAAAGTCACTTCCCACTGGAACTGGTTAGCGGATAAACAAAGGGTAAGTTCCAGTTGGTGATTGCTGCTCGTCGGTATCACAAATGTTTGCATCAATACCCTATTCGACATGGCATCAAAATTTTAGAAGAATGCATCCCATGGAACCCTGCTGCAGTCAACCCCAACTGCCTATACAAAAGGTCAGTGGCAAACAAGCAGAAAGAAACTAAAATTAGTAAAAACGAATTAAAATTAAAACAAAAAAATGCTTCTTGAAACAAAAAAATGAACTAAAACTAAAAAAATTGTGAACAGTATTAAAAACCCATCAGCAAATTTATTCCCGTGTGTCGATTAACTAATCAAAACTAGTAAAACACTGCTGGCAACAACACGCAAATAAAGCCTGTGACATCCACCACCACCTTATTACACTGCCGACGAGTGTTACATCAGGTCAAGTAACACACGAGTAAGCTGTACTGGACGATAATGCTGGGAACAACCCATTTTCGAACTGGCAATTTCTGCACAATGATAATCTGGAAATGAATTGTTGGCAGCTCGACGAGAAGCCACAGCTAAATCATTTTAAGTGTATGACTGATTAGTGGGCAAGGCATTTAGGAATAACTTTCTAGTAAAAATGGCCCGATCCTGGTGCAGCTGAATATTAATTATTGTACATTTACGAAACTGGCATCAGTTCTGCAGTTCAGGATATTTTGCAGTTCCAATTAACCTTAAAAAATTAACATTAAAATAAATGATAAAATTAACAAAGGTCACTTTCTACCAGCTTATCACTCCAACAATCTGTGATACTGAGCACAGTACCAAGGCCAGTTATCAGAAAAAGCTGACCAGCAGTACAGTACAGTGTAATAGTAGTAGCGGGTAGCAATTATTTTAAAATAATAATTTTCCAGCCAACTGTCTTAGTAAACAAGACGAGAAGCAACATTTCTATAATGCACCATGTACCAATTACTTTTCCCATACTCATGCTAGAAAGTTAACTGAAAGATAACACAGGCAGACATACCAACAGGCTGTCCCTGCTTGTTTAGCATAGCTGTAAGTCGACAAGCTGTTAGTTCGACACATGCAGAAAATCTAATCTAAGACTTCTCACATTTAGTAACAGTAAAATATAAAGACAGCTGTATAGCGAAGAGCTACTTAAACTGCCATCTGGCAATGACATCAAACAAATTATGCCAAACCACACCTATACGTTTAGTATTTAAAAAGTGTAACAGAATTTGCCAATATCCATAAAAACAAAAAATGCAAACTAATGCGATACAAGAAAATTTACAATGGGTATGCCACAAAATGTGACTGCAGTACAGAATCTCAATAATGGTGGCATTTTGTAGAAAGAAACAACTGATATCATCTTTTTACTACATGCAATACCAAATCATATATAGTATGCATAATTTCAATTATGAATCGACAATAGCTATCGTAATACATCATGATATAAAGGATGAGGTAACAGATCCTTGTTAGCAAATAGCAGATGTGCTAATAACTTTGCACTAAATGCATGCAGCAAGCATTAAACTAAAATATATAAACCATCTACATGCCCAACGTGATGCAGAAATTCAACCAACAACCAAGAAACATGACATCCAAGCCAGCTTTTATTACTCGACAATCTACATTCTCCTTGTATATTCACACACTGCTGTAAAGAAGTAGCAACACTCATCTCCGTCGGATAACTAGTTTCATAAAATTAATTTCAATCAATCATGGGTTCTCAATTGGGATAACCATAAGTGTTGACGGTATGAAAACCAAAATATGAGTACACGGAATCCAGCTTACAGCTGGGCAAGTTAACTGAGTGGTATATTATAGTGGTATGGCATTGAGAAGTGGCATCATTGGCAATCTGTGGGGTAGTAAAAAGGTCATAAATATCTGATACGGAAGAACAAGCAAAATACAACAACCACACACGGAACAAAGACAAACCATTTGTTAAATCAAAGAAAGTATGCAGCTGCATATAACAGTAACTTCTCACCGCGGTAGACGTTGAGAGTAATCGTTCTGACGGCAATGCGAACCATACTCTCGGAATGATTGAAAAACTTTATCGCCTCGGTGTACAGTGCAAAGTCATTTGTATGCTGCACAACAGCATCAACATCATCATATTTATTTACCAACATCAGTGCAGTACAATGCAATATGATATGACACGATACAATGCAACTCAATCCAACAATCGGAAGGCCACCAGAGACTGACTGACTGACTGACTGACTGACTGGCCGCCTACAAATTACAAAGGAGGAGAGAACAAGAGGCAACAAAGAAATTAATAACAAAAGCTGTAAGTGCAAGTGCAATACAGTGCAACACTACAAGCAAATTTATAATACAATGCAATGGGCAGCAACTGGACTCAGTCGTTAAGGCTACAGATACTCACTCCAAAAAACACATTTCCATTTCCTCAAGGTTACAGAAAATGCTGGCTTTACAAAACACATTCAGCCAAAACTACAAGCACCGCAGGCATGTCTAGGCCTTCAATGAGGAACTGTAAAAGGCATTTTTAATAAAAACTATAACTGACAATAAGTAGCAATCGCAACTGTACACTAATGATAGACAATAATAAGGAAACAAATAATTTTAATTTTTGTACGAAAATCAAAATGTACCAATAATGCAAACTAAAAAAAAATGCCAATATAACTGTTAATAGTCTATTAGTTTAATTAACACAAAATTTTATGATAGGCAAATTTTTATATTCCAAACAAATTATATGACAATTAACTTTCTTATAATAAACAAATAGATAAGACCTCATTGTAGAAAAAGTGAATTGTATGTTTGTTCAGCTTCAGAGACAATGTCTTCAGAAACGATATATAGTAAGCCATGACCTGCCAACAGTTACAACATTGTACAAAACATTAGCCATGGCAATGCGTAATGGCACTAAAAACGTTCAACTCTTTTATAAGTCAATAACAACTTATCTCAAATCATGCTTTTAGTATAGGCTAAACTTCAGTTTTCAGCTCTGCAACATGAAGCTACAATTCCAACTATTGTGTATCTATTGCTGCAAATGTACTGTGGGCCAAATGGCAAAAATCAGTTCCTTCACTAACCGTCAGCTCAATGATCATAACTTCTTCATGCAATATTTCATATTTATAAATTCACAAATAGAAACAGAGTGAGGATGTTCATTATCATGGCAAAAAATCTGTTATTAGTAACACATACTGTACATCAACAATCATTCACTATTATTACCAAAGACTTTATATCTATGACAGTATAATATAAAATGTTTCGGTTAAGCAAACTTCAGACAGTACCTCAGCTGGTCTACATTACTAACACCAAAAGTCATTCATTGTATTTTTTATGAATAAGTCTTCCCAAAATGAATACAGATTTACTACAAATTCTATTTTGAGAGGTTACTTGAACAAATTTTCCCACAGAACATTCATCCATTTACTGCAGCTATTGATGCCGGTGGTACATCAAAGCAATGTGAAACCAAAACTCCATAGAATAAAATAACAAAATAATAAAAAAAATATAAAAAACAGCAATGACAAACCTCTTCATCAGAAAAATCAAACTTGTGAACAATAATAGAGTTTATATGATTGTTTGACAACAAGTAATCTAAAACAATTGACAGACAGCAAAAGAATCAGTATCACACATAGACATAGACTACTAGACAGCACATGAATAACATAAAGAACTGTAACTACCATACTAATTTCAACTGCTTCAGAGTTACTCCAATGATGCCAGTTCTCCCAAAAATGAAATGCTAGGAATTGCTGGAGAAAGACTTTTTACAGACAGGATGCACTGCCTTAATAACAGCATCAAAGCACTAACTAACGCTAAAATATGTACTCGGGTGCACAAAGCACTGTAACCAGCTAGTACCTGGATACAAGTCAACACCAGACAATGTAGGTGTAAAATGTAAAATATTTAACCTATTACATGCACTTAAAGCAATAATTGCATTTCTAAAGCTAAACTATCCAGTAAGTCACCCAAATCAAGAAGAATTCATGCTTCACAAAGAAGCAAGTATTTACTACACAACATGAGCATAGGCTTCATTGGCACTTAGAAATTCACGCTGTGTAATGTAATTCCAAGTACCAAGATTCAGGCAACACCATGCCATCATAAAATTATTATATAAACAAAAATATAGTCTGAAACACTTACAGACTGAAGTTTCGTTACTGATATTCTCAAATAAAATGTTTAGAGTTTGTAGCAATTGAACACATATCTGCCGACCGTTCTTTTGCCGCATAAACCGCAGAAAGAACACGAGCATATTTTTCTCCAGAAAGAAGCTAAACAATACAAAACAAACATCTCACATTACTGCACGTTTTGTCATATTAATTATCAATACGTTTATTCAATCACACCTTTAAACAGAAAACCCATCAATGTCATAACACACTGTATCGTTATCACACACATAAATGCAAAGAATTTGTAGTCCAATCACCATCTGTTGAAGCATTTAAAAGGGCTATCGACAACTAGTCGTCTCATCATGCCGGGTACTCCGCTGCAACACAGCAGTGAACTGGGCGTCGCGACCCATCCCTGAGTAGCCTGGAGTTGTCATAGCTCCTTTTAATTTGCACACACACACTTGTTTTTATCCTACATCTGCATCTGCACTGGCCCACCATCACGTGTCTACTATACCGTGCGGGAGTCTTCAATATTATATATTGTGAAGTTGGTGCGTATTGCAAAGAAAAGAGAAGAAGAAGAAGCAAGCAAACAAACTTACTCAAATACGGAACTATCATTTTGGTCGCCCCAAATAAGGATCTCCGAAATTGAACGAAGCGTTTCCACAAGCAAACTATGATTCTGCTCCGTAACAGTCTGGTTCTTGCCCAATATACCATACAAATACCTGCAAATACACAAACACAACAGCAATCTAACATTTATTATTAATATGTGACTATCACTGATTATTATGCTCCGAAATAATATAATACACTAAACAAACGTTTCCAAAAGCGAATTCTTTGGCCTTACTTCAAGTGCTCCAGGGAATGTGGGTTTTTAGGCTTCCACACCCCACTCGACATCCATGACTTCGGCTTACTGAACATGACAACTTCAAATTCTATAGCGTAAGTCTCAGCACATTAACTGGCTTAGCTAACTCTTTAAATCATTGTTCTTTGTAAACACCTAATGTAAACAAACGCCCACTGACACCATTTTGTCTTGAGATAGAGAGGCACGTTGTTGGGATGTTAAAATTTGCTCAACGTTTAAAGTAAGTAGGCAAATCTCACAGTTCCCATTCATTCGGGATTTCGGTTGCCGTTTCAAGCACATATAAAAATTAAAATGAAAATAAACGTGGAGAATCGCTACAGAAAACACATAAAGTAAATACGACTAATATAAAAGCGAAATATAGACTGATCAAACAAATGACAATTGAAATAAGAATAAACTTTATATCCGATTATCCGTATATCTATTCTTTATATCTTTATACCCGGATATCTTTATATCCGTATCATATCATACCAGGCAGGCTTGATAAAGTTGATATGGGGCCCATATTATGCTACAGTTACCGGCAGGGCTGTAGGTTTTTCAGTTTTCAGGTTGAAAAAACTAAAAGGTGGAATTTAGATTTTTAGATAATTATTTTATTTTGTTAGCTTCACACTTAAGTTAACGTGGTTCAAACGGACGCAGGCTATTTGCATCGATGTCTGGTATAAATGACAAACTGCTGTATAAAAATTTATTTTACTTCTGCTTCCGGTACCTTAGTCAGCTTTCCAATTATATTTGACTTCTTTATCATTCCAGAATCTATCCAATCTTCCGTTGAAACTGTTCATCGACTCAGCATTGAGTGACTACTGTAACTATCTGGTAAACTATTCCACAGTGTTCTAACTCTATTAGAAAAGGAAAATTTTCGTAGATCATAAGTTCATAACTGACATGATCTTGTATTATTTTGTATATGTTAGTATGTTACCTATATTAAATTTTAAGGTTCACTGTATCGTTTGTTTGTAATAATTTTGTACATTTCTATCATATCACCTCGAAGTCTACATTAACATTATCTGTCTCTGAATTACTATTTTTAGTATTTTCTTACTTTTCCAGGAATCCAGGTGTTTTTGCAGTCCGGTGTTTCGGCACCGCAATGCTGCGTTCAATACGTTATGTAGTCTATACTCTGCATGGCGTCACCTTGTCGCCTAGCAACGAAGGAACGTGTTGCAGTTGCGCGAGTTTACAATTTTAATATCATACAAATATATTGACGTTTATTGTGTGCACTAGATTAGTGATGACTTAGTGATGACGTTATCTAAGTGGCGTGAGCAAATGATAGAGAATGTTCTGCGTGAGAGTTATCGCGATGAAGAGAGTAGTGTGCGCAAAACTATCACAACGACGGGGGACATACAGAGTTGTTTAAATGATAGCAGCGTTTACAGTGTAAGAAAAACGGCAACGTCTTTTCAAATGCAGCGTAGATCATAGTGCACACTTCTTATACCGCTTCTTTGACTAAACCGAATTAATCTTAACAATTAGGGTGTCACGAAACACCGCACCGGCTCCGCACCGGCCCCCGAAATAGGTATATTTTGAGTATTGAAACAAGACTGTTTTCGTCGCACTTTTAGTCAGTCGATTCAGCTGAATAAGCAGTCAACAGTGCTCCGAGCAGCAGCCGCAAACCGCACCAGCGAAAGCGACTGGCGGCCGACAGGACAACCACGACTTCGAAGCGCCATTGCTGATTATGCTGTGCTTGCATCACAGGTGTTAACAGACTGAACACGTCGATTCAATCCTTTTTTGTACTGGATAGACCTATATAGGGCCGGTGTGGCAGGTACGGTGTTTCGTGACACTGTTAACAATTATTTGAAAGACACCTGTGCCCTGGCGTTTGAAAAATTCGCTCACCCAATGCAAATTGTAACCTTAACCCTGACTTTATAAGTTGAAATAAGCTTTGCGGGGGCCATAACTGAGTTTCCGATGCACTCATTATTTTCATTGAATGAATAAGTGTAAGCATTGTAATTATAGTGAAACTTAACGATAAAAGTGATAACTTTAAGTGTGGCTTTAGCTACAAATACAATATTACCACTTATTCAGTGAAAAAATAGATGAATAAAACAACGGTTGCGTTGGAAACTCAGTTACGCCCCTTAACAGGTGTTCCAAGAAAACCTACGCATGCATTTTGATGCGATAGTCTGAAGTACGTAAAACTACAGATCACTGGCTGGGCGAATTCCCCTTTATGCCTGTAACAAACATTATCAGTTTCTATGGTACAATACTGCCAACCATTGTTATTTTTGTGAATGAGAACGAAAGCGAAAGTGATTGTCTTTTCTGCACGAGAACTAGAAGTAGAACAGTAAGTGATTTTGCAAACTATTGCAACTAAATATAAGAACTAAAAAGAATGCTTCCAAACTGAATAAAAACTATAGCGAATACTAAAAGCTGAACAAAAATATTCTCGATTGTGGAAGCACATCAAAGTGGAAAATGGCCTGTCTAAATTTTCTGTTTTACCAGCTTTGTCATCTACACAAGATAATAGGAGCATTATGATCGACCAAGCCTGTGATTGTGACTCGTACTCAACGTACTCAACTTTGGCATGTTGTTCCATACTGAACTGTCAATGTGAGAGCGTGTGTCATGTTTATTACAGACATTTTTCTGTCATCTGTGGTGTCTGTGTTTTGTATGTTGACAACTATTGTCAACCCTTGCGCTTTCACGTCTCAAGTACTATGACGCAGTTCTTGCAAATTATCCTACCTCTACACTGACACCTCTGTCTTCACTGTAATTGACTTGATAAAATTCTGAATAGCATTAACTCCAGTTCTGCTGTTAGTAGTTATTATTTTATAACTGTTATACAATATGATATGAAAATTTAGTTGTTTGCTAAAAAAAACTGACGGGTAGCCGGACTTGTTCACCCCACTAACTAAATGTGCTGTTCTGTGTTTACATTATCTATCAGTTAGATGTAATGTGTTATTGTTGTGTGCAATGTGCAGTTATTTAAGATTTCTGTTCTGCAACATCTTCTTACTCTATTGGAATCCAATGAAGCTGTAATTTCTGCTTTTCGATGGTTAGCACAATACTGCTATAGAGATTGTAAAGTTTATTGTTGTGTTCTTTAATATTATTATAGCTTGACTATTTTGTAATAAATATTGCATGTACCATACCAGATTCTGCATTTCTTCTGTTTATGAAGAATGTCACTTTTTAAGCAGTGTCAGCAATTCTGCACTTGTTGCGACAGACATATCCACATGTTGTCCATCCATCTGTTTGTCTGTTTGTTGCACTCGGAATGAGATGCCATTTGACGGGCACTCGTGTGGTCCCAACTAAGACCATGATTACATGTAAAGTAAAACATTTGCAAAACATTTGCAAAAAATGTTTTAATGTTTTATTTTACACGTAACCACCTCTAAAAATATTTTGCAAATGTTTTAATGTTTTATTTTGCATGTAACCACCTCTAAAAATCTTTTACAAATGTTTTACGCTAAAACATTTTTGCAAATGTTACATGTAAAATAAAACATTTGCAAAACATTTGCAAAAATGTTTTAGAGGGTGGTTACATGTAAAATAAAACATTTTTACATCCACGGCATAGCTGCGGAAGTCGATGGCTCTAAAAATAAAACATTTTTGCAGATGTTTCACTTTACATGTAACCACCTCTAAAACATTTGCAAAAATGTTTTAGGAAATTGGCGGGGCTAGCAG
>Ga0209679_1001359_pt1 | contig 10409 bp, 6 predicted proteins | sample WorMetHEROISLAND_4_FD_187408 | JGI IMG/M metagenome (GOLD analysis project Ga0209679, IMG submission 187408) | Marine gutless worms symbiont microbial communities from Max Planck institute for Marine Microbiology, Germany - Olavius sp. 2 HERON... ...
GGGGGGGGGGGGGGGCGGCGCTCAGATCTTCTGGATATAATCATAATACACCATCGTATCTGTAATGCTAAAAAATAATAAGTGAACTGCACAAACTGGATTTCACCGGTTACACACCGTGATATTCAAATCCTCTTCACCATCATTTTTTGTGACTTTGTCACCAACTTTAACTCCACCGCTAACAAATGCAACTGGAGTTGTATAAGACTTGCGTTCCTTCGACCTTTTTGAACTCCGTCTATCGTCTTCTTCATCAGCCCATACACCTGTACATTTAACAAAGCAATCCTGCAGCATTTACTGCAACATAAATTACTGGAAGTGCCAAACAGCTGAAATTCATTCATAAAGTTAATATGATACTATCGCAATTAAGGATGTAATTCAACTAACGGTTAATCGATAGTTGATCGAATTACTCGACTATCGAATGACACAGCAGCCAACCGTTAGTCGAATTTGCTTGTCGTGTTCGCGCCGTTATGTAATCACTGTCAATGACTGAGATGCACACGATCTGTTTGTTCACTGCTGGCCAAAACAACTCGCCTGTGGCCACTCGTTTCATCCCCTCCACTCCCCAGCCACTACACCCGAGTGTATGCGTGGCCGCCGGCGTGGGTGGGAGCATTTGACCGGCGACTGATGCCACCCTGGTTTCCATGGTGGATATCAGGTTACCAGATGCACAACACAGGTTCAACTTTAGATCAGCTGGTTTAGCAGTGGACTTCTCAGCCAAAGTTCTGTGAGTTCAGCTTCAACATTCAGACACGTTGATCTAGTGTACATAACAGCATGACTAAACTGGTGTCGTCAGCGCGAAGCTACCATATTGTCGACCATGCATGTGAGTCTCGTTTCGTTGGCGCCAGCATCAAAACACCGCGGCATGGCTGCAGTGAAGCTGCAGACAATACCTACTTTTTTTCAATGCCAAGATTGCGATCTCTCTAATCTTTGCCGCCACTACACTCAACTGTCATTCCACCAGCAGTTGCCAAGTGTGTATGCCTCACCTCCTGTCTAGGGCATGCACACGTGTATGAGGGTCGGTGGCAGCAGTTTTGAGTTACACAAGTGAAGCGCAAACCAAACCAAAACAAAATTCGATCATCGATTAATAACCGGTTAATACAATTTGACTAACTGTTACGGAAAAATTTGAAAGTAGCATCCTTAACCGCAATGCCGTTTTGTACAGTGTCTCAGTCAAGAGTCACACACTGCCTAGATGGTGTTGAACACTAATGGTGCTGAACACTACCTCTCACCAGATCATCGAAACTGGAAAATCTGATATCATCCAGTTCTTTGCCATGCTCTTCACTAGCCTATACTGTGGGCTGATAACACCAACACCGTACTATCGTCATCAACAGGACTGGTAGTGCCAGTAGGGACAATGCATTGCTAAGTAACACCCTCATGGTACCATATTTTTTATCACAACAACACTGAAAATTAAATGGCGACAGCTACAATGCAAACAACCAAAAATGAGGCTGCAAATCAACCAATCACAGTGCTCAATGTGCACAGTCAATAACTAACCTCCGACTGTGTAGGAGAATCCAACATACCAATGCTAATCCTAGTCCTATACCTAACTCTAACCTCATCAGTTGAAATAAGCGTTGCAAATGTTCTGCTTTGTTTGAAAGACACGACAATTACGGGGTAATGTTGCAGTTTAGCAGTATTTAGATTTGAGCCATTGTGAAATAAACTTTGCGCATTTGGAATTTAGAAGTAAAACGGGCAGTCAGTACTGACCCTAACCCTAATACTAACCGTTACCGTAAGTTGTCACTGCTCGTAAATGACAAAAAAATCTAAATACCGCTAAACTGCAACATTGCCCTAATAAGCACAACCCTCAGTACAATCCATTCACGACCATATTACCATATATTGCTTGATTTTTCGACATTCTAAATTTTTTCCTCTCCGGATTGAAGGCACTAGCAAAATCATCATCCGTTATTTCGAACTGCTCGATTTCTGGAGAAGACGACATGATTTACGTAAAAATTACGTATAATATCACTTCACAAATAAATGTAAACACTGAATAGCTATTTTGGTCCATTGATTTTTATTACATTCATGATCATACTAGAGATGGGCAAATATCACTTTTGAAATCGGTATGATATGGATATATTTGACCACAAAATATCGGTTTTATATTAATTCATTTTAGTTAATTATCTGTTTTTGATACGTTATCTATTCTAAAAAATAAAAAGGTGAAAATGCAACTTTGTTCGACGCCATGTATTATGCCACTATATTTAATCGTTAACACCGCGGTGTTCAACTTCAAGGCGCGCATGCGTAACAACACGTGCGTATTTTCCTTAACCGTAGTTTAAAAAGCAGGCGCTTAAAATGTGCTAACAACATGGGCTGGAAGTGATAGTAACTCGTAAGACAGCCTGGACACGTGTTCGTGGCAAGGAAAGTGGCAGAAGTGGTGCGTCGTTCATGTCACAAAAAACGACTCTGTGACCCATTTTTTCGCGCTCTCTCCAAAACCCATAGCGCAATTTCGCTGGAAACGTGCAAGGTATAGTCTTTTCAGGTCTCGACCCACCTGCCAAGTTTCATCCAAATCCATCGAAGTTTCCGAGATTTATTAGAGAAAATACGTTCCAGATTGTTACAATAATCGGCGATCCGATAAGATATCGGATCGTCAATAATTAATAATGTTACTGACTGCTAAATGTAATGACCACACAAGACGCCTTAATGATTTCTAATTTTCAAGCACACAAAGCAATGCAAAGCATATTTCATGTACTACACTCCACATATCAAATAATAATTCATGTTAAAAAGTTCCTTGAGATCAGCCCAACAACTCAGCAATGTACACCAACTACTCTATATCATAGACATGTGTGGAAATAGTGACTAACGCTCTTTTGAACATAATTTGACTGGACAGCACTCAAGGTTCATTACTCCATAAAGTACTTGTGGCAGCATCTGGCGATTGTTGATAAAGCACAGTGGTGCTATAAATAATAACAGTAAAGATAAATTTAGGGATCCTAATTTAATCAATTGTTCCTCGTCTAAGTGTACCACTCCCAAAAATTTAAAAAATATCATCTACAACTTTTCGAGTAACAGACAGAGATAGAAATAACAACAATGAATGGCATCAAACAACAAATGGCATCAAATTATCAACAACCATTTCCATCGGACACGCATACCCTTTGATTGGATTACTTAAATAATTCTCATCAACAATCTACACCGCTGGTACACAATACTTGTAAAAATGAGTGCAGCCAAGTCTACAGTGTGCAGAGAGAGACGGAGAGACACTAAAATACAGTGATACATTGTAGCACACTACCAACAACATATCAGCTACAGATGACACTAACAGCTGTCATTCAGAAAACACTCCATATTTAACTGCAATCATTCACATGAGGAACAACATTTTAAAAATTACTATAAAACACTACATTTTCAGAAATTAGAACAAAAGCACCAATGACACACCACATTCGTCACTGTAGCAGCACATCTTACGTAATGGAAGCAGCATGTGCAGAGTGGCCTAAATGTCATAAGCTAACATCTCCAAAATACACAGCAGCTAGTTAATGACATGATTCACAATGAGAACCATCTGTAAACAAACACCAAAAATTCAAATTTGACAAAAACCGTCAGTTATGCAGTTCTTCTAGGACTACAAACTTTAACGTTTCTGGGCACTCTGCTAACAAACTGAAAGAAATACACCATATTAACAGTGTCTAGTCTACATTCTAGATAAAGCAGCTGTTAATACATTGATAATACACTGACAGTAACCACAGGCGTCACCAGGATTGGGTGCAAAAAGGACAGATAACTATATGAATAACTTAAGCATGACACACAAAAATATTACTAAACACATGTGATAAACAGTATTTACGTCTGCAGCAGGTGCAGAGCTGCTGTGGTAGAACATGCAGTACTTAGATAGACGACCACACAGTCGGCTGTCACACGTTGTACGGCTTCAAAGTGAACTGAAAGAAATGAAACTGCTGGATGTCAAGAGGGGCATATGCCCCAGTGCCCCTCAGCCTGGAACGCCAATGACAGTTAATAACAAATGTTATCACTATTCGGGCCACTCTGTCAACATATTTTTACAGTGCACATACACAACTGGTCCACGATGCAGAGACAATACAGACTGCAAGCTCACGGAACAACAACTGCCATGCAAAACCCTAACCTGAAATAGATACCATGATATACAGCATAACAGCTATATGTGTGTTTCTACAGAAGAACACGTAGCCCAAATATAGACCATGTACCTAATCTCATGTAATCTCAGTATACTAACACGTGACAAATAGAAAGCAATCAGAGAGTTCAAACTTCTGCCAAGTACTTTGTAATGTTAAACAACACTGTCTCAAAAAAACAAAAAAAACCTTGCAATAGTTAATCTTCTACATTTATAAGTCTATTTCAATGAAAACTAGTACACATTATCCTGATAGACATGGCTAGTAAATGAACACATAATTTCCCACTTCACCTTAGTTGTGTTCCTAGATTACCTGAGAACACATTAACTCCTAAAAGTTGTAGTCTTCCACTGACTGCACTGTCTCAAAAATGACCCACGTATAAACCTCCAAACTCAAACTAATGGATTTTGTCATTTTGGCAAGTGACATCAGTAATATTTCGGCTACTAATAAACCACTAACAGTTTGCCACCTCACCTTAATTTACTTACTTTACTTAGCAAATTCTATGCAGTAGTGCAAATAACATCACAATTATGTTGGTAACTGTAAAGTAAACATGACATTCAGAAAAGACAAGACTTCTGATTAAGAATCTACTGGAAGGATACACTGCCCGAAAGCTGACAAAAGAACTGGCAAGCAAAGTCTGGAATGATGCAGCTGAAAAGAATAAAACAGGTTCAGCATGTGACATTCATTTTCTTGCAGGACAGAGCTGCCGCGCTAAGGGGACAGTTCAGCTGCTGCATTGAGAAATGCCAAGCTGTGTGCATGTGTACTGTGCAAAGGCAAAAGCCATCATTTTGAGAACCTACTGTGAGCCTTTTTTCAGATCTACTCACACAACAGGCTCTTAACAGGCTCTTTCTAGAGCCAGCAAAACTGGTTCTTTTCAAATCCACGCACATCTGTCAGGGAAAACAGCATTATCTTCAGGTGATAACGTATTCTCAGATAGTGCAGGAACATAACTAAACTGCGGTGGGAAATTATGCATGCACGTAGTAGCCAAACTTTAAGGATACTGTGCATCAGATTTCATTTCAAGAGACTTATAATAATAGAATAAAAGATATTAAAAATTGCAACGTGGGTCATCATGCTTAAGTTACTGACGTTACAGGACTAGTGAGTATTAGCATCAAAAATAGCCAAAGAAGAAGAAAATCCCTGGTCTGGTTCCAGAAAACCCCCAAAATCTAATAAACTGTTTACTGACCCCACGCCTATCCCTCCTAAAAATTTTATGAAAATTTATCTTTACTTGTTCCTCTATTATTCTTTGCTGAAGCCTACAGTTTTAAACACATAAAATAAGTAACTGTCGGAATGTATCATGTTAAATGACTCATGCTTATGCAAATATGGCTCATAAGAATATTACACACATGTTGACTACTGTAGTTACACTGCTAACAACTTCAGTTAATGCACTATTTACATGCCACACTTTACTTATAAAATGAAAACAATCCTTTACTTGGCCTTTTAGCAAACAGCAGCAAGATAATACAGCTTCAACACTATTTAAAAAACTGTTCAAAAATAGTTCAGCAAGTATTAACTATTCAGTCAAACAACAGCAATATGGTACAGCAGCAATATACAAAAATCAGTTTAACACACCTCTGGCATTTGCCACTTGTTGGAACATCGCTGAAAATATTAACAAAAAGATACCGCTTTTAAACACTAACAAAATATGTGGTCTGTGGCCATGCTGCACTATCTTACATTAGCATTTAAGCTTTGAGTTATGCCGTGATTACATTATTACAATTGTGATTTGACTACGATGTATCACATGTGCCTGCTTCCACTTGATACGATTCGATGCGAGCAAAAAATGAACGTCAATTTTTCAATCGTAGACATGTCGTTAGTTGTATCACAGTCAAATCAAATGCAAATCGTAATTTCGATCACTTCCTTTGTAGTCAAATGCATCGTGGTATCATCATATCGTAGTCGAATCGCAATTGTGATATAGGCTTTACAGACCACACATCGCAATGTTCATTATAGATAAAGTTAGTGACCACTTTATCAAATTAGAACTTCAACTTTGCATTCCACATGGGAGAGACAAGAAAGACAGACAGAATAATAATGCAATAAGTAACGGCACCAGTTTAAATCTGTACTGTTTCAAAAATTTCAAAAGTGGGCACAAAAAACACTAAATACAAATTTTGTTTGACATTCTTCAAGTTTTTCAGGCAGGACAGACATACACAGCAAATAGCCGCGTAACGAAGCACATAATGCACGGAAGGCAGCAAAAATTGACACTAGGAATGCGAAAACTGTTGGTGACCTAACAACACAAAATAATACAAAAAGCTACCGTATGCTGCCTGACAAATAATTCACATTATCACAAGACAATGCAATAAACATATCACTATTTAACAGCCTGGACAAGCAGATACAACAAATGATGCATGACATCATGTAAAATGTACAGTTAACTACTTGCATAATGATCCTCTACGTAAGACAAACAACAGCCTGAATCTCATTGGGAATGCATAAAAACATTAATAACTAACATATAATCATGACAAGGAAAGAAGGTAAAACAGTCTAATATCTGAGCTGAGTTAAGACACTAAATCATGTCATAAACTTTACAGAAAATATTATGAGCAACAACAATAACGTAATATAATATAGGTGATAAAAAGTTCATTAACAGCTGTTTATGGCCCCTGCTTCGAAACAAATTAATACACACCACAGACCACACAGATTACAGTTTATTCTAATCCTGTTGAAACAATCACAGAAAAATATTTATTCACAGAATTTTATACACCATGAGTCAAAAAAGCAAACCACTGAGTTTTTGTCATAACCTCAGCAAATACTGACCGATTTTCAAAATTCTTTCACTGGCTCATGCTTCGAAAAATTTGCAATGAAGTCCCACCGCAACTGCAAAGCGTCGCTACACTACCTTGTGAAATATAAATATCAGAAAATTAGTGTGGCTGTACACTGAGGCGGTCTTACTGACAGATAACTCGCCAGAGTCCTGACATATGGCAGGCAACAAAGACCTATTTATTACCACATTTTAAAACTTATTTATTGTACTAATTTTCAGAATTGTTTGCAAACACTAAGAGATTTTTTGTAAAACTTGAAAAATTTAATCAAAAAGTTCTGAAACTGTTCTCAGTGAAGAAAATAAAGCACCTATTAAGAATCTGTATTTGATTAAAGGCTATGGATCACGAAGCCTTATGTCAGAGTTTCCTAAAAAGGACGGAAAAGGTCCGGATCGTACAAACTCTTGGCGAGGCTGCGTAAAATGGGGCAAATAAGTGCAAGCATGGTAGTGGTAGAATTACGACCGTGTGTAACTAGTGCGATCAGCATACGGCTTGTGTGGTGGCAAAAGGTGGACATTTTGAACATCGTACTTGACGATGCTAAGCACCAGGACTGTTTAAAATGTTCATTGATTTCATTTTTATGCAAATAAATGATGTGATAAATTGCATTTGCTAATTACTTAGCTGGTTTTATGACATTTATATTTCACAAGGTAGTGTAGCGACGCATTTTAGGTGTGGTGGGATCTTTAACGACAGCTACATTGCATATTTTCTGCAGAGTGTGTCAGTGAAAGAATTTTGAAAAAGGTTAATATTTGCTGAGGTTATTATGACAAAAACTCAGCAGTGTACTTTTTTTGACTCACGGTGTATATAATACTATAAGCCAAGTGTCAATATGCAAATTACATGACTAGAGAAATATTTCAAATCTGCAGTCTATTAATGGGAGATAAATAATGACTTTGACATACAATGCCTTATATAGGAAAAAGTTGGTCCTGTGATCTCTGAAGCAGCTGGTAAGACTAAAAGCATATAAAACTGCAAAAAACAATAAATTACGTAGAAAATTTGAGACTAGATAGCATGTGAGATCTTTTGTAACAAACTGACATGACAACAAACGCAGTACTAATGTGGCTGATACGGCAGGTAAATACACTGTAAACTATCAAAAGCCACATTCTACAGACGATCAACCATAACACGACTTACTTCTGGCTCAACAATACATACACTGTCACTGGTGTCATCAAAATCTGGCAACAAGCTAGACTCTGGCAAATGATATGAATGACCATCACCGTCAACTTTCTCTGAATCCGAAATGCTGGCAGTTGTACTACATTTGCACTTACTCGAAATATCAGTAACTGAATGTGAGCAGTGATTGTCAGCCACTGAAATGTCATCACACACCATTTCACGCACATCCACAGAGACATCCAAAGAGACAGCTTGTACAGATGGCGGCACATCAACTGATAGTAACTCTGCCGACGTGTTGTCGTCCATCTGTTCCGACACAAGGTCAGAGATGCTCTTAGACGCTTCATTCTGTGTTGGACTGTCCTGATGGTGGTGTACTTCAACAACTGTCTGGCACGTGGAAGATGGCCATACTGGAGCGGACACAGTCTGCACCACTGAACATGCAGTACTGTCTTGCTCGGACTCAGGATTACTGCTCTGATCTATTTCTTCCAACGGAAAACACAAGCCAGTCACCGCGCCAGCCTGTGCACTGTTGACTATCAACCGTGTACTTGGAGGAGATGATCGACAAAGTGGTGACTGTTTTATAGGATCCATTCGCATTGCTGGACGGCTGAACCAGCGTCGGTCACCACTCAGCTGGCGACGGAAGCTGTCAGAGCCAAAGCTGGCAAGAGACGACGTCTCCGACAGCGGCTCAGGTGACGCAAGTGGAGCTTGAGTTGTCATCGGCTCGGCACCATGACTGCGCCAGTTCACGTCCAGCTGAAAGTTTCGTTTTAGTGCAGTGACAGCTGGATCTTGAGGCACATCTCGAGCAGACTGTTCGACCGCAGTTGCAACGCCGTGTGTCACAGGAAATGACGACATGTTGCTGGCATAACAGCTGGAATCAACCTCAGACGATGCATTTGCACGAGCAGTAGACATAGCGTGGTTCGCTTTGGCTTGTTTTGGGTTGCATCGAGAGGGTTTTGCAGGACACACTCGTGTTGCTAACTGAAAATAAGTAAAAACAAGGTATATATCACTTATGCATGAAAGCTCAAACAGTGTGAATCTAAACAGTAATACATGTACAAACCACAATAAAGGAGTGGAGAGCATAAACAATGTCAACATATTACAGAGGACACTGAATATCAATAAAAATGAAAGAATATTATTAAAGACTGCAAAAACTATTTATGCACAATCAATGTCAGAAGAAGTCTATCCTAATGAAGACAAATGCACAAAATGACAAAAATAAAATGCAACAACATGACAACAGCCCAACAGAAAGACATATACATTTGTTAAATGAAACCAACAACTGATAACAACTCATAAATATAACCTTGTTCAGTGCATCCAGTACAACATACGGTGAATGATCATGCAACATCTTTCTTGAGATCAACACTTCATTGAAGTCACTAGTTGGAGCCCAGATCGCCTGATATACCATGCTCTCAGTACAGCACAGTCTACACAAACAACACTAGATATAACTGTATACATTTGCTACATCTTGCATCATTATGGACTGCATAACTGTCTCAAACACTGGCAGAAGTTATTGCTCATGATGCTGAAAAGTTCTCAGCAATTTTGTGAACTCAAAATGTATTTAGTAATTTTTCAAAACACTAGATACAAAGTTGTGACTTAAAAACAAAGTCTGTATCCACTGTAATTTACAAAAGAGAACACAGATGACAAATGCTTAAAATTCTGCTATCAGAAACACCGAATGAAAGATTCTTCAGATTTTTTGGTGTTGTACACTTCAAGACATCACTCTACCATATCTATTGCAAACTGCAGTCCCCATTGCACAAAAAAGGCAGCAAATCATTGTAGTGAAATTTCGTGTAATGTGAAGTGAAATGTTTATTTAGCTATGGAAATTCCTGATTGTGTTAGTTTCATTTCAGGCCAAAATAGAGACGATAGAGTTCGGTCTTGCGAACCTAACGTATTTTTAGCGTAGAACCAGCGCTAAAACTTTCATATTATTATCGACCAGCGCGAGTTATTATTATTAGAACAGAAGAAATGCTCTAAAGAACAG
>Ga0209679_1001360_pt1 | contig 10405 bp, 9 predicted proteins | sample WorMetHEROISLAND_4_FD_187408 | JGI IMG/M metagenome (GOLD analysis project Ga0209679, IMG submission 187408) | Marine gutless worms symbiont microbial communities from Max Planck institute for Marine Microbiology, Germany - Olavius sp. 2 HERON... ...
ACTTTAAGCTTCACTTAAATAGCAGTAGCAAGTTCAATAGACAGTTCGGTATAGGCTGGCGTGACGGTGCACTTGGTGCGACGCCGGGCCAATTACGCAACGGTCCCATTGTCTCCCGGCGGCTGGCCCGGCATCCAGGGTCTTGTTCACCGCTCAGTAGTCGGTCAAGGTGTCCCGGCGTCGTCCCGGTGTCCCGGCTCGTTTTAGTGAGACCGGTTAGAACCGTTATAACATGTCGAAGACGCGGGTAAGATGCCGTTGCCTGCGCCCGAATATTCTCTCAGCGTCTATTTATTAGGCTGAATTCACACTGACGCGAATTACTTGCTGCGAACAGTTTGTGCGAACTGTTTACTCACATGAGTATTGATACTTAGTCGATCAAATCTTCTGGCTGTTTGATAGCATTAATGTTGTTTCCATCTGGAACTGACAATTAGTTCCCTTGGCTATTTTCTGTCCGTAGATTGTTTAAGGTTAGTTAGGTTTAGGGATAGGGTTTGGACAAGGGACAGAAAATAACCAGCTTCTCCGTATCAACTTTCACCATTTTCTTCTTTTCTAACAACTTATACAAAATTTTAACAAGTAAGTAAATCATTCTGCATCTACTGAATTTATTTGCACAAAAAGTCGTTTACAGAGTGAACAACGGCAAACGTTCAAACTAAAGATTGCGACAAATATCTGCCAGTGTGAACGTACAGTCCAAAACCACTCCAGGAACTATTGATGCAAACATAATTATGCATCGGTGTGAATCTAGCTTTATAGCTTTCTTGTTGTTTTAAGAGTAATAACTAGCATGCTATGAAAGCTGACGGAATCCGAATTGGATTTTGTCATCTGTTGTGTAGAACTATTACCGTATTGCAAACTGTGATGATGCTGTTTTGCAGCGATGGGCAACATTTTTGAGAAGTTATTCCGTGGTCTGTTTGGGAAGAAGGAAATGAGAATTCTGATGGTTGGCTTGGACGCGGCTGGAAAGACAACAATTCTGTACAAGTTGAAGCTGGGCGAGATTGTGACGACAATTCCAACTATTGGTATTAGTTTATTGGTGTTCATTTGTTCACGATGCTGTGAATTTGATTGCTCTGTATGTAGTTAATGCATGTGCGTGTTGTTATCACTGTTATTATTACCAGTGTCTGTAAAGCAAATCAAATACACTGTGTTGGCAGTTGGAATTGTAATGAGAACAAAATGTCTCAGTTGTTTTCTGATTTTTTTCTAAATGTAATTTCTGGCAACTACAGCATGGCACAGTAGACATGTTGTGTGTTCCACGCAGATGAGCCACTGACAGTGACAGCATACTGGTAACTCCTTTTACAGCATGGTACGTGTCCTTGTGTCATGAAGAACAGTTTGATCCAGGATGTTCTCATTAAAACAGTCCAGTTTTTATTGGTGCACCTGTATATTAATAACAAACTGTGACTTAATAGTTAACTCAATATACTCTCACCCAAATGACCCAGTTATTGTTCATGTGTGACCTATATGCTGTGACATACATACGAATCATTGGTGTTGTCAGATGGTGGGTGGGCTTATTTGAGGTCTCATACAGGAAAGCCATTGTATTTCATTACAGGGTGCATTAGTCTCAGTGGAGAAGGTAATGCGCTGTATCCAGTGCTCTCTAGTTTTAGTGTTGCAGAAGTCTGGTGACGGTGCGGTGTTCTGTGATTGGTTGATAATAGGGTTCAACGTGGAGACGGTGGAATACAAGAACATCAGCTTCACAGTTTGGGATGTTGGAGGTCAGGATAAGATTCGTCCGCTGTGGCGGCATTACTTTCAGAACACACAAGGTCAGTTCTCTCGGCTTCTTGTCAGACTTTGGTTTTTTTATTTTCATTGTCTGTTGTTAGTGAATCTTACCATCGTGAGTTCTGTTGCTGTTGGTTGGGTGACAGCACGGTTATTCAGCGTGTATTGGTATCAAGACATTTCTGTTTCATCCTCTAACTGCGCTACCGTGGACTTTGTAATAGCTACTGCTGTTTTAGCCACGCTAATAATTACTGATTGATTGATTGATTGATTGATTGATGATATGATGCATGTCCCACTGAATATCTCCATTTGTCACATGCTGCACTGTAGGTAAGGCTGAGATCACGGCTGCTTGTTATACGACTGTTTGGTGCGGGTTTGGCTTATTGGTTACATTGTTGGGCATATAACAAAGTTACTCTACGTCGAGCCGGGTTACCACTGAGATGGGTGACCATTCACTGGAATTTAACCAAGCCAGCTCAGCCTGATGAATAGCCATCCCTCCGTATGTAGGCATAGTAATTACTGGCAATGGTTATGGCTATCAGTTGGAAGAAATAGCAAGTTCTGTGTAGCAGTAGGCTCTGTTACCAGTACCACTGGCATACATACCAGTACTCAGTCGGTTAAACATGCTGGCTGTCACGTGTAGCTGGCCATCTGGCTGATCTGGCTTGTATGCTAGCTTAACTGTGTATAACCGTCGCCAGCTCAAAGCAGTTCATAGTGGATGAGCTGCTGTCCAGCGGACCTTGGTCTGTGCAGAATGTTGTTGTTGTTGTTGTTAGTCTGGTGAGAATTGTGCATTGAGCTTAATGCATCGTGATCACAGTGCATTGCAGATACTGCAGGTTTCAGTTGTAACGTTTGTCTCATGTTCAGGTCTGATATTCGTGGTGGACAGCAATGATCGAGAGAGAGTTGGAGAAGCTCGTGAAGAACTGATGAGGATGTTGGCAGAGGATGAGCTGCGAGATGCTGTCCTCCTTGTCTTTGCTAACAAACAGGTTTTTATCTGCTGGACTTAGGCTTCATCTGTCCTACATACAAGTTGTAAAACACTAGCTGTTGCATCTTCTAGTGGTAATACAGGTATTGCAGGTAATGCTGATAGTCAGTCATGTTGGCATCAGCATGTTGATTCCACAGGTGTACCAGTTTGTAAGGTGTGGTCCACTAGAGCTGGTTTGGTTCAGTGTCATTCAGAGTTGGAAAACATCATGATTTTTTTAAACATTTTTTTGATTTAAATCAGATTTTTTTATTTTGTATTTTTGCAGCAAGCTTTTACCAAATTTTTGAAACTGGTCTGACTGCTTAATTGCATGAAAGCATTGCTAAAACACCAAAACTTAGCCCGCGGATAAACCTCGGAATATTCTCGGATCTCGGAATAACTAATCCGAGGTTTATCCTTTGTTTCTAAAACCCGTCGTGAGTGTGTGTGAGTGTGTGTTGGTGTTAGCTGGCATTGGTTAATAGGTTGTATTTGATGGTTAATCGCCAGCCTGTGCTGTGGCTTTGTAGGATCTGCCAAATGCTATGAACGCCGCTGAGATCACTGACAAACTCGGCCTCCATTCTCTGCGCCAACGTAACTGGTACATACAGGCGACATGTGCAACCAGTGGTGACGGACTTTATGAAGGCCTTGATTGGCTGGCCAACCAGCTGAAGAATCAGAAGTAGGTCGGGTCAGGTGGTAGGAGCTGGTGACCTGACATAGTTGTGCAGCTGTCAGTGTGTATGTGTTGAGGTGATTGAGTCTGTTTGATGCTTGAGAAGGCTTCACTGTCGTCTTATCTTTAATGTCAATCATTCTGTTCTGCTGCATGTGTGTATACAATGTACAGGTTGGCCCAGAAAAGTAAGCCAGTGCATTTAGGTCAAATAGTGATATTATATGCTTTGGATGGACCACGTTTCAGACAATTATTTTAATATTTTGTACTATATTTGCTGTTATTGCTTTGTTAAACACTCTGTGTGCAGTTTTGTGACGAAATAAACGTTCTCTCTCTGTGGGCACTTTACGCTGGCTCCAACCACTGACAAACCACTTAGTGAGGTGACGTAGAATATGTAATTGTAGAAATGCGCGAGAAACTGCTGAATAAGATTATTGAATATCAAAATTAGTTTTTGTGGGTGACAGTGACGACTAGCATTAGAAGACTGTGGCTTACTTTTGTGGGTCACGTCATTCTGCGGCCGTCCTATAGGCCACATTACACATCTTGCATGTCCCTCTGTCTGTCTGTCCATCTGTCCCGTACAGGCTCGTAACTTGAAAACAAAAAAACGTAGGAAAATTAAAATTGGAATAAATGTTCCCCCAGGCACAAGTAAGTGAAATGCCAGTTTTCAGTTGAAAAGGTCACAGGTGAAATGTTACTGGCTGTCAAAAACCTTAAGAAATTGCTGCATATCTAGCGTACATGTTTGCTTATGGGCGGCCGAGATACTGTCTGCAAGCTAGGCATTGCATAATTTACTGTCGGCGCCTGATGTGCTCGACAACTGGGCGGACGGCCGCATATCATGTCGGCACTCGGCCCCGACGTATTTTGTTGTAGATAGTGTTTAGTGTGTCTGCTGATGTAGTGAGCATTGGTCAGTGTTAGATGGGATGCTCCGTGGATTGGTCATTGTTAGATGGGATGCTCCATGGATTGGTCAGTGCTCCACGGATTGGTCAGTGTTAGATGGGATTCTCCGTGGATCAGTCAGTGTTAGATGGGATGCTCCGTGGATTGGTCTTTGTTAGATGGGATGCTCCATGGATTGGTCACTGTTAGATGGAATGCTCCGTGGATTGGTCAGTGCTCCGTGGATTGGTCAGTGTTAGATGGGATGATCCGTGGATCGGTCAGTGTTAGATGGGATGCTCCATGGATTGGTCAGTGTTAGGTGGAATGCTCCGTGGATTGGTCAGTGCTTGGTGGATTGGTCAGTGTTAGATGGGATGATCCATGGATTGGTCATTGTTAGATGGGATGCTCCGTGGATCGGTCATTGTTAGGTGGGATGATCCGTGGATTGGTCAGTGCTTGGTGGATTGGTCTGTTAGATGGGATGCTCCGTGGATTGGTCAGTGTTAGATGGGAGGCTCCATGGATCGGTCAGTGTTAGATGGGATGTTCCATGGATTGCAGTGTAGAAGTTTATGGCTTGTTGGTTGATAAACTACTATTTTAGCAGTTGTGCCAGTTTGAGATGCTTTGAAATCATCAGCAGTTGCTAAAACTTGTGTAATCTTTTTGATAATATTGTAATAATATTGAAAATTAATAATAATAATAATAGCTACAACAGTTTCTCGTCCAGTGAACCAGTACGCGACGCTATTTTCACAGCTTCAACATTGTACGTGAAATTCATAATTCTCTCTCTCTTGTTGCTGCAATTCTGACAAACAAGGTTCCTAACGTCTCCAGGCTCCTCAGCGCAGTTGAGCTGCCCACCATTTGGTTATGAGTTTTTGACCATGACGCATGTCTTGGCACCCTCTAGTGAACGCCAAGCACTAAAGTATTGCTGTGGCTGGTGACAAAGTCTCCTAGAAAAAGTAATCCACATTCAAGCAAATGGAGATTTTTGGAGTGAAGACAATGTGCATCACCCGTCCCCAATACTCTACCTGTGTGCACAGTTTTAACTTGTGATACATTGTACTTGTGAGATATCATTTGATGAAAAAAGTGATTACAACGTGATCAGCCAGTGAGCCAGTCTGTGACGCAGTTAGCCCAGTCAGTGACCCAGTTAGCTCAGTTTGACAGCCGGAGCTGCAGCTGTGCTGAGGAGTGGTGATGTGTTGATGCAGAATTGTATCGTTTTCTTTACGAACACGAATAGTAGCTGATGTGACCCGTTGTGCGCTTAACATCCGGCAATATTGCCCGGGTTAATACTGATACTGTTGCTGCTGCTGCTGCTGCTGATGATGATGATGGTGATGATGATGTTGATGATGTTGATGGTGATACTTTCTAGTAAGAGAACCATTTCCACTTTAGCATGATAGTACACACAGAGTCTCGTGCGTAGTGTTCTGGCGTAAAACTGTTTAACTGTTTATTATATGATATTATGATTTTATATGAACACAATGACACAGCATTCAAGTCACGTGTTTAGCTTATTATGTATTCCAGTCTTCTGTCACAGTAATAATACTAACTTTTCTCTTTTTTTTGCTATATTTTATCCAGAAAGGTCATTTGTGTAAAAGAAAACCACTGATAACTTGTCAGCTGTGGTGTCTTTAGTATTTTGCTGCTGTCTGTCAGTAATTGTCATCTTGTAGGTCGGCAGCAGGTGATTGTCTATTTCTGTTGGCTGAATGTTTTGTTATCGTGTTGGTTGTTCTAGTGTGTAGTGTGTATCAACAGACGTTGCACTTCGCTGTTGTTTCTGCTACAGGGTGGACCAAAAACCGGGGCCACTCTGAATTTTCCCGAATATCCAGAAAACTACCAAAGATAATTGACATGTTTTTTGCACACATCTCAGTCTTTGTTCGTGCGGCCTACTTGTCTGGTGTAAGTTCAGGCTAGACCGTGTCTGCAAGGTTAAACGTGAGACCGCTGTTACAGGCCATTATGTCCTTCTGTCATCCAGCCAGCAGCGTCAAAACATTGAAGGTAAAGTTTAACCGCTAGGCGCATGCGGCGCTAGCTATTGTGCTCGGCGTCCATGGCCCCACCACTGTTTTGCCCTTATTGTGTTTAAAAATGATCACCCACTTTTGAGCAGTTTTGCTCCATCTTTCCAGATGCTTCTAGCACTAAGTGACGAGAATTAGCTGCTGAGCTAAATGTCTGTTGGAGTTGGACTATCAGCTGACTGTTGTCTAAGTGGTTCTAGTTTCAGATGTACATCGTTCTGCTGGGCTGTGTAATTGCGTCTACCTTTGTGGCGCACTCTGGTGTCTAATGCTGACAACACGTTTACTTGTACATAAATGGCTTGTTGCATATTCATCATGTGTGTCTGTGTGTGTGTCTGTGTATGTGTGTATATTTGTATATGTGGTATATTTTATTTCGGCTTGAACAGTTTATTCGCGTTTAGTTTACGTAACTGATTGCTGCTAGATGTGGGGTAGCCGCTTATCTGAAATCCTTGGAAAATGTGAACAAGTTTGGGAATTGGGCTGTGTAAGTCACAGACGTGACGTGTGGTGGTAGTGTATTTTAAAGTCTGTCCGGTTGTCGTTGTTGTAAACGTAACACATTGTCGCCTTTACAAAACGTTAAACAAGTGACTGGACCAAGTTACAACACAAGTCTGTCCTATGCACACTTGGCGTGGACTGGCAGGAAAACTAATGGAAATGCCGGGGAATTTTGTCGGTGTGTGGAATGTGTAATTTATTGACCGTGTGGACGACAATGATATGTTAGTCGACTACATTGATGTATGATAACCGCTGTAGATTAGATGAGCTGCTTTCATGGCAGCTCATGCTACTGTCGTGCTGTTGTTACTGCGAGCTAACTGGGGAGGGAGGGAGGGGAGAGATGAGGTCACCGTCTCACTGTCGACACCGATAGCTCTATACGTTAACAAATGTTGCAAAGATAGTAAACTTCAAAAATTTTAAAAATGAGACGTTGTGGAATGGATTTTGAGATGTTCTGAACACAGATGAATGCAGATGTTGAAGTGAATTGTACACAGTTGAGTTTGAGTTCTGTTGACTGTGACCTTCTGCAAAATGTGATTTTAACTTCCACTTTCTAGGTGAACCTGTGATAGCTAGTTGCCTACTAAATTCTTATTTTCCAGCGATCCCATGAGCATGCTCTCAGCCCAAGCCTAAACTTTTCATATCTGCGTTGACATAATCCCGTGAATTCTTCGCCTGTCTGACTCTGTTTGTCTGTATCGCTAACTGAGAGTGACGCATTGAGGCGTGGATGCCGGCGAGCGTCAAGTGCTCAGCTGCTATTAAAGCGAGCAGGAAATCAAGAAATAGGCTAAAGGGCAACCATAAACTTTGAAACTCCAACTAAATCTCCCGCAGTTTGGAAACAACTGCATGAGAACGAAAACAGAAAGATACGCGTATACTGTCAGCGGCAAAACGTACGCCAGGGACTCAGTTTCTGGCGATATAAAGTTTATTCGGATATTCGCGGGGGTTCTCTGGAAATGAGCTTGCGTCAAACGACAGTGAGTACTTCCATAGGGCCTACTACTAAGACGTGCCTGGTTGCACTCTAATGTTTGGTGAACCGTGAACGCCAAACGTATTTTAACTTCCTAATGAGCCCCAAAATGTCCAGTTTTTAAGAATGCCATTCTGATGACACTTGGGACTTGGGACCCGATTTTCAAAAAAATCTTAAGATTTGTGATAAGATTCTATTAAGATGTCTTAAGTTTACCTTACAGCATCGACGTAAGATCTAACAACATTATCTTACGATTTTCCTAAGTAAGCAAAACTTTAAGATTTACTTACGTTCATTGCTTCTATTAACCGACCAATCAGAAATTTCGTTACAAAATATTCACTGGTGTAGATAATCCTTTATTTTTTAAATATTATATTGTTTAAGTTTTTCTTCCAATGACTGTAGATTCTGGCAATGTTTGTGCGGATATTCGCGGTGGTTCACAAGATTTATGTAAATTTTCCTTAGATTTGCGTATGCTTGTGCCCATATAATAGCATATATTATAGGCTACCGGGTAGTCCAAAAAAGCGGAACCCCAGTTTTAATTTTGTGATAACTTCCGTAAATGTACACCTGTACAGGTATGGTATGTCGTACTCGTTTTCAAGTTCACGTCTTTGGTTTATGACAGCTACCAATAGGGCTGCCGCGAGTTCTCGAGTGCGTGACCAGCGGAGATGTGGGAAGCGGAGTAGCGGACTGTGATCCGCAGAATATTTGGAATACGTTGAAAAACTGCGGATTTTTCGTAGACGCTACATCGTCCGAATCTTAACAAATAAGGCGAACATTAGTATTTAGTATTACTTAGTCCCTTATCGCCTTTCCACGGACTCCAAAACACGTGACCTTGAATGACGTAGAATGGCCATTTTGCGTTAAATTCTGTTTTGCGCCAGTATGTTTGGAGCTCTAAAGCCTGGCTTTCGAAGCTTGGCTACTCCAACTTGTAGTGAATGTTGTGGGCGAACTTTAAACCGGAAAGAACAGCTGCGGCATCGCGCGGTTTCCTTGCGACAGCACGGCTTTCTTGTTTTTTATGTTGCACAACTAGCAATAGCCTAATGAAGTATATTATAGCCTACAAGGAAATGATTGTACAGAAACTCACTATGTATTCTGTTGCAGTACAAAATATAACAAGTACACTGTTCACACCAAACAAATACAAAAGAAGCAAAATACTCAAAACACCGTCATAATATTTTACAATTCAGTTAATGTCAGTGATTAGTCAATACTTTAAAAACTAGTAAAAAGAGGGTAACGTTTTTTATTCACGTTTACAAACATTTTTTTCATAACGCATTTTTAACGTTTTTTTATATTTATGCCTAATTTTTATTACATCTGTATGAGTTCGGAAATATCTTTGTCGATTTTCGTCGAAATATAATTTTTGAAGTACATGCATGTGATGGTAATTACTTACTTACAAATAATTCGTTGGCACAGTTGAGGTGAGGAGGTTATTGCTGTGGTGGTAGTACGCTGCTCTGACGGTTTCAACCAGTGCATGATAGCTGTGGATAATTATGCAACGTTGAATATTTATACCTTGAGCGACGTTTCTAACATCTTCTGCAACTTGCTTTATTTTACTTACGAACATGAATCGGATCTAAAGTAAAGATTTTTCACACTTACTGTGCAGTAAACATGGATAAATATGGATAAAGTCGTATCTAAGACTTTACAAGGTAGTGCAGTTACACAAACCACTTGAGGTGGGCTGACTCTTGTTGCAAATTTGTAAGTTTGCAAAAATTATGAAAACTGGTTACACTGTTCCTGCTAATCAGTTTCGTAATGATGTACAGTTTAAATAATAATTCAAAGAACTTGTCAGCTCAGTTACTGTGATTAAGATTATATAATTAAAATCTATATTCTTCAATGAATCAGTTAAAATTGTTGACGTTTGCCTTTAAATTCTCGCTGATTTTAGCAATTCACTTACATAGGCGTTGGCTGAGACAATAAATTGTAATCTAGCCAATAACAGACGTATATTTCGGTTACGCGGGTTTCGGTAACAATTGTGGACAAGACCGTGGTTACAAGTAAAATGAAACATTTGCAAAAATGTTATTAAACAGTTGCAAAACATTTTTGCAAATGTTTTAGCATGTTGAACACGTGTTGAAGTTACATACAAAATAAAACATTTTACAAAATTTTTACATCCACGTCAGCAGCGGGAAGTCGATGGCTCTAAAACATTTTTGCAAATGTTTTGCAAATGTTTTAACCACGGTCTAAGATCCGGGCTACAGCGAAATGCATGGCTGACGACGCCCTGTTTCTTAAGGCCGTTGCGCACTAGCCGTTCGAACGGCCCGTCGAGACGGGTGTCTTTTTTGACAGCCCGTCGAGACGGCTGTCGCAAACAGCACCCGTTCGTGCGGGCCGTTGAGACGGGCCGT
>Ga0209679_1001361_pt1 | contig 10404 bp, 10 predicted proteins | sample WorMetHEROISLAND_4_FD_187408 | JGI IMG/M metagenome (GOLD analysis project Ga0209679, IMG submission 187408) | Marine gutless worms symbiont microbial communities from Max Planck institute for Marine Microbiology, Germany - Olavius sp. 2 HERON... ...
GCTCGCCTTCGACATACCAGCTGCAACTCTTCCAGGGTAGGTTTGCTAGCGACCATCCCTAGTCAAGGGTGGGCTCGGAGGTGGTCGCCAGGCGGAGTTCTTTTGGCACAGCTTGGCATACTTGTAGAACGTTCCCTCAAAATTGCCAAGCGCAATGGCAAAACCAGCCCAGCCGTCTAAAATGCCCAGTTTTAGAAAATAGTGCTGAACGAAAGACCATATGCCATGGGTCAGCGCCTTCAGCATGCCGGATGTGGCCCCTTCCTCTTCCAAGCGCTTGGCGCCCAGCGAAGAATACCGGCCGGCTTTGTGCAATATTTCATCAAAATTTTTGAACGGGAATTGCCAGATTGCGTTTTCGAGATACGCCGGCTTTTGGCTGTTAAGAAGTTCATACCCCTCGTGAACGGGGTCCGGCTTGTATTGCATGGCCCCGTTTCTAAAAAGCTGCGGTTGCCTATAATTCGGATAAAAACCGGAGTGTTTGATCCAGCGCCCCATAAAAAAATTCTTGCGCGGCACAAAATAGACATCAGCCGAATCAGGTGACCCTACAATGCGGAGAATTTCATCTCTAACTTCAGCGGTGCAGCGTTCATCGGAATCCAGACTGAATATCCAATTGCACGAGCAGGCTTTGAGGGCCTGGTTGCGTAAGTCACCGAATCCTCTAAACGGTATCTGCACAACCCTGGCTCCCATGGCTTCAGCAATCTCAGCCGTTTTATCGGTGCTAAATGAGTCGGCCAGGATAATTTCATCCGCCCACAACACACTATTGATCGCAGCGGCTATTTTCTCGGCCTCGTTGTATGCGATGATATAAGCCGTTATGCTGTTCCCAGTTTCCAATTCTCTGCTCCGAATTGTATTTTTTTTGGCCACACCCATTTAGAACCCGCCTATGGGGCAGCAATACCGTGTACACGCCTCATAATACCGAGTAGACCGATCGTACCAATACCTCATTGGTATGTGGTCACCCGCAATTTCTATCGAATCCGTATACCAAAGCAGTCCGGTAACAACAACAAAAACATTTCCGGCGGTCAAGTCCAACGCGCAAGCAACAAGTTGACTAAACCAATCACTATGTCTTAGTATACGAGCCGAACAAAGACGGCCCCGGAATTTATAAATCGCCGGTCAGGTTTTCACCCTGGTTGCCCTAAATGCGAGTGCCTATTTTCGATTTTGAGGATAAATGGTCCTCGCAAGGGATTGCGCCGGGAGCTTCTTGAACAGGAAATTGAATGTTGGTAAACCCGAATTATATCCGTTCGGACCGACGGGAAATGCTGCCTTTTATTTTAAACCGTCCCCGCACCAGCCTTGAAATCGGCTGCCGGGAAGGGCTTTTCAGCCTTCTTCTAAAACAAGATTTAAAGGTATCTGAAACCTGGGGGGTTGAAATAGATACCCAACCCACTTCTGAAGCTAGCGAAAACCTTGATCATTTCTTTCACGATGCTTTTCCCCTGGAAGACGGTAGTTTGCCAAGCGGCTATTTTGACCTGATTGTATTTAATGACGTCCTCGAACACATGTATGACCCTTGGGAGGCCCTTGTCCGGAGTCGGGATCTTCTGGCCCCGGGTGGTCAAATTCTGGCATCTATTCCAAATGTAAAACACAAACTCGTACTGCGAAACCTGATCCTACACGACAACTTGGAATACACCCAGGGTGGCAATCTGGATTCAACTCATATCCGATTTTTCACCAAATCAGGCATGATCAAACTGTTCGAAGACACCGGTTATGCGGTGATCCGGATTTCCCCATCGGTGCCCATAAAAAACCTGCTCTGGCGATTCCTGGCGTGGATCTCACCCAACCACCTTGAGTCCTTCTATGTTCACCAGTATGTGCTTGTATCGAAAGTTCGCGAACCTGAAAAGGTTTAAAGGATGCGGTCTTCGGGATTGGTGATAAGTCTTTGCCGCTCTTGCAGTAGAAAATCTGAAAATCTTGCTCGCTGCTCTTTGGTGACCCGGTCGCTGTTGATAATCAGTTCGCGCAAGGCTTCCAGGCAACGGGCCAGCTCATGGCGTTGATCTTGAGCATCCTGTCGCTTCTGGGCCATTACGGCTTTACGGTTGAATAGCCGATATAGCTCTCGTCTGATATTTCGTTTTATACGCTCCCGGTCAAACAGGCTTTTCTTTCTTTCAAAACCGGTCCCTTTTAATAAGCTATCCACGGCCCCGCTAACCTGCCCGGGATGCATCCGATAATAGGCCATGGGTTCTGCAATGAAGACCGGTTCGAAGAGGAGAAAAGCGATCGCATTAATCCACCAGTCATGGCCGCAGTAACGACTTCCCGGTATCGGCAGTAGCAAAGATACGAGATCGCGGTGCATCACCAAAGCGAACCCCGGCAATGGTCCCCGCCGGTCAGCAATCCCTTTTTGAACTTGTACGTTGGTCAGCGGAAATTGCCACTCGCTCAAGTCCCAAAGCGTCAGATCAATATGTTGATCGTCCGCATCCAATAGGCCCGTATTGTGATAGCAAAGCCCGGCTTCACGATACTTACGCAAAGCGGCAACACAGCGCGCAAGCTTTTCAGGGTGCCAGATGTCATCCTGATCCGAGAGGGCGACATACTCTGTCTGACAAAGGCCAATGGCTTTTTCAAAATTCTTGATGTAACCGAGATTGGCGTTATTACGGTGGATTTCGAGAGAAGCATTTTTTGTGCATAATCTTCTAAGATCTGCAGGGTCTCATCAGTGGACCCATCATCCACCACAACAACTTTATCCGGGGGAACCGATTGCGATAAAATACTGTCCAGCTGCCGGGCAATGTAGTGCTCTCCATTGTAGGCCGCCAGAGCAACCCCGACGCTTTCCTTGATTGAGTCTTCCAAAACCATAGCCTCATTGTTGGTAACCGGCCTTATCCGGTAATTCCAGATACCGAAGGTAACGGTAGCTGTCAAGATTGAAACAAAGGCAGGGAATACCGCGCGATAATATAAGAGCAGCGGACAGTATCTCTGACGCACCACCTCAAGTTTGACAACCACCTGGGTTCTTGGTAACAGACGGAGCCGGTATGGGTACTGGTTCCTTGACGGCCCCTAGCTTACCCGGGAAGAACACGGGGCAGCTTAATTGATTAGATTCCAGCAATCGTTGCAAGATAAAACAACGGGAATGAACATACACCCTGGAACCTATGGGTAAAAAGGCCATCTTTATTCGGAGAAATTTGCCAGATATGGCATTCACAGATACCAAGCCTTACATAATCCGCTGCCCGCATGGCTGCCGAGGGGATTTGGTCGATACCGATATCTTGATGCCGGAAGGCCCTTTAAGGATCTGCCCGGCTTGTGGACAAATGACCAGCCAATGCACGGAAGCCGTTTACCTTGAAACCAGCCAGTACCGGGATGAAACCACGGGGACATGGCCATCTAAAAGAGATCTCCGCCGATTAACTCGTCGCAGGCTCCGCACCTTAAAGACGGTCGCCAGGTTTTTAAAAAAGGATAACACCCAACTCTCGCTGCTGGATGTCGGCTGCTCCAATGGCGCTTTTGTGTGGATTGCCCAGCAAATGGGGATAGACGCTCAAGGGGTGGAACCCGGGGAGATTCCCGCCCGACAGGCCCAGGCTCGGGGCCTAGTAGTCCACAAAGGCTATCTTGAAGAATTGGATCTTCCTGAGGCATCCTTTGATGTGGTTACCCTTTTTGAAGTCATCGAGCACATCAAGGATCCGATGATACTGATAAACGCCTGCCATCGTATCTTGCGTCCGGGTGGCGTCCTGGTAATCGGCACGGGCAATACAGACAGCTGGACCCGCCGAATTATGAGGCAGCGCTGGGACTTTTTTAATATCAACCTGCATGGTGGCCACATCAATTTTTACAGCACTTCATCTGTTAAGGTATTGGCTGCCAAAACCGGTTTTTCCCTCAAGAAGGTCAGGACCTCTTCCGTCAATATATTTGAGAAGGATGAAGTACCTGCCCTGCTTTACCTAACGGCCAAGATTATTGCAGAGTTGTTAAATCTGCCATCACGCATTTTCAACAAGGGCCACCAACTGGAAGCGTATCTGGTGGCAAATAAAGTATAGGTGTTTTCATGACTACCCCCCAAGTGCCATCGATATCGGTCATTCTGACGGCCTGGAACCGGCCCCAATATTTGGAAGAACAGGTAGCGGCGGTTTTATCACAATCCATACCACCAGCGGAGGTTGTCCTCTGGTATAATCAACCTACGAAAAAACTGGGACTGTTTCAAAGGAAACAGAAACTGGATTTTGCCAATGCCTCAAAAGTCCGCAAAATCATCTGTGACTATAACTTCGGCATCATGCCCCGTTTCACCCTGGCGGCCTGCCTGGAATCAGAATATGTCTGCATCTTTGACGATGACACGCTCCCCGGGCGACGGTGGTTTGAAAACTGCCTTGAGTATGTCGACAAGGATCGGGTTATCCTGGGAACAATTGGCTTGCGCTATCTCTCCCTTGACAACCAGAACGTCCAGACTGAGAAGCCGCGTATGGGGTGGGAAGGCCAGAACGAGAACCTTGAATATGTCGACCTCATTGGCCACAGCTGGTTTTTTCGGCGCGAATGGGCCCGTTATTTTTGGGAGGAGGAACCCGCTGTCAGGACTTTTGGAGAAGACATCCATTTCTGTGCCATGCTGCAACGGCATGGCATCCGAACGGTCTGCCCGCCCCACCCCGCCGGCAACCGCGAATTGTGGGGGTCATTGAAAGCGGAAAGGGGAATAGACAAAGTGGCAATCAGTTCAAAGGATCGATCCAAAGACTACCACAAAGTTGTCTCCCATGAGATCAGCTGTGGATTCCAACCCATGGTGATGAAAAGCTGATTGCTTGGGTGGGCGGGCAAACAAGGCAAAATATGAACCAAGCTGTTTTATGGATGGGCGGGCCACCTGCACTAGTTAGAACCTAACCCCAAAAAAGTCTATGAACCCAAACTCTGCGTTGGCCTAAAGGGCTATCAATCGTTGTCGATATAAATTGGCAACTGTTTCCGCAATATTTTCCCAATCAAACTGCCTGGCAACCTTTCGGGCAGCAGTTCCCAATTCCCTGCGCAGGACCGGTTGCATCATGGCCTTCAGGGCGGTCTCCATTTCCTGGTGATACTGTTCGCTTCCTATAACATAACCATTATCACATTGTTTGATTACATCCTTCGCGCCAACCGTATCGGAGATTAACACCGGCAATCCGGATGCCATGGCCTCCAGGACGACGATCCCGAAGGAATCCATGTGGGACATCAATACAAAGAAATCACTGGCCAGGAAATATTTTTCAATCGCCTTTCTTTCGCCGGCAAAAATCACGCGTTTATCAATTCCCAGATCTCTAGCAGTTTTTGAATACTTTTTAATATCACCTTTACCGACAACGAGTAATTTTAGGGCAGCGTGTTTAGTTCCCTGGCAGGTAAAATCTGATATGCTACGCATGATCCGATCCAGTCCTTTCAAGGGAAAATTCATCCCTACAAAAAGGGCCACTACGTCCTCTGCACCAAGGTTGTGCCGGTGGCGGACCTCATGGCGACATTGGTCCTGATCGGGTTCCAGGTAACGTTGGACGGAAATTCCGGGATGAATCACCTGAAGGCGGTTATCGGGTAGATTGAATGCCTTTTGCAATTCAAGTTTGCCCATACTCGAAACAGGCATGATCAGCGGCCGCCGTTGATTCAGGATGCCTTTTGATTCAACGCTGCTCACAGCCCTATCAAACAGGCCCGGCCGTTTTTTGCGCACTTTTTTTATCCAGGTGGCGTGCGGTAACCCGTGGTGGGTGAGAAAATCAAAAGCATAAAGCCAGGTATGGCTGTGAATCAGATCGAACCCACCTCTTCCTATCGCCTGGTTGGCAAGCCAGGCAAAGCTTATCGGGCGCAACCAGCGCGGAAAACGTACGATGGGGACTTTATGAAACGCAGAAACATTTTCCCCGACACGCCAGTGGTTTGCAAACACATGAATGCTGAAATCCACCTGGCGGGCCAACCGTTCGGTCAGTTCAAACGCAAACATCTCCGCACCGCCGACCATGCCATAATCGGGGCTAACGACTGCAATTCTGCTACGTGCCTTGTCAATTGAGGTCTTATGCTTACGTGCCTGTGCCATGCTTTATTGCACTTTTACCTTGTAAAGAATCATTTGCCCAGTGTCGGAATGGTGCCAGCGATTGAGCTCCTCAAGATGGTTTCGATTGATACACTGGGTTAGGGAATAAGGCTGGCTGCGCCAGAATTTTTCCTCCCATAAAAAATAATTGGTCTTTGATTTTTGTAGGTGTGAAAAAAGATCCTCACACCTGTTACCCGTTACTTCTTGAAGAAAAGCCAGTTGGGGAAGAATTAATTCCGGTTTGCTGTAATTTGCATAAAAGGGAATTTGACGGTAGGGACTGTATGCTAATATGGAAATATATGCAGGGTTATGTTGTTCGCGACTAGCCACATAGGTACCTATCTGTTTGAATACAAGCTTATCTTTTTCCCTGAAATAGAGATTTTTCGGTAGGCCTATCATTAGGATTAAGCAAAAAATGATTACATACGCGCTAAGTTCCTGACGGTCGAATTTATTCTTCATATAACGCATACTTCTATCTAAGCCATACCCGGTAAAGATAAATATAGGAATTATCACTAGTACCAGGAAACGGGCATCGAAATTCCAAAACGTAAATAGATGCCCCAGAAGTAAGAGGCAACCGGCAATTATCATTATTAACAAACAAACTGAAAAAGGTTCAGCTTTTATCCGTTGCATGCTGCCCTTTATCCCTATTAATAGCACCAAGCAGAAAGGGTAAAAGAAGCTTTCCAAAAAATGGTTTATAATCGTAAAGAGAGCAATCAGCCATGCAAAGTTGCCTGCCTTGGGTAAAAATTCCCGGAGCTGTGGTTTTGATAGTGGAATCTTGTTTTTTAAATCCTCGATATCATCACCCAGAGCTTGGTAGTTTTCCAGTGGTAGGGTAAATCTGTCGGCAAAATCGGATAGCCGAGAAAGAGCGCTTAAATCCTGCTTAAATAATACCGGGCTCACATTGAATATCACAGCAATGACCACTACAGGTAAAAGGAAATAGAAGGCCTTCAGCAACCTTCGCGGTCCCATAGCCAGTAAAAATAAACTGGATACACCCACAAACAAAAAGGCTTCCACCCGAGCCCAGGTGGCAAGCAAAAAGGATAGGCAACTGAGAATAAGATATAGACGTGGTTGCTTCGCATTGTAAAATGATAACAAATAGATCCCGCTTGCCAAAAAAAACCAATAGATTGGATCCCTTATTACATCGGCACTTCGGCTGACGAGCGCAGGCATCAATGCATAGATCAACGTCCCTAATGAGCTGACATAAATGCTAAAAAAGCGTCTAAATAACAGGTAGACTGGAGCTAATGTCAGAGACCCGAAGAAAAACGATACAGACTTGGCGGCTAATAGCCAGTCACGTAGTACGGTAAATGCTCCAGCTATTAAAAAGGGATAGTTGGAGAGATTGGGTAGACCGCTTGAAGAAAGCAAGTCAAAGCGATTATAGTAAATCATTTTGGCCTGATTGATATACAGGACTCCGTCAGAATTTATATAGAATGTGAAATAGCTGTTATACAGCCTAATGAAAATGCCAATTAGGAGGACATACAGGAAAGACTTTTCAAGCAACGTACTTTTAATTCTGGAGAAAGAAGCCATGCTTACAAAGCTCCTGTCAACTTCACATCAATTGCGCTAAGCAACACTAAGGTGAACAAGAAAGCAGTATACCCAATTAAAAAAAATTCCAAAATCAACTATCACCCCGAGTTATTCCTATCTCACAATAATAGTCGCCCGAGTCAGCCACTTTTTTAAGCAGGGCGTCATTTATTGATAATCGACTGCGATCATTTTCCGCGTGCCACAAATGGTAGCATATGGCCATGAAAGGATGATTTTTTCTTTTCAGTCCATAGTTAAAAAGTCTCACTACAAGTTCGGAGTCTTCCCGGCCCCAGCCCTCGAAAGTTTCGTTGAACCCATTCACTGCAAACAGATCATCTCTATAAAGACCAAGGTTACAACTGCGAATCCCACTAAGACTTTGTGAAGTGGTAGCTGGGAAAAAGGGTAACCTCAACAGATGGTGACGGTTGCCAACATTTGCAGAAAAGAACAGTCTTGTTTTACCAAGAAATGAATTAGTATCGGTATTTTGAAATTTCGGCGCAAGGGGTTTTTCTATCAGGACCCTTTTCCCCTGGAAAAAGTGTCCCGGTTGCGCAAGCTGGTTGTGGTCAGCGATAAAGTGCCGGTCTGGGATACAATCACCATCCAGCAGTACCAGATACTCACCGGTCGAGCGGCGGATGGCCTTGTTGCGGATGGCCGCCGCCCGAAAACCTCTGTCGGCATGCCAGACATGCCGCACTGGAAAGGGGGCCGAAACAGAGACTTCGTGGACCAGGGCCGCAGTTTCCGGTGTCGAGCCATCATCCGCGATGAGCACCTCATCCGGCATCCGGATCTGCTGACGCAGGCCGGACAGCACCTTTTCCAGGGCATTGGGCCGATTGTAAGTCGTCATGATTACCGATATCTGCATTCGCCATTCCTGAATTGACGGCCCCTGCTCTACTGGCCGGAAATGACTATAAGTTATCTCAAAAAAGTCTTTTGTCCCCATCTTCAGCCTTCGCTTAAGCTATGGCTGATAGGCTCTGTTGGGAGTCTTTCTCGTCCAAGGTAGCTCGCAGTGCGTAAACGGGATATTGAACCAAGATCCGTTTTTTAGATAGCTTCTACTAAAAGATGCCCAGCTGTTCGATACCCTCGATGACCTGAGCAACCTCAATTTTGCGCATGCATTGGACTGGATCGCAGGTTCGATTGAAACAGGGAGCACATTCTACCGGCGCCCGGATAACCTGGTGTCCATTTCCGAAAGGTCCCGTCCGCCAGGGGGCAGTCGGGCCAAACAGGGCAACGACCGGTATCCCCACAGCGGCGCCCAGGTGCATCGGGCCGGTATCGGTAGAAATCAGACAGGAGGCCTGCTTATAAAGGGCGGCCAACTCGATCAAGGTCGTTTGGCCGACCAGATTCAGGGCCCGGGTCTGCATGCGCGCACAGATATCATCCACAACGCACCTGTCTGCGGCCCCCCCGCTGAAAACTATGGAAACAGCATACCGGTCCACAAGGTAATCCGCAAGTTCTGCGAATTTAGCGTTATCCCACAGCTTGGTCTCCCATTGGGCGACGGGATTAATGGCTACGACCTTCGCTTCACGCTGAAGACCTTTTTGAGCCAGCAACTGTGTAATGCGCAGCGTGGCTTTTTCAGTAACCGGCAGGTTGTACTCAACCCGCGGGGTCGGGATACCGATATGTTCCAGCATCATGAGCCCGCGTGTCAAAGCGTGAATCTCCATGTCTACCGCCGGCACTTTCTCGTTCAAAAAAAGGTAGCTGTGCTCCTGGTGCTCCAGTCCCTTGCCGAACCCTATTTTGCGAACGCCGCGTGCCAGGGCAATTAGGGCACCGCCTTTAAGTGAAGCCTGAAAATCTAGAATTATATCATAACGAGTATCACGCAATCTCCTGGCGAAAGCCGCCATTTCCGCAATGTGCTGCCAGCGCACCTTGCCCTGCAGTCCACGTATCCAGTATTTGCGTCGGGAAACCAGGACACGGTCGAGGGCCGCATGTCCCTCAAGTAGGCCAGCAGCGGCCTCCTCAACCAACCAGGTGATGCAAGCATGCGGATAATGCCGCCGGATGGCGTTCAATGCCGGCAGGGTATGGATCACATCCCCAATGGCACTGAGTTTAACGATCAGGATTTGTTCAGGCGTCGATGGCATAGTGATGTTACCCGGTTTCGTCTAACAGCGCCTGCAACTCAGCCAGGACCAGATCGACTGTAATGCTGGTCATGCAGCGATGATCGATGGGGCAATCCATCAAAAGACACGGGCTTAGGTAGCAGGCGTCTTGGACCCTGACGATCCGGCTGTTTGGATTGCTCGGCCTGGTGGCAATATGGTCAGTGGGCCCGATGATGGCCAGTTGCGGCTTGTCTAGCGCCGCCGCCACATGCATCAAGCCGGAGTCATTGGTTATGAAAAACCGGCAGCAATCAATCAACGCCATGGCTGCGCGCAAGTTCGTCCGACCGCACAGATTGATGGCACAGCCGTCCGAGGCCGCCGCGATCTCTCGGCCGAGCTGCGCTTCCCCCGGGCCGCCGAAGAGCAGACTCCGGCACCCCTGGTCAGTGTAAAGCCGGCGGCTTAAATCTACAAAGCGCTCCGGCAGCCAGCGCTTGGCAGTGCCAAACGTGGCACCGGGATTCAAACCAGCGA
>Ga0209679_1001362_pt1 | contig 10402 bp, 5 predicted proteins | sample WorMetHEROISLAND_4_FD_187408 | JGI IMG/M metagenome (GOLD analysis project Ga0209679, IMG submission 187408) | Marine gutless worms symbiont microbial communities from Max Planck institute for Marine Microbiology, Germany - Olavius sp. 2 HERON... ...
CAGCACCAGCACCAGCAACAGCACCAGCAACAGCACCAGCAACAGCACCAGCAACAGCAACAGCACCAGCACCAGCACCAGCAACAGCACCTGGTGCACCAGCACCAGCACCAGCAACAGCACCAGCACCAGCACCAGCAACAGCAACAACATCAACAACAACAACAACAACAAGTTTTGCTTTAGCTGGCCTACTTTTCCACAGTTACTCCAGATTATTCCAAGTCTCCAAACGAGAAACTCCGCACGTTGCTGTAGTAGTGCAGCTTCTTACAGGTCAGATGCCCTTCTTGTTGTCCAACCGACAGCATCAAAGCACTGAACGAAACACAAATTACTAGCAAGAAACGCGCCAAAATCTCACGTTCAATGAGAGGCCTTTCACTTGACTGCGGTACATTCACTGTCAGGTTGTAAGCATTCACAGCCACAGTGTGACTCTTTCGACCCGAATCACTGGCAACATGCAATAACTCAATGCAATAATTATCATTTTGTGATAAATGCAATTTAAAATTTCCACTAAGAAAACACACTAAGCCAGCCTGATTAAAGACTGAACAAGGTATTCTATTTTTGGCCGAAAATGAAACCTATATAACAAATGTGCACTCACTGTCAGCTTATCGCTAAATCTGCAACCACAACCACATCTAAACCCATTAACTAAGGAGCTAAAAACAGAACTGTTTACTCTTGCATACCCCACATAGGACAGTTCAGTGCCATCAGCACTTCCGATTCACTTTAGTCTGCATGTCACTTTAGCGCTATACAAATTGTTTTTACTTACTGACTTACTATTTACTTACTAGCTGGCAGTTATATGTTTAAGTTTAAGTTAAAGCATCTGCTGGAATGAAGCAAGGGAAGATGAAGCTCTGATGGCAGATAGAAGAGGTTTCCAGAGCAACGAGCGGTCACTGAGCACTGAAGGACATATGATTGGCATATCAATCATCAAACTGGCAGAGCAAAGACGTCATCAATTCACATCAGAAGCCAGCTGTAGTGATTTGGCGAGTATGACGACTGATGACTGGAGTATTACGTCTACAAGTAACTGTTACTGCTGCTGTTAATTACTACTACTTTCGGCCTATTTTCCAGGTTAGGCTGAGTGAGTGAGTAGGGTTTAATGACACATCAACACAATTTAGGTCTCTAGTGCCAAGCTTGACCCGAAAAGCAGACACAGAGACCCCTACAGTAAATGAGAGCCAATGCTATATAAATCTTGCCAATGCTACATAAATTTTGCGTAGCCCTACTACCGTGTCGCCTTTCAATTCAGCTCCAGCCCCTAAGGGAAAAGTGGGACGGCAAGACCTATTTATAATTTACATCAGTGCCTAAACAGGTTAGGCTGGTACCCATGTCTGAACATGCTATTAATTGTTAATTATAAACTAGAGTTGGAATCGTAACGAACCGTGGAGAGAGAGAATCAGCCGAGGCAAAACACGATGATTCGCTCTTCATCTGTTTCATTGACTCATCCATCTGAATAATTCTGACAATATGTACAGCATCTCAATATAATATCAGCTCTGAATCGTAAGAAATATACAAACAATGACAAATGTGCAAACATTTAGAAACATTGAATTCAAGAAATAAAAATTAGCTCCACGCGGGTCGACTCCTCCTGCGAGCCAGACTGGAATGTCACATGTCAATTTTCTCCCAAATTCAAAGTCACGTGAATAACTTTCAATGCCACGTGACCTTGACCTTGGCCTTGGATTGGGCCACATGACATACCGTCGTGCATCACTCGTCAACCTCTACCTACACACCAAATTTCATTCAAATCGGCGAAACTTTTTGTGGTCGGACGGACGGACGGACGGACGTATGTACGGATGGACAGATGGACATCGAGGCTGGCTTTATTAGGTAATTTCACAGATAACCCAACTAACTCACGTTTAACACGACGTGACCTTGGCTCAGAACAATCCACATATCTAGTGCATCTCAATCTGTTCAGCTCTGTACACCTATGTACATATGTTACTGACCACTGACCAACAGCAGAATGAGGATTGTGATACATGATCTCTTCAATCAGTGTGACATTAACAATAACAAACATCATACACTAGGAGGGTTCAGACAGCATAAACCTCACCGAGACTAATGCTGGCACCTGGCAAATGAAACTAACTTAATGCAATCTGCTATGTACATCCTTTAAAAAATTCCCGCATCCGGATCATGATGCGGATTGCCACCAAAATCTAATCAAATGTTCCTTCGGCCACCGTGCCGCAGCCATCCAAAAATGCATCAAAATTTGTTCACAGCTTTTTTAGAAATCTCGCAGACAGACAGACAGACAGACTGAGGTGAAAATATATCCTTCTTCCTGTAAATTAGGGGTAAACTCAGGTCAGCTCAGCCTCCTACCCTTCGCGGGATGGGAAATGGGTAGTAGCTTATGAGCTAAGGTGTAAAGGCCTAGTGTGGCTGACTGGGGCAGTGGTATGTCTGTGTGCTGCATCACTGACCCAATTGTTCATTAGTGCGGGCAATGGATGGCCATGTGATGCGCCGCAGTATCATTGGCTCTTGACAATCAGCTGCCACTTCCAGGATTGTAAAAGTGCTTCTGGTCACGGGTCTGACTCATGTAAGCAGCACTATAGCAGTTTAGTACCCGCCCTTTACCTTTAAATTGACTTCTAATGCACACCAGTTCAACTACTGCATACTATTATGGTAACATCAGCAAAAGTGTATCTGATCAGAGTGAGAGGCTACAGAATCGAAGAACAGCGGCTCAGTGGTGTAACTGGTGGATCGGTGGTGTAGTGGTTAGGGCGTTGGACTTGTGATCGAGAGATCGTAAGTTCGACTCCCAGCTGGTGCATTGCCGGGTAGCCTCGGTCAACTCAGCCTTCCATCCCTCTGGGGTAGGTAAATCGAGTACCAGCTTACTGGCTAGGGTTAAGGCGGGGCGCGTTCACTTGTGTTGGGTGCCAGGTAACACTGTGTGATCCAGTGTGGCAGGTGACGCCCCTCAGCTCTGTGATGGGACTCGTCTCATGAAGAGCTTTACGCTCCTTTAACCTTTAACCTTTCTAACAGCTCCGCCCTATGAGCCCAAGTGCTCAGAACAGACAGCTGTAATGCACAGTCAAATGTACTCATCACTGATGAGTTACGTGGAAGACAGAGCAGATGAAAAGGCCAGACGCCAAGCATCATAATATAACAGATATGGAGGCGAGACTATATCAGGTGTGTAGATTAACTGACCGGTGAGTCGTGCCAGCGATGTCTGCTACCTGAACTGCCATGTCAATCAGCTTTGTAAACGAACTGATGAGATAGATTGTCACAAATGCATTCTGACAAAAAAAACATCAATAAGTAGTTACAGCAACAACAGTTCAAAGACTGCAACACACATTACCTTAAGCCAACGTCATACGATAGATAAAATCAACCGATTTTGTTGGACAATTTTATGGTCTGATAAAATGTCGTGCGACGTGGAAAGTTGGCCGATTTTTTGTCTGCCGATTTTATGGTCCAAGATAGAATGCATTCTATTTTGAATGATAAAATCGGCCGATATTGTCTAAATGCCGAGCTGTGATTGGTCTACAGGCATTGCAGACAAATGGATTAAACTAGATAAATATTTATTTTTGTTAGTTATTTTATATAATTAATTATTTTAGTTTGTTATTCTAGAATGTTTAATCTAGTTCAAAGGATGTACAAAACAACACGGGTTTAATCTTCACGATCTGCCATTGTTCTCGTGAACTGATTTTTGACGTGTGACAACGGTTCACCGATTTTATCGTCCGATTTTGTCAGTCAACTAAGCCACGCCCACAAAAATTGGCAGATTTTATTACGGTAATTGCAAGACATAGGCATTACTTTACCTATCAGGTGAGTTGATTCTACCCAACACCGAAGCCATATAAATTTGGTCAGGCATATATTACTACTACTACTGCTGCTGCTACTACTTGTGTGGCAATGGCCAGTTATGAAAATAACCGGCCATTCTTCTGCAGTTACTCCAGCAGTGCCCCCCAAAAAGTAAACTTTTGGGGGCCAGAGCAAGACTTTTACAGGGAGGATGCCACTCCTGTCTCCCAACCAACAGCATCGAAGAATCGGTGCAAACTGACATCACTTAAATCTCTTAGAGCTTTCATAGTTTTATACTGTCTAATATCTTTTATTGTACTTAATCCAGCCCTCCGCTGCAACATTTTTAATAAATGTTCTGTTCTGTTCTTTCATAACCATCAACAGTACTCACTGAGCATACCCATGTAAGGATGGCCAGGCCGAGTTGGCCTAAATGGCATGGTTAAATAACAAAACAGTAAAACCACGAACTGTCACACATCTCAGCAACTTGACATACAGTAACTGTGCTGATGTGTGCAACGACATTACGACAGACAACGTCAAACTGCAAACCATGCACGAATGCACCACCAACTGCAAATGTTGTACAATTCGGCTTTATAAAGTCAACATGTTTTTCTCAGTAAAAACTAAGTAACTAGGATGAACAACAAATAAGTTGATACCCGGCTGATGAGTGCCGACAGATCCGGAGGAGAGAGGTCATCGTAGACGCCTCCAAACACTGGAATTGCTAGTATAATGTAGCTGAGAATACTGCCGAGATAGTCAGCAATGCCGATTGAAACTGAACACATAGAACAACCTGCTGTTTAGATCTCTACATATCATCTTCAGCTCAAACTAACGGAGGTTATGTAACAGCATCACACACACATACACTCGGTTTTTGTTTAACTAGCAGCCCATTTTCCAGAATTACTCCAGGATATGTTAATCCAGGTTAGGCGGTCCTAAAAAGTAGACTCTTGGAAATTGTTGTGGCAGAACTTTATAGGCCGGATGCCCTTCCTGTTGCCCAACCAGAAGCATCAACTGGTCAAAGTAATGTTGGCATCACGAGAATAAATTCAAGTGGTTTTGTACTGTAACAGAGCCTGAAACCCCTCAACAAAGATTATGCCTCTGCTCAAATCAAAAAACATGTGGTTGTGACCAAGTCATATTATATTTAAAAGAACACACAATTGTGCACATAATGATTCATTCAGTGCAGAGTTATACACTCTTTTAAACTGATAGTAAAAATTCTTGAATGTTACTGCCATGAACTGATCATCCGCACTTGCTTTATAGGGTTAAACTATGTTGGACCTCTTATGTATTTGATATCGAAGAAGCAAGCAAGCTGTTTAACCACTGAATATCTGTAGCTAAGAAGTTAAGTAATCCAGGTGGTTATGTCTGAGTTACCATTGTCACCACAAAGGGTCTCGAGTTCTCAATTATTGCAATGCTCCAGAGAAAGTTCTATCGAATCGAACATAATAGCCAGCAATGGCAACTGCTGTAGCTATACCTCATATATATTCTAATTTTAAAACGGTTCACACACAAAATACACGCATGTACTTGTACATTATAATACCAAAGGTAAATAAAAATGTCTCCTGTACTACCGTACTCCCATAAAGAGCTGAGAAAGCTCTGCTGGTGTCTTCTACATATATGTATCATTAAACACCCACCAACAATGTAATAGATTCATAGATTCAATAGATTCACACAATAGCAAACCTAATATTCAACAGTAAAACACCAGAGATTATGTGATTTCTTGATAACGAACTATAACTGGCAACTGCAGAAAAGCAAAGCGGGACACCCAAAGATATTGTTTTGAAGACGTCTTGGAAACAGCCTAATCTGTGGTATTTATAGAAAATAAAAATAAAGCCGACAAACAGATGGGAGAAAAGTGACCAAGTAAGGAAAGTAGGTCGTACAGTTGAGCATGTACTGGCGGATATTCAGTCGCTGCTGGGTCGACGTCAAAGTTTTCAACTTCTTGTTAGCTTTCTTCCACTCGAGTTGACCACAGCGGTAAAATGCAGCAGACTCACAGTTTGAGCGAATCATCATGTGCTTGAACCTGAAATATACAGGTTCAAGATGACAGCAAACACACATGATCTACGCAGGAGAGTCCAACGAATTCAAAGCAGATTGTTATGAAGAAACGAAAGCACACAATATACAGAAACTGTCTTACCACAAACAATGACATGCTCTCGGGGGCGGTTCTAGCCCAAAAAATCTCGGGAGGGGGAATTGCACCATCAGCCCTTTCATCACTGAGTCCATTTTATCCATTCTCCGAAACCGAAAAAATACGAACTCTGTATAAGCGTACACTTGAAATCTATCATAGTTGCAACATTTTAAATCGGTTGAAAATGAGGGGCAACAAGTGAATCTGGGGGACGTGAACCACCCATGCCCCAACGTAGAACCGCCCCTGCATGCTCTCATCATTGGTTGGAGTTCTGTTACATGGCATTTGACAGCAATCACTGACCTGCAGGCAACCATTTAAAGTTTTTAAACCTAAAGAGGGCATGTTGTTCTGTGAGTGAGTGAGTGAGTAGAGTAGAGTTTAACGTCCCTCTCGACACATAATAGATCATTTCGGGAACGAGTCTTTCCAGGCAATCACATGCACTGGTATTAACGACCAATGAGGAGACTGACAGCTGTAAGAGTCAATGACTGACTTCTTTACTGAATCCAGCATCAACTCACGAAACTTGTCCTTAAAGGGCTGCACTAACCTGCTTATGCTGGTAATAGAGCCACGCCCCCTGCAGTCTGCAGGCTGCAAGCAGCGTTATCAGATGGACATTGTGAGCAGACCCCGTTAGCTTGTGGACAGATGGACAGATGCAATTAATTGCTTACTGGGCTTGAGTTACGGTTCAGACACCTGGGTAATACCCAAAGAACCCACCAGGTTCTTTTTTGGTAAAACCCATTGAAAAACCCAGCAAAAAACACACCCCAAACTTAATTCAATTTCAGTTTGTCATGCTAGTAACCATTAAAGATTTCTTTATGTTTACAGCTTCTAACGACCAGTAAGTAATGAATTTGCAAATTTTTAGATAATCTGAAGTACTGGCGATCTAAATAAAAGCTTAGCTGATGAGCTAAATCAACTAACTAACTTCCCAACTGCTCGTTCAAATAAAAAAAAATCCGAAAAACCAATAAAGCCCCAAACCCAATAGAACCCAAAAAACAAGTGGGTTGGGTTTAAAAATGGGTTTTTCTGAACCCCTGCTTGAGTACTCCAATCACACTACCAGTGAAATAAGTCTACTTCATTATTGTTTAAAAGTTACAATAATACAAAAACTTACCAGTTAACATCACTAATAAAAGATAATATGAGCGCACTTAGTGACAGCAGTCATCTTTGTACACAGAGAACTGACCTAAAATCTCCTTCAAACTGTTCTTGTAGGAAGACAAGTGCAACGACGGGAGACATCAGAAACTTGTTGATCACAGTAGAAATAATAAAGAACACAATAACACAGACGGGGCCAATGTAACCCATGCTGGCACACAGACGCATACACACACATACACACAACATATCTATACACATACCAGATGTCCCACAAAAATTGGCCCCTATACTGTTTCATCATAATTTCCATAACCACTGGAAATTTTGAGGCCAATTTTTTACAGCGTTAACTTTAACATTGATACACATATTCTCCACTTTTCGTTCATAAATCAAAATTCCTAGTGGTTATGTAAATGATGACAAAAACACTATAGGGGTCAATTCTGGGGGGCACGCTGTACACTGTACTGTCATACTGCTATATGCTGGCCCAAGCAGTATCATGTTTGCTTATCATACTGAGAAATGTAAAGCAGATATTGTCAGCTTAATTTTATAAACTCACATGGAACTTATATTTAGAATGTATGTTCTTCTGGTTTATCATACAGTGTTTCACAATGTGTTTTAAATGTTTTAATATTTTATAACTTTTTCCACTGTTCAGCATGTGCATTTGACACGTGTTTATTAAAATACTTACTTACTTACTTACTTACTTATATGACATCAAAGGGTCAACAACATAATGCAAAAATCGACAAAATAATGCAACTAAATTGGCCAATGAAAAGGCACCTCGTCCATGTTCTGAATGTGTAGAACGCAATTGTGAAAGGTGAGATCAATAGGTCGGCAAAGATTGTACTAAACGTCTTCGTCATTCGATCCACATCCTGCGTTATCCGCTGGTCACTGCACATCACACATAATCAGAGATGCTCAGTTTGACTGAAAAAAAACACTGTGTCATATACTTTCCCCCTCTGAAAGCTTTGAACTGGCTCAGCTCTAACGAGGAATATTTTCTGTGGACATTTTCAGAGGATGCCTTTCCTGACGAAGCAAGTGACTCCTATGGATGACAGCTGGAACAAAATCCACACCACTAAAAATTTCATCAAAATCCGTTCATAACTTTTTAAGTGAGTGAACAGAGAGACGAACAAACAGAGAGAAGTAAAAACATAACCTGCTTTCATGGCGGCAGAGGAATGATGCACTATTGTAACAACAGACTACAGTTAACGAATAACTTACGGGTTGTCGACGGAATCATCGAGCGTGTTGATGGTATAATATATGACATCTGTAAAATATCCTTCATGCAGGTGTTTTGTTAACAGCAGACGAGTCGCTACATAGAATACTGAACAAACATATTTCTTCGTTGCAACCACCTGTTTACATTCATACACAAGTACCAACACGCATCACACAGAATTCAATAATTACACAGTGTCTGTCCCAGACAAAATGGCCACTTTATATTTTTTATCATAACACTTTCTGCCACTGCAGTCAAAATCAGTCAATCAAATGCAATGATTTTGTTATCCAGTTACGTTAGCACTTCAGTTCGTTGATGTTTGCAAATTCAAGTTTCATACACCTTATCTTGCAGTATGCTCCACACACAGTACAGGTTACATACAAGAGGGCACGATTTTATGCTTCCCTTCGTTAAATACAATTTTAATAAGAAGAATTTTATTGCTAGAGCCTTGTACAATTATATTTAGAATGTGTTCTTCTGGTTTATCATACAGTGTTTCACAAAGTGTTCCAAATGTTTTAATGTTTTAATTTTTTATAACTTCTTCCATTGTTCAGCATGTGCGTTTGACACGTGTTTATTAAACTACTTACTTACTTAACTAGGTTCATTTTAAGTGAACTCAGCGACCACAAATAAGATGGCACAAAGTCAGGGTTCTTCTTTTGCAGCAGACCACGCTGTCATGTATGCAGTATGCTAGTGTGTTGAAACGCCGTGATATGTGCCCACCGAATTCACCAGACTATTGTGTGTGCAGCATTCTACGACCATTTAGATTGTGTGCCGAACAAATTACTGTGCTTTAGTCACGCATGATTTTGTTAAATCGTTTCCGCAAAATGGCTTACATTGTCAGAACTAACTAGTTTTATTGTTATACTTTTCACATGGTAAAGTAGTTGCATAGTTAGGATGTAGTGGACTGGTGGACAAATTCCTATGCGTCATTACAAGTAGAAGGGCCGACCCCAAAATCTCCCCTTCCTGTGGTCTCTGTCTAACACAATGTTACTTGGGACTGCACGAGTAGTGACCCTGCCAAATGGCATCTCATTCCATCCAATGGCTTTAGCAGCACAGTGCGTCTAAACTGGCAACGTGTACAAAAAGTTGCTTCTTAACTACGACCGAATTCCTTTCCTCCTCATTTACGTAACTTCTATTGCTAAATATGCAGCTTTGCACATACCGAATGTTCGACATTTTTCTTGGTGCAAAGAATACAGAATTTGGTAGACAATTCCAAGTATACTAGCAACTCACGTCGGTAAATATGTGTTATGCATCTAATTATCTAATTAACTGACTAATTAATTTCTGATCATGTGATTAATTACCACAAAATATTTTAATAGTATGGCAATTTCTACCACAACTCGTCAAATGATCAGAAGAAGTCGCAGTCCATTAAAAGCAATATACTCACAAAAGCTATGGACAGTATAATGAGCACAGCAGTAACAGTGAGATCTTTAAAATCACTCAGGTTTTTGTTTCCCAACACAACGAAGTACTTGCTCGGTATCAGGCCAACTTGATAGACAATAAACTGCTCTGGAACCAAACAACAAACAATCTGTACAATTAATATATCAGAGGACTTACTGTTAGTTAGCTGTAGTGATCACACAGCTACCAACAACAACGTATTAGTATATCATCACTTCGATATGAATGCAATATTCAATGTTTAACTGGCCAACTCCCCAGGTGTTAACTTCGGGCCGGTTTCTGGTTCTTAATAGGTATCAATATGTTGCTATTAAGGATGTTATTTCATCAAAACAGCAAGTAATGTGTGGAGTACCCCAAGGATCTATATTAGGACCATTATTATTTTTAATATACATAAATGATATAACATC
>Ga0209679_1001363_pt1 | contig 10400 bp, 1 predicted proteins | sample WorMetHEROISLAND_4_FD_187408 | JGI IMG/M metagenome (GOLD analysis project Ga0209679, IMG submission 187408) | Marine gutless worms symbiont microbial communities from Max Planck institute for Marine Microbiology, Germany - Olavius sp. 2 HERON... ...
TGTGATAATAACTTACGATTATCGTAAGTTATTATCACATCGCAAGATAATCTTAAGATTTTTTTGTAATTAGCCCCCTGGGGTATTATACTGTTGCTAGTTTTGATTTGACGTCTTCGCTTTGAGCAGTTATTATTATTTTGTGTTTTGACAAGTGCATGCTGTTGTCATGTTGATGAACTTTGTTAAAATCTTTCAGACCTAAGTGACAAATGGCAGTTTACATTCATCTCCCGTGCAGTGCATTGCAGTGTTCAGTGTTGATGTTGCATATTTTACCAGGGAAAAAGACAACACCTGCTGCGGAGAAACGACAGAAAGCAGCCACTCCACGGCGATCGATGTCTTCTCCGTCACACCATGCCTCCGTGAGTGACGATCGTACTCCAGTCACCAAACAAGGTGCATCACCAAGCCGAAGTCGTGTTGTGAGTAGTTCCGCTGCCAAACGTCTTCAGTCGCCCAGTCCTGGACGTGTCCCTGGTACTTCAGGCCATATTGTGAGTGGATCAGCTGCTAAACGTCCTCCGTCGGCTAGTCCTGGACGTGTATCTGGTACTCCTGTAAATGAGAAGCGAACTCCAGCTACCAAACCAAGTACATCGGCAAGCTCAGGCCATATTGTGAGTGGATCAGCTGCTAAACGTCCTCCGTTGGCTAGTCCTGGACTTATCCCTGGTACTCCTGTAACTCAGAAGCGAACTCCGGCTACCAAACCAAGTACGTCGGCAAGCTCAGGCCATATTGTGAGTGGATCAGCTGCTAAACGTCCTCAGTCGGCTAGTCCTGGACGTGTACCTGCTATGACTGTAAGTCAGAAGAGCACTGATGGAGCCTCAAGAACTCCAGCAACAGCCACAAAAGCAGCTACGTCATCTAGCCCGGGTCGTGTTGTGAGTGGATCAGTGACAAAGCGTCGTCCGTCAGCCAGTTCTGGACGTGTCATTGGTACTCCCAGCACACAGACAAGTGCCGGTGGTGCTTCGGAAACTACAGCGACTAAACCAAGTATGTCAGCAAGCTCTGGCCATGTTCCAGATGTCACTAAACGCCATCATTCTGCCAGTCCTGCACGAGTTGTGAATACTCCAATTACTAAGACGTCAAGAGTTGGTCATGCTTCACGTACTCCTGTGACTAAACCAGCTATGTTGTCAAGCCCAGGCCGTGTGCAGAGTGCTTCAGTAGCTAAACGTCCTCATTCAGCCAGTCCAGGACGTGTTCCCAGTACTCCTGTGAGTAAAACAGGAGCTTCACGAACTCCAAAAATCAAACAGAGTGCATCAGGAAGTCCTAGCCGTATTCCCAGCAATTTAGATGCAAAACAGGATGTAGAGAGTCCATTGCATGTTCCGGATACTCCAGTAACTCAGAAGAAAAGTACCAGTGGAACTATAAAAACTCCATTGACTGATCGAAGCACATCAGCAAGTGCAGGACTTGTAGTAAATGGTTCGTCTGCGAAGCATCGCCAGCCAGCCAGCCCTGGACGTGTTGTCAGTGGTTCAGCCACCAAACGACAAAAGTCAGTCAGTCCGGGACGTGTTCCTAGCACTCCAAGGTCTCAGACAAGTACAAGAACTCCAACCACCAAACCAGCCACGTCAGCAAGTACTCCAAGATCTCATACAGGTACTGCTGGTGCATCACGAACTCCAACCATCAAACCAGCTATGTCACCAGGCCCAGTCCTTGTTGTCAGTGGTTCAGCCGCCAGACGTCAGAAGTCAGACAGTCCGGGACGTGCTCCTGGTACTCCAAGATCTCAGACAATTACAAAAACTCCAGCAACCAAGCCAGCTACATCAGCAAGCCCAGGTCGTGTTGCCAGTGGCTCAGCTGCCAAGCGTCAAAAGTCCACCAGTCCAGGACGTATTCCTAGTACTCCAGGAACTCGGACTGCTGGTGCATCAACATCTCCAACCACCAAACCAGTTACGTCACCAAGCCCAGTTCGTGTTGTCAGTGGTTCTGCTGCCAAGCGTCAGAAGTCAGCCAGTCCGCGACGTATTGCTGGTGCATCAGAATCTCCATCCACCAAACCAGTTACGTCACCAAGCCCAGGTCGTGTTGCCAGTGGCTCAGCTGCCAAGCGTCAAAAGTCTGCCAGTCCAAAACGTGTTTCCAGTATTTCAGAAACTGAGGCAAGTACTGGTAGTACTTCAGAAACTCCAGTAATGAAGCCAAGAACAGCAAGCCCTGGTCGCGTTGTCAGTGTTTCAGCTGCCAAACGCCAAAAGTCCGCCAGTCTAGGACGTGTTCCTAGTAGTCCAGGAACTCAGACTGCTGGTGCATCAACATCTCCAACCACCAAACCAGTTACGTCACCAAGCCCAGTCCGTGTTGGCAGTGGTTCTGCTGCCAAGCGTCAAAAGTTAGCCGGTCGTGGTTCTGCTGTCAAGCGCCAGAAATCAGCCACTCCAGGACGTGTTGCTGGTGCATCGACATCTCCAGACACCAAACCAGTTACGTCACCAAGCCCAGTCCGTGTTGTAGGTGGTTCTGCTGCCAAGCGCCAGAAGTCAGCCAGTCCGGGACGTGTTGCTGGTGCGTCAACATCTCCAACTGTCAAACCAGTTATGTCAACAAGCCCAGTCCGTGTTGTCAGTGGTTCTGCTACCAAGCGTCAGAAGTCTGCCACTCCGCGACGCGTTTCTAGTACACCACAAACTCAGACAGATACTGATAGTGCTTCACAAACTCCAACGGTGAAACCAGGTACATCAGCAAGTCCAGATACCACTGAAGTGACCGCGTCAGTTAGCCCTGGTCGTGTTTTCGTTAGTTCTGCTGCCAAACGTCACAAGTCGGCAAGTCCTGGTCGTACTCCAGCAACTGCGAAATCAGGTGCCCGACGTGGATCACGAACTCCTGTGACCAGACGAAGCACACCTGCTAAGCCAAGTCGTCGACCTAGTGGCTCAGCAACCAAACATCATGAACCAGCTAGTCCAGAACATGCTGTAGTACCTGAGATGCATGTTGGCCGTACTTCAGTAAGCCCGGATCAACAGCGCAAAAGCTCAGCGACCAAACGTCGTAAATCAGCTAGTTCTGGACCTGCTGCAGCCTCGGAGACAGGCACTGCTGGTACTTCAGCAAGCCCAGTTCAGCAGGTACGTGATTCAGATGCCAAACACCGTCATTCAGCCAGTCCTGTTCGTTCTGCTGATATTCCAGTTATTCAGAAGCCAAGTCTCAGTCCAAAGTCTGGCACACCTAAAGTTGCAAAGCATGGAGCTGCATCACACCAGAAACTATCTGCCAGAAGAGGCGTTAAACGTTCCGGTGGTCCATTGGAAGAGCCACCACACAAGCAGCTTGGTGTCTCATTTGGACCAGATATGAGCCCAGAGCTCTTTGATCAGAGATTACCACCTATTACACCTGTAAGGCGTGGAGCTACCCCAAAACGAATGTCAGCTACACCCAGTATGCTGAAGCCTGTTTTGAAGGGCAGACGTTCTGTTGCTGAAGCTACAGTACTGGAAGAGTCTGAATCTGCTGCAGTTTCGGTTCATTCAGCCAAAGCTACCATGTCGGCGAAGCGCCGTTCTAAGTCTGCCGAACGTAGCCCTGCCATATCAGAATCAAATGTCAAACTGACAGCTGCCAGTTCACCGAAGCCTGTAACAAAAGGTAGACATTCCTCTCTTGGAAAGTCAATAGTAGAAAAGACAAATGATGTGGATGTTTCACCTGTTAGAACTCCGAAGACTACAAAGCGTCGTTCACAGTCTGTGGGGCGTGCTGGTGAGATGTTGGAAGCGGATGGGAAAATGCAGGCTGCTAAGAGTGGTAACAAAAGATCAAAGTCTCTGTCGGCAGTTGATGACCAAGAATTAGATGCTGAGAATGTGACGAAGAAGGACACCTCAGTGAAGAAGTCCCGGTCAGTGATGGGAAGCAAGGAAGTCGTGGCTGCTGGAGATAATCTTGATAATAAAACCGGTAAGAGGTCTCCAATAAAAGCTGCAGCTGCAGGTCGTGACCGGTCAACTACTGCGTCTCCAGAGAGAGTTAAGAGAACTCCTGCAAAGCCATTTCACTATATGTCTCCAACCTTGGAGACTGGCAGCATTAAGGTTAAAGGTAGTAAGAAGATGGCTGTACCGTCTCCGAAACGTGCTCGATCACTTTCTCCAGTGAAGATCACAGCTGACGGTTATGACCTGACAGCTGCTGCATCTCCCAATAGAGCGAAAAGAACTCCACACAAGCCATTGCGTTATCGGTCTCCAACACTGGAGACTGGAAGCATCAAGGCTAAAGTTAGTCAGAAGATAGTAACACCATTACCTAAACGTGCTCGATCACTTTCTCCTGCAAGCCCAGTTTTCAGCACGAAAGCTGGTGACTCAGGAACTGTTAAGAAAGGAAAGCCTACTGCAACAGTTGTTCAGTCATCACCAGCAAGCACCAAGTCTGGCGTATCGGTTCAGGATATGCATTCATTTTCTGCAGTTACGGTAGACCTTACACCTGTTACACCATCTGGAAGAAAACCGAAGTCAGCTGCGGCAGTGAGCCCAAAAGTTATGACAACACCAGAGTCTACCAAGAAGAGGAAATCTCTGAATGTCAGTGGTCAGAAGGGAAAGAAGTCTCCTATTGTGTACCCAGGGCAGTTCTCTTCAAGTAAGAAAGTCACCTCACCTCGCGTAGACGTGGGAGAGATTTCATCTCCAGCAAGTGGCAAGAAACAAAAGTCTGCTGGGAAGAAACGAATGTTGGACAGTGTTGAGAAATCAACAGGCACTGCCGTCTCAGGAGTGGTGATGACGCCTGGTAGAATGGTGGCAATGCGAGCGGTGTTTGGTCAAGAGATGACACCGAAGCTGAAGATGCCAAGTGATGGGACCCCTTCGAAGTTATCACAGTCCGCAATAGCAACGTCTGCTAGGAAGACTGAAGAAGAAGAAGCAGCGAGGCCTAGTTCAAGTCAGATGAGTTCCACAAAACGAAGCACAGCTAAGATGGTATCGTCAAAGAAGTCTACGAGAAAGTCGACAGCTAAGAAGGCGTTGTGGTCAGAGGTCGTGAGACGTACAACTACAACTCAGAAATCAGGAGCAAAGGTCGTAAAACCAATTATTGTGAAGGCGCAGAGGATGAAAGCTGGCGTTGCAGTTGCAACTCAGAAATCAGGAGCAAAGATCGTTAAATTAATTATTGTGAAGGCACAGAAGATGAAAGCTGGTGTTACAGCTGTTGTGAGTATTGTTTCTTGTTGCTATCTCTGTTGCAACTGAATGCTGTTGCATTTTTATGTAGTTTTGTTGTGGTGAATGATTATCAGCAAATGTTCAACATAAGAAATAACTCGCAACTGTAGTGGCATTCAAAACCTACTGCACTTGATGGCAAGAAGCAGAGTAATTTTATGTTAACACTGTAGTAATAATAATAATACTAACAAAGGCCAAAGCCATTTGGTGCTAGACAGCATCACTACGAACGAACATGTTACTTGAGGGGGAGGGGAAGTCATATGGGGTAGGCGATGACCACTTGATAGGGCATTGCAAAGTGACCCGTTAATGGAAAAATCAAATATTGCTACTAAACGATTCACCAGCACATCAATAAATGTATTCTGCCAAGCTTGCATCTTCTACTTTGATTATGATCTGTGTATTCCTGCTAAGTTTCGTCAAAATGGGTAAAGCAAAAGTGATCAAAACAATGTGTGGTATTCCTCACAGAAAAAAGGTTAGTATTTGGCTCCTTTCTCCGAGACCCCTTGAGCGATTCCGCCAAAAATTTTATAGGCTCACTGTTTCCTCAGCCCTGCCAAGTTTTGTTCAAATCCATCCAGTTTCATCCATCCAGTTCCAGGAAATTATCATGTAGAGTTATAATATTGTATGTTGGCATTAAGTTACTAGGCTTCTGACCGACAATAAATTTGTCAAATAGTTTCCCTTCATATGTTATTAACTCAGGTTCAGTTTATAGTTTCCAGGCTAATTTCAGACGGTTATTTGGTGTAATCGAAAGGTTTTAAGTGGAATTTCACCAGAACTGGAAATCAGAGTACGAGTAATCAATAGCTTATTGAATATTTTACAAGGAATAGGATACAGTGGCGAAAGCATGCATCTTCTGCTTTGATTATGATACAGTATGATAATTTAGTGCAATGTGTCACTTCTATTTTTGCTGCCTTGTTATGTTGAGTAAGCTGTAACAATTACTTGAATATTTCTGCACATCATATTGGCTTCACAGCAATAGTTATGTCGTAGCAACATCTTTTGTTGTTTAGTTTAATGATAATATAATAGTTAAATGTGTACATGACAGTGTTTATGGTGCTATCATCATGGCACGGTCATTGCGAGAGAGAGTTCACCCGGTTCAGTTTCACTTGATGAGCAGAACAGCGCCAGGTAACCGCCGACCTTTGGATCATACCGATGGGCTTGAGCCACATGTCTGCCTGCAGGCAGCTATGGTGTGTGCATCCACCGTCGCCATTTATTATTACTCAGCTGGAAAGTTTATACTCATTTTACCGTCCCACACGGGGTGGAAGGCCTAGTCCACATGGGTGGTTGGTTTTACACTGCTTTGATTTACCTGCCTGCAGACAGTCACCCCTCCAAATAGTAACTGGGCTTGGCATAGAGTAACTTCGTTGATCGAGAACACGTTACCATTAACGCCAAACTGCCACCATCTACCATGCGTTGTATTAGTGTGCTGTGATGGTTGCAGGACAAGAACAGACTTTCAGCCAAGAAAATACCTTTGCCCATTGAAGTGGAGTCTACCGGACACGCCGAGTCTCCGGCAACTATTGTGATTGGACGAAGAAGCCGTCCGGCATCAGCTGGTTCTTTATCTATTCAGGTAAGTCGTTTTGTTGCTGTGTGTATGCTGTGTGAATTTTGGCTTATTGTCATCGCGACAAGTCAGTCAGGCAATGCATGTATCGGGATTTTGACTTTAGTTCCTTCCCACTGTTGGTCAGGCTTCAGGAATGTCATGCAGCCTGTAAGAGAACTACACTCCACTGATCAACAACAACCAACTCAGCTACCATAGAGTAAGTGAGTAGGGTTTAACGGCACATCAACACATTTTAGGTCATTAGCGCCGAGCTTGACCCAAACATCAGGCACAGAGTCCCCTACAGTAAAGGAGAGCCGACGCTATGTAAATCTTGCCAACGCTATATAAACATCATGGACTCAAAGCCCACTAACGGGAAGCTGTTTTGTGTAAATCAACAGCATGCGTCAGTACATCACCTGACACAGCGAATACAGATATACACAATAATAATGTTCCCTCATTAGGGTTAGAACAACAGCATGAGGAGCTGTGCTCCAACACCACGCGTTAACCCCATACTTGTTTGTTATCCATTCTCTGGGGAACTTTGCAAATAACCATACAAACCGTATACTGTAATGAACTAGAGACCCTGGTTGCTGCGGCTAGTATATGCTGTCATCTTTATTTGTTTACCCACAGTTATGTAATGCACAACATACATGAGTCAGACATTCCAGCCTGAAACTATTAAGTAAAATGGTCATTTAAAGTCGCCTGTTTTGGGGTCAGTTAAAAGCCAAAAGTTACTGTATGTGATCAAAGCACTAAGTCAAATTTTTTTCCAATTTTAACACATTTTAGTGACTCTTGTAATATGTTAATGTAGAGTAATTTTTGTTAATCCGCATCGTTGAAGGTGGTTATGCTTACGGTGACACGTTACCATAGCGCGATCTATCTGTATGTATGTCATCTGTCACACTGATGCACCCTGCTAAAGTCGGACAGAATTAGATGCCATTTGGTGGGGATACTCATGTGATCCCAAGTGACACTGTAGTACACAGGGTCACTGATCCCCAATGGGATCAGAACCCCCAATTCACAGCGATGCCACTTATTGCCAAATTACTTTGGCCCTCGTTTGTAATTTAATGTTGTGTTTGTTTCCAGTCGGTTGGCAGTGAAGAAGGCACTCATCTCGCTAATGCGTCCAGCTTGTCAGACACAGTTCTTCCATCCACACCTGAAAGTCCTGGAGAGATGTTTGTCTCGCCATTGGGGTCAGAAAGTTCCACACGACAAGTTACCGGAAAGGCAAGCCCTCGTTTGTCTGGAATTTCCAAACTTGTGAAGACCCCAAAGCAGAGGAAGTCAGTTGACCTGTCTGGATTGAAGTCGCTTGTGAAGACTCCAAAAATACTTACATCTCCAGAGTTAAGTGGTGTCAAGCAGCTGATGAAAACTCCCAAAGCTCAGAAGTCTCCGGCATTGGGAGGTATGAAGAAAGTTGCCAGAACACCGAAAGATGTTACAGGCACACCTGGATTAGACGGAGTCCGAAAACTTGTTAAGACGCCTAAACCTCACAAGTCTCCGGCATTAGAAGGAGTCAAGAAGCTGATGAAAACTCCCAAAGTTCAGAAGTCTCCGGCATTGGGAGGTATGAAGAAAGTTGCCGGAACACCGAAAGATGTTACAGACACGCCTGGATTAGATGGAGTCCGAAAACTTGTGAAGACACCTAAATCTCACAAGTCTCCGGCATTAGAAGGAGTCAAGAAGCTGATGAAAACTCCCAAAGTTCAGAAGTCTCCGGCATTGGGAGGTGTGAAGAGACTTATAATGACGCCGAAAGACACAGCAGGATCGCCAAAACTTGGTGGTGTTCGAAGGCTTGTTAAAACTCCAAAGGTACAAAAGTCACCTTCATTGTTAGGAATAAAGAAGCTGTTGAAGACACCAAAACCTAGAAAATCACCACAGTTAGCTGGAGTGAAAAGTTTGATGAGAACACCAAAACAGCAGCAGTCACCAGTTCTTGCAGGAGTCAGACAGCTCATGAAAACTCCAAAATTGGGTCCAAGATCGCCAGACTTTGTTGGGGTGAGCGAGATGCTGACGAGTCCACAGACAGTATCCATGGGCAGTTTACGTCAACAGAGTGTGCCGAAGAAAAAGGCTGGTAAGAAGATTAGCTCTCCAGTTTTACGCGTGCTTTCACCAAAAACTCGAGGAAGGAAAATATGTGACAAAACATCGGAAAGACAGCCTGAAGTCAATGAAAGTTCGTCGGGGCGCAAAAGAGTCAGTTACAAGAGCAAGTTAGCTGATGAAGATCATGTGGTTATAAGCAAAAAACTGAAATTGGGCAAGTCCGTCACTGAAACTGAGATGGCAAAATCACGTACTGAAGACAAAAAGGTCAGTGAAATTAACTCTGCACTGTCACCCGTATCACACAGAGGCAGAGGTCGTTACAGAAGACAAGAGGCTGAGGAAAGAGATGTTTCACTGTCCAAGGATAAGAAGTCAAAGGCGTCGTCATCCACTCTTGTTGCTAAAACTCTTGATCAGATGTCAAAAAGTGGCATGCCTGAAGTTGTAGTGGATGTAAGCTCCAGGCCAAAGACTCCCGTGAAGTCAAGAGCAAAAAAGACGTCCAAGAAGGTCGCCGATGCTACTGTTTTGACATCTGTCGATGCAGTAAGTAAGAAGAGTGTGACAAATGCAACTGTTGTTGTTACTGCCATATCAAGTCCTAAACGTGCCCGTAGAGGTGGTCGAGTTACAAAGTCAACAAGTAGTGTGGCAACGGAGTTGTCACTGGCTGCTGATAATATTGCAAAAGTCGACAGCCGTAAGAGAACAGTGCAGCGTACAGTGGCAGGTGACAGTGTGACGGAGGTTCAGCAGGCTGGTGGCATGAAGTCACGTGCTGCTAGAAATCAGAATAAGGTGGTTGTCGTTGATCGTGCTGAATCACAGGAAGACACCGAAGTTGAGTTGAAAGGCAGATCGACAGCAAAGAAAACAGCTGCACCTGTTTACAGTGTGAAGAAGGCTAAGAAGGATGTCAAAACAACAAAAGGGAAAGAGTCACATGTTGACTTGGCTTCAGACAGGCCGAATGCTAGTCGAAGAGGCAGATCGACTAAAAGCAAACAAGTTGAATCCACTACACCCAGCAAGAAAGTGCTTGATGATCACGGTAGTGCTGGATCTGCAAAATCGCCACTTAGCACACGCAGAGGTAAACGCAAGGTTACTATCAGCAAGGAGTCACTCCCTGAAGTTGAGAGTGTTAAACTGCAGCAGAAAGGTAAGAAAAGTCCTGTTGTGTCTTCAGTAGCAGATGGATGTAAGAGAAAGCACCAGTTTGTGCATGAAGATCCACAAAAGGCACTTGAAGACACCAAGATAAAGACACCATCTCGTTCTCGTGGGCAGAAAGGTCGAGACATTGCTGAGGGGAAAGATTCAACTGCAGAATCTGCTGCAGACAACACAGTTGCTGTTCGAAGAGGAAAACCACCTTCAGGCAAACAACTTGAATCAGTGTCCAGCAGCAGTGTGTCTACAAAATCACCGGTTAGCATACGCAGAGGAAGACGTCA
>Ga0209679_1001364_pt1 | contig 10378 bp, 8 predicted proteins | sample WorMetHEROISLAND_4_FD_187408 | JGI IMG/M metagenome (GOLD analysis project Ga0209679, IMG submission 187408) | Marine gutless worms symbiont microbial communities from Max Planck institute for Marine Microbiology, Germany - Olavius sp. 2 HERON... ...
TCCACCGGAGGTGCATTGGGACCTACATAACAGGACCTCTGCACTGGGGAATGGGCGTATAACCATATACCTTGTGCCGAACTTCCCAGCAAGGCCAGTAACAGTTAGCAGCCGATTGCATTATAACCAGTTTTCGTTTTATTTTTGTTTGCTAACTCAGCTAACTTGCACGCTTGGCGCTGCCAACACGACTCATCTCATACAACTGACAGCTGTAGCCTGCATTACACGGATCTTGTGCCTGTTACTCTCACTCTCTGTCTCTGATCGTCAATAACACTCTCATCTCAGTGCTCAGTCGGTCGTTCGGGTTGGTTGGTTGATTGATTGATTGATTGATTGTCTTTCTAAGTGCACTTAATAGCGTGTCGATAAATACTCCGCCGACGGAATTATATAATACCAAAGACGACAGGTTTTACTGTTAGATGACTTAGGCAGGCCAGCAGCATATGCAGAGGGCTTTTCAGGGTTCATACCCATTGAACGTTATTTTTAGAACAGAAATTATAGTTATAGGAATAACCGTGTGTGTTATAGTGTGAAGTGTGCTATTTTTTCACCACAAATGCACCCAAATGCATTTGGCTGCTGGACTCTCCCAGGGCCTGCTGAGTGTGCTTACAATGCGCCAGGGCCCCCTAACTGGATTGGGGAAGGGCCCCCGGGAAGGAGAGAAAAGGCTAAGGAAGGAGGATAGGGGATGGAAGGGAATAAGGAAGAGGATGGAGGGATGCCGAAGGGAGGGAGGTCAGTGATGAAGGAGAAATTCGTTTGTACACTATTGAGGTGGGCCCACGTGTTAAGTGGTGCATTTTCTGAAGCATAAAGAGCAGTTTTGGCCAGATGCCCTTCCAGTGATTGCAGTGACTCATACAGAAGACAGTAGGAGTCAAACCCATTTCACCATGTGCGTTTCCATTGCCTTCACAGAGGGCGACCACTTTCCTGGAAAACCTAGAAATGGCAGGGAATTTGATGGCTGTCTGGAAAAAGCCAGGGATTTGTCCAAAAGTCGGGGAAAAATCTTGTCAGGGAAAACTTCGTTGTTAACACCACGTTTGGGGCAACACCGTGTGTTTATTAGCATAATGTTAGCATAATATTTTTGATAGTGCAGTTTTGGCGCATTATGTTATTGTATCGTTATTACGGTTATACTTTGTTATTATACTGTTAGTATGCATGTTGTGACACGGGTAATCGCAACATAGTTAAGAGTGACGCAAAGTGTTGGGGAAATGTCCGGAAAACGTCAGGGAATTTCACGGTGCTGGAGAGTGGTCACCCTGTTCACAGATGAGCCGTCGCCATAAGTTAGTTTTTAAAAATCACTTTTTGTTGCCAGGAAATCCCACAGTGCGCTGTATACACTAGTACTCGTAAAAGAAAAATGTTTTCAGGAAACATCCAAAAGTGGCATTGGGGCAGCACGATCACTGTAATATCTTGGCTACTCGTGCAAAACGAAATGCTCCAACAGCACTGGAGTTTTCTCACATTTAGCATGACACTAACTCAGAACCTTAATTTTGTTGGTCACTTGTTAGCGGATGCATCGGAGTATTTATCGACACTGCACTTGATAGCTGTACTGCTTTTCAGCATTTGACTTCTTTATGTTTCTTTTGATATTTTTGTACGTATGTGTGTTAACGTGCTGTGTGTACAACGTACGTGCATTTTTAATACCGTTGTAACACTGGATGGTGCTATTAGTTACTTGACTGACTGATGCTCAATTTCTCTGCATTTTTAGTTACGTGCCGCACAATGTTTTCTGTGCAAAATTTTTGTGCTAATGTCGCGAAGTTTTGTAGCTTTTTGCAGACGCTAATTGTCAATAACTAATAACATTTAACCGATGTAGGATCAAGCGATAATTGAACACCGACTGTGTTGAACACCGTAACACAGTTTTTTCGTGGTGAATCTGTAAATATCATATTTAAGTCGTTATTTTGCAATTGTATATACATCTGTGATGGGACTCGTCTCATGAAGAGCTATACGCTCCTTTTATAAATATCTAAGATCTAACTAAGTGAAATGTTAAATTGTGAAGTTTTGCCGATTGCGACGAGCAAATTTAATTATAAATTATAAAGTAAATATTCTCAGGTAAAACTATTAAAGATATAGGGTGAATTTGTGATCAAACACCATGGTTCCCAGTGGAATCGTTGTTTTTGTTGTGCCGAGCCATATCACATATGAGTGCTGATGTAAATTGACGCTCTTACCGAGATGTGTCTCTTATGGAGCATCTGTGTATTCAGCTCATGAGTTATTTTCTTTGTAGCAGATTTTCCGAGAGATTATATTTTGTTTTGACTTGTCTTACCGTTATTTTACTCATGTGCCATTGGATCTGTAACTGTCGGCATGCTGCAAGTCGTAGATTGCATAGAGCTCAGATTGATAACGATGCCGCGCCATGATTGGTTGGTTTGTTCTTCACATGGGGGACTTGTAGCCAATCAGAGTGGTCCGAGCCAGGTCACGTCATGTCAGCTAGTGGCTGATGTCCTCAAAATTGGCGTTTCTTTACCATTATTTTTCATTGTTTTTGCTCCCATGTGTGGACGTTTTGCCAAACATCTGGATAACATTAGTCACCAATTATTTGAACTGTAAAGTAGTGATGTACCTGGCAACCACCAGTTACTAGTACTCAGTATGCCTACTAGGGGTGTGCGGAAGCCGATGAAAATGTCGGATATCGGTTTTCTAAAAACCAAACCAAACTGACCTCAAAATTCAAAAGCCGAAAGCTTGGTTTCTGCGGTTCGGTTTTCAAAAAAACCGACTTCGGCAGCTTGGAGACGGTTTTTCACGTTGTCTCATTCACAATTCATCTTCCAACATGATAAGATCAATAGTCAAAGTATTTTTCTTCATGCTCTGCACTTCTAGTTCTGAGTCGCTTCGGCTGACAGTTAGACTAGTTGGACCAATTCAGCACAGAAGTACATCATTTCTAGCGTCATACCGGAGAGGCGTAAATGAAAGATTTTTCATTGCGGTTAGCCCCTCTCCCTTCCCTTTCCCCAAAACAGTGATAAAATAGTAAATTGGAAAGCACTCAGTAGAGTGCTTACATATCGAACAACAAACAGAGTAATAAACCAAACCGGAAAAGCCGAAACCGCAGTTAATTTTCTAAAACCGAAACCGAACCGAAAACTGCAGTTTTTGCAAAGCCAAACCGAACCAAAGTCATTTTTTGTTAACTGCACATCCCTAATGCCTACTAATGAATAGATGGCTAAGCCAAGCTGCTAGCAGTGAACTAGCAATAAATATTATATTGCCATCATTAGCTGCACACTGCACAGTAAATTCATATCTGATGTTTTTTGAAAGCAGTGTGAATAGTATGGACTGAATGAACTTACGTTGTTTTGTCTCATTGCTTCTTAAAGTTTTTTTCTCGACCCAGTCTTAACGTTCACTGGAAACCATTGACCCAAGTTTCTCCGTTTTCTTCAAGAAAGACACCCTCGACTCCCAGTGATCGTGTGATATTTGACACCTTTTCTTTTTTCGTTTGGTCTTTGCAACCCATCAGCATGGCCTTCAGGGGCGGCGTCTGACTTTTACATTAGGTTATTCAAAAATTAAACACGGAGTCCAGGTGTTTTCCATAAATCTGACCTTTGACAAGACATTATGCAACTTCTGCTATTTTTTCTGCAAAAATCGCCACTTTTTGGGCTATAAATGTGTAACTATTCAAAACTCAACTTGAATACTTTTGCATTCAGCTGCTGCATGACAGTAACTGTCAGCTGAGTGTGCACCAACGTGCTGCTGTGCAGCAGCTAAGTGCAAAAGTATTCAAGTTGAGTTTCGAATACTTACACATTTGCAGCCCAAAAAGTGACGATTTTTGGAGAAAAAGTAGCAACATTGCATCATTAATGTCTTATCAAAGGTCAGATTTACGAAAAACATAGAAATACAGCCAAAGCCGAGATTTAGAGGATATTCAATGAATACTTTGAATATATACAGACGCCGCTTCTGATCTGATGGCCTTTGTGACCAATGTTTAGGTCACGACCCATACTTTAAGAAGCACTGTTGTATTGCGTTCAAGCTTCCATTATATTTTGTGCCACGTAAGCTTATGTGTGAAGTCTGTATGTGTTACCGCTTAAAGCCAATAATATCATGTTTTGTTTTAATATCAGTTCAACTTCTCTGCTGGTGCTCGAGTTGCTGTTGACATAATAACACTTACTATAATAGGACGAAATATCCTGTTTGTGGCGTAGTAAATTGTTGGAAGATGGTTTATCACTCAGTGAAATTAGGTTATTTTGCTGGACACTAATAATGTGCAAGAAATTTACCGAATAAATCCAAATTGGTATGTATGTTCAAAATTTCAGATTTTGTAAATGCAAAGAAGCTCCGTAGTTGCCGTTAGTGTGTTGTAAGCAAATAATTGCATGACATACATTGCTTGAAGTGTACGAAGTCGCAAAATACTTAAAAGGTGTGTGTGTTATTTTGTCATTACTAAAATTCTTATTTGCCTGACTGCAGTAGTACTGATGTGGTTTTTGCGAGATAACGTCTTTTGTGTACCGTATATTCATGTACCGTATATTCATGTTGAGGGCAGCACATAATTAACTCTCAAACTGCTGAATTTTTCGAATGAATTGTTTTCAGTAGAAGTTATTTATCTACTTAATTTTATCCGAAAATTGGCCTCATTGGTGAGACATTTTTGTCATCTGTTGTTGACGAGTTGCGAATATAAACTCGTCGTGCTGTTTACAAGTTCATTTGTTGATCCGGCATTCTGGAACGTCGTCAGTAGAAACATTTAAGCACAAGAAATCTACCACGAGTTGAGTCCAACACGAGACGCTAGTGCTGAGAAACTTACCACAAACTTTGCGTCATACGCGTCACTAAGTCTAGAACAGGGTGGCCACAAACCTGAAAACCTAGAATGCTCAGTGATTTCTCTGAACATGGAAAACTTGGAGAATTCTGTGAATCTGTGAATTCTGTGCAACTTCAGGGAAAAATTTAACAAACAAAGTGTTTTAGTTCGTCATTCAAATATTGGTGTAAAACAGCTGTTGACTGGGTAAACAGGATCATCATGACCCTTGATAAAGGTCGTTACATTTACTTTTTGCTGCGATGACCTATGGAAAAGTAAGTTTATGGCTCTGGAAAAGCCTGGAAAACTCGGGGAATTTTTTCTCCTACTTTGTGGCCACCCTGTAGAAATTTGGGGCTTAAACGTTTCCCCTTTCTGTATCTTCCTCTTCCTGTTCCCGTCCTTTGTAATCCAGCTTTCTGGCTGCTATACCCCAGTAAATGTTCTGTTTTTTTCTTTATACTCTTTCAACAGCCGGGCTGAAGCCCTTTTCTTAACTTTAATTTTTGACTTAGCTTACAGAATCATAATGGCAACACGTGAGCCCGCCTGCTGCTGCCAGGCGCCCTGAATTTAGGGGGTTTAGCTGCAAGTGTCAGTTTTAAGTGCCTCCTGTACTTTGCATATTTGTATTATTTTGTGCTACGACAATGAACAAAGATAATTTGTCGTGTTGTCTCTGAAATGTGTGACAAAATGCGTGCACGTTATTTGCCTGTTTATATTGAGAGAGAGTTTTGTAAGTGCCAAACGCGACTTGCATCTCACTTTAATGTGGCCAAATAGTGCGTTCACGAGGACTTTGTTGCCATTGTGAATGGTGCTGTGAGCCTGTTCTCTGTTTTTTTTCTCGTACGAGAGTTGAGATTAACTGTTTGTCAAAAGATACCGGCATATGAAGTAGTTGATGTTCAGGTGTTATCAGTTGTTAAAGTGTAATGTGACTGGAGGGAACACGGTTCCTTCACTCCGTATTTGGGATAAAAAGCGTTCCCTCTCCTCAGATGAAATAAAGACTCAGTGAAACGATAGGTGGGGCGACCGTACCGTGTCACCAAGGTCTTAATGCTTGAGATGATAACACACTGGGTGAGGTCAAGTTCTGCTAAGGGAAAAGCCTTAGACTAAATGCTTAGACAAAAATCTTAGTTAAACTCTAAAGTTCTGACTTAAGTCAGAGCTCAGATTAGACTTTAGTCTTAGACTTTAGTCTTAGACTTTAGTCTCAGCGGTAAACTGTGTTGTTATTGTGGACAGTATTAGTTTAAAGTGAGAAATAAATTAACAAAATAGCGGTAAATCTTGTTTTTTTTAAATTTTTCATTCAGTTCTTACTTATTTTACATGCCGTGAACATTGACCGCAGACGTATTTTGTTTTAATACCTAACTTGACCTCTGTTTGGTCTTAGACCGAAGTTAAGTACTAAGACTTAAGACCAAAATGCATCATTACTTTGTCATTGGGAATTCCAAGCAAATTGCTGCCGAGTTCAGCTTAACTTTGATCTTAGCAGTTTTCTTGACTTACTTACGACTAAAACAAAAGTCTAGGACCTAAATTTGGTCTAAGAATATTCTTAGACGCAGTCTTTGTCACGAGGTCAAGTTCAGTCTTAAGTTTGGTCTTAGAGCAAACATGGGTCTTAGACTTATGTCTTAGACTTTTCGCTTAGCGGAACTTGACCTCACCCATTGGCCCCGGTTTGGGGACATTGACCACAGACGTATTCGCGGTTGCTTCGGTTCACATTTCTTAGTTTAAACACCGAGTATTCTGAGCGGAAATATAGCAAACTAAGTTGGCCGTACAGACGGTGGGTTGACGACGTCATAGATTGGTACAGAGCTAGCGTAGAAGAGCTGAGCTGGTCTGCACACGGAACATGATGGAACCAGATAATTAAAGAGTCGTCAAGACTCCAGATGGGCGCCGATGAATGTGATAGAAATTACTGACGATTTCGTTGCCGAACTAGATTGTTTTTGTAGATCTCGTCCGTTGTATCTTTTAACCGAGTTTCGTTGTTGTGTTGTCGCTTTGACTCGCGAGATTCACGAGAAATACTGCTGTTCTCAGGGCACCTGCCGGCAGTGACGTAACTAGTATGCAATAAATGCGCTAAAATGCACCTAATTCGATTTCCGCCTGGGCTCCGCCCCAGACCCCGCTGGGGGAGCTTACAGCGCTCCCATAGGTACCCTAGCTGTATTTAAGGGGCCGACTTCTGCGGGAGGGGGAGGGACTGGATCGGAAGGGGAAAGGGAAGGGAAAGGAGAGAGGAGGGAAGGGAGTGAGGGTACGTACGTGAAAAGTGTGAAGCCTAGGGCCCGCAAGGTATAGCTAGCCCGCCCCAGGAGGTAAGTGGTAGGCGCGTACCGATAAGAATTACAGGCCTGTCCCGGTTAAACCCACAACGCTGTACTCGAGCCGATATAACTGGCTATGGAGGGAATACCCCTCCCAACTTCCCACCTCGACGTCTTTCCCCGGGATATTTTCCAGCTACGCCGCTGGTTTCCGGTCACTACGTCTACGTCACGTGTACGTCAGCGCATTAGAGGTTTTGTTAAACGGTATGCGCTAAATCTACGTTTTACTTACTTACTGTTGATAACATTGTCTGTTGTCGTCAGTGTACTGAGTTTTTGCTTTGTGTTTTAGCAGTTGATTTTTTTGTTGGACCCGAAAGGCGGGTCCCAAAAAGCCACTCTTGTTCTTGTTCTTGTTCTTGCAATCAGTTCTCCCGGGTTGAAAAATCCCTAAGGCTTTGTTAATACGCAGTGGCGCGCAACGAAACTTTGCATACGAACATTGTCCATAGACCTACCGTCTCGGATTTTGCACTTATTTTCTAATTAATGAGTAATTAGCTAGTTAATTAGCATAGACCCGGGAGTGCACGCAACAGCTAGCCAAAGTATGCCCGCTAGTCAGCTCAGCGTGCGTACAATGGCCAGCTGTTACAACTGTTGCACGCACTCCCTTCCGGGTCCATGGTACCTTTCATACTTGTTTTATCTGTTGCTACGGGAAAAGTTGCGTTTCTGCGTTTAAACGTATTGTGGATGTTTTTTTTACGATCGATTGCATTAGCAGGTAAGACTACCAGGGTGCCGCTGGGCAGCGAGTCTGAAGCAAGTGTTTTGTTGGTGGATGTATATTTGATTTTCATTGGTTGTGTTATTAATGTGACTTTATCCGTATAATAAGTTCACGCATGACTGGGCTAGTGCAGTAATGTCTTAGACGTAGGATGATGTCGTTAAAACACAATATAAACGATCTTTTCGTTTTTTTTCAGTGTTTAGTCAAGCTGTTGAAGTACTTTCAGTGTGTTAACTTTAGCTCAACTTTGTTGATTGTGTTTTGGCATTAAATCTGTTTTCTGTTGAGTTACTGTATTTGACATTTACAACTCAGCTGTGCGATATGAATCACTATCGGTCAAAGCTAGAAAAAACCTAGGTTGTTTAAAGAAATTTTTTTAGGTTTTAAGGTTTTTTTAGGTTTTAATGTGCGAGGACCGGACACAAAATTGCGACCCAGAGAGACATCCATCTAAACACCGTATCTTAGAGACAAATCGATTGACGGAACAACGTCATTAAAGTATGATAAAACTCGATATGATTCAAATTGTTGAGTTCTCACTTCTGAACTTTTAGTATGTGATTGAGAAAACTATTACTATTTTTAGAAACAAAAAACCTAAAAATTTGGGTTTTTTAGGTTTTTAAAAACCTAAAAATCTAGGTTTTTTTAAAAGCGACTTACAGCCCTGCTATCGGTACTTTAAGGCTGAATTAAAACTTCGCTTGCCAGATGTTAATCAGCGTTATGGATTTCTTATAGGCCTAGGCCTGCAACAAAGTGAAAATTAGCCCTGTTCGGGACTGACGGTCGACTCCTGCGAGCCAGGCTCAAAGTCACGTGACACAAAAAAAACTAGGACAGACATAAAAAATCCGGCCCGATCAAAGTTAGATATTGTCCTCTAGTTTAAGAATCATCATTTGCCAGCTCCCATTGAAAATGGCAGAGGAGATAGAATTTGAAAATGGAAGAATTTCTAACTTTCAACGCCACGTGACCTTGACCTTGACCTCGGGTCGGGCCATATGGTACACCGTCGTGCATCACTCATCGACCTCTACCTATACTACATAACAACTTTCATTCAATCGGAGGAACTTTGTTGACGGACGGACAGACATCGAGGCCGGCTTTATTAGATCGACTCATCGGAGAAGTCGACCTAATTGGGCCAAGAAAGCCGTGCTGTCGCAAGGAAACCGCGCGATGCCGCAGCTGTTCGTTTCGGTTTAAAAGTTCGCCGATATTCACTACCGTACAAGTTTGAGAGTAGCCAAGCTGTGAAAGTTAGCCTTCAGAGCTGTAGACATACCGGCGCAAAACTGAATTTAAGGTAAAATGGACATTCAAGGTCACGTATTTGGCGTTCAGCGTAAAGGCAACAAGGGACTACGTAATACTGTATAATAATGTCAGGCTTAATTCCTAAGGTTCTGAAGATGTAGCGTCCGAAAACACTGAAAATCGACGTTTTCGGTTGTCGCACTGTCGTTTGACGCCCCTGTCCAAGGAACCCCCGCGAATATCCGCATAAAAGTCCGCCTGGACGCAAAACGCAGTTTCGTTCATTTTGAGGTAAAAATAACGCATTTCACGGTATAAAACACTAACGTTTATTCCCGATAAACGGTAACAGCAAGATGACAGACAACTATCAGTGAATGAATGAATGAATCAGTCACTCCACTCAGTCAATCAAACATTTATTTGGATCAGATCACTTTGGTCCATATTCACTGATCACGGTGTAACAGACAGAACACACAAGACTTACATGTAAAGTTAATAAAAAACGCTGCTAAAACATTGCTTAAACGGCTAATAAAATACATGATAAACGCTAATAGCCTACACATACACGCGTACATTTCTTTACTTAATGTCGACAATGAACGCAACAGACTACAATGGAATACAAGAAAGCCCAGCTGTCGCTGACAAACCCGCGCGACGCTTGCGAAAAGTTCGCACGGTTTACGTAAGAGCAGTGGGGTTGTAAGCTGTAGCCTATAGCTAGGTTGCCTATCGATAGCTTGCCTATGGTGTCCTATTACGTCCTATATAGTAACTGTCTGTAAAATGCGTCGCTTTGGAGATACTCGACTTTTAAAACTACCGTGACCTGGAAACTCGGGTCAGGGGTCACACAAGGTCATCGAAAGTGACACCAATCGATAGCTTGCCTATGGTTTCCTATTACCGTCCCATAGTAACTTTGTGTCTAAAATGCACCGTTTTGGAGATATGGCTACATATTGGTTGAAAATCGTCGAAAAAACCCAAACCCCCCTCATTTGGCACCATTTTTGGGGGTGACCCCTTGCGAATTTTTCGACGAGTCATACCTTCCCAGAAACTAGAGTGATGGGGCTATCA
>Ga0209679_1001365_pt1 | contig 10373 bp, 7 predicted proteins | sample WorMetHEROISLAND_4_FD_187408 | JGI IMG/M metagenome (GOLD analysis project Ga0209679, IMG submission 187408) | Marine gutless worms symbiont microbial communities from Max Planck institute for Marine Microbiology, Germany - Olavius sp. 2 HERON... ...
ATTGTGATGTATTGTGTGACCGTGATGTATTGTGTGATTATGATGTATTGTATGATTGTGATGTATTGTGTGATTATGATGTATTGTATGATTATGATGTATTGTGTGATTGTGATGTATTGTGTGACCGTGATGTATTGTGTGATTATGATGTATTGTATGATTATGATGTATTGTATGATTATGATGTATTGTGTGATTGTGATGTATTGTGTGATTATGATGTATTGTATGATTATGATGTATTGTATGATTGTGATGTATTGTGTGATTATGATGTATTGTATGATTGTGGTGTATTGTGTGATTGTGATGTATTGTGTGCTTGTTAGGTATTGATTGCTACTGTAACTGTTATCTGTTGTTAGGGTAAGAAGTTACCGGTGGACTGTGATACGAGTGAAGGCTACGTGACAGAGGAGGATGAGACGACTGATACTGAACAGCTGAAAAAAGCTGGCAAGAGAGTAAGTACAGTACATTGCAGTTGTGTTGGGTTGTGTATAACTTCTTCTGCTTACTGATGCTTGCTGTGTGTGTGTGTGTGTGTTTCATTCATATTTCATTTAGAAGGTACAAGTGTTTTGTGCAAATATTGCTGACATTAGCACCTCGCATTGATTTAATTACATCCACTGAGGAGTTTGTGTTGTGTTGTCGTAGAAGTCTGTGTGTCTGTCTGTGTGTGTGTGAAATACCTCGAGAAGTTGTGAACGGACGTTGGTGAAAGCTTTAAAGGGAAGCGTGGCCCAAGAACAAGTTGTTTAGATCTTGGTGGCGATCCAGATCACGACGTAGATCCAGGAAGTTTTTAATCATTCTTTATTTACTATTGCAGTTCCTCTAGACAGCCAAGAATAAGACGTGAAGATCCTCTGCAGTGGTATGCACTCTGCAGAGTGCTGTCTGTTTACAAACAGAATTCAGTGAGAAATTGAACACTTCGTTATGTGGCTCAGAATTTGTATTAAAGCATTTGTATTAAGTAGCCATGTGATTTTCATTATCTACAGTAACAGCAACAGTAGTGTCATCATCTTCTGTGTCGTGATATCCTGTCCAGAAATCGGTGTAAAATACTCTGACATAGGTGTGTGTCATTAGGGTGTGACAGGCGACAGAGTTGCACCATTCTGGAGTGTGTGAATATGGTATGATGTGACGTAGGAAATGACGCCATTGAAGAAGTACAAATTGTGCTCGGAGTTGTCTGACCTGTCACAGTGCTGCCAATCCGTCCGATTCTCCGACTTCAAGACATTACAACTGCAAGGTGAGTCTGTACTGCTCACTAGATGTCTCTCAGTCATATCACTGCAGCTACTGCTGTGATACAGATGCATTGACAGACTGATGGCTTTTGTTACTGTTGAAGTCAGTGTTGATACCAGTTTGTCACATGTTACAGTCAGTGTCCGTGTTATACACTGTGACAGTCTGTGCCGATGTCACACATTGTGACAGTCGTTATCTGTGTCATGCAGCATGACAGTTGATACAGTTGTGACAGTCATTGTCCATGCCATACATTATGACGATGAGTGTCCATGTCACACATTGTGGCAGTCATTATCTGTGTCATATATGATGACAGTTGATACACGTTGTGACAGTCATTGTCTCTGTCATACATTATGACAGTGAGTGTCCATGTCACAGATTGTGGCAGTCATTATCTGTGTCATACATCATGACGATGAGTGTCCATGTCACACATTGTGAGTCATTGTCCGTTTATACATTGATGAACACAGTGGGTTCCAAGGCCGGGAGTCCATTTAGTTTTATCATCAGGGAACATAAACATACATCTTCTACTAATTGTGTCTGCTAGCCTACTTATACTGAGTGTCCTTTGATGTATGCCAGTCACAAACATTAGCATGCATGATGTACAGCTGCTGTAACTAGCTCCTTTACTGTGTTTACTGCTCTTCTTTTAGACCAAATTCTGCATCACAGAATACAAGCAGTCACATTATAAATGGGCAGCTAAACTTGAGCCTGAGCCTAGTGGTAGCTGTGACTTGCATTGCATGTGGATGGTGTATGAACTGTCAAGAAGGTGATGTAGATAGTGGAACTGGCAAGCTGTATGTGTGTTTGCTGCAGGTCACTGCTACGATGTCTGCTCACTCAGCGAGTCGGCTGCACTCCGCATGGCTAACACTTGTCCAGAAGATTTTGTCACTCACAACAAACGATTCCTGTCGCGCGTCTATCCGAATCGCATGCGAGTCGACTCGAGCAATTACAATCCGCAGGATTTGTGGAACTGTGGTTGTCAGTTAGGTACATGTCAGTCTCCGTTTTGAAGGGGGGAGTTATGTTAAGGAGTACAGCAAACAGAATGGATGACCACTATGTTATGAGATGTGTGTCTTCATAGTGTAATGGGATCAGCTCCTGCTTGTTGATTAGCATTATGTGTTCAGAACATATTTCATTCACAGGTTCTCTTGTCACACATCGCTGAAAATCTATGAAACTGTTTAATGGCACGTGCATGAATTAATTGAATGGCACAGTGCTTCCTTGCATTTTATTCCTTAGAGCAGCTGACACTCTTTGATGTCAAATTGAGCTATGTAACACTTTTTTCGTCAAACGATATCTCAGGAAGTGCAGTAGATAATTGAAACTTTGCATGTAGGTATGGTGGGAAGTTGATGCCCGCCCTATTTTTTCAATCTTCAGCTGCTGCCAAAGCTGTGCTGAGGACCCCAGTGATGAAGTCATCCTGCCTGTTATCTTTGATGGCTTTGATTTTACATATTTTTGTGGTACTTTTTATTATATTTTATTGTTTATTCTCCATATTTTTATCTTTCCACAGCATTCTAAGGCACTGACTGGAGTTTAATTTGCTGCTGTACCATTAAGAAACTGCTTGCTCACTCGTACATTACATTAACTTTCTGGCTAGCTGCCGGTCGTCTTTAGTGGGCTGAGACGAGACGGGTGGGGTGATAAACTCTACTCACTCACTCACTCTAGTGGGCTGCCACACTTCACTTACACATGCTGCAAGCCTCAGATATCCAGTGGCAGGGCATGGTGCATCTGGGGCCAAACTACATGAGGGTCATTGCATTTAAAATGGACAAATGACCAAAACTTTTCCAGAACTATAAAATTAGTTGATTTTTCGTCGTTTTTAAGATGTTTTTAGACTGTTAGGCTATAGCTAGGGCAACTGTTAGTGTAATTAACTAATTATTTTTACCTTGTTGTCCTGTTTGTTATGTCATGTATCATGCACTGAGCATTCGGTTTGTAATTTATTGTGTGACATTCAAACAAATAAAGATGATGATGATGTCAGTCTCCAAATAACACTGAAATTTAATGGACTGTTTACAAACATGTTTGTAGGCACTGTGCTAAATTTTACTTAAATATTCCAAGTACTTTCAGTTGTGGGTGTTTGAGTGGAGCCAATGTAATCATTTTGAAGCTCGAGAATCTGTTCTTTATTTTCTTCAGCTTCAGTTTAAAGCCATATTCCAGGTTCTAAGAGGCCAATCACATCTGGGGATTGTTGCAGTAGGTTTTTACAGCCACATGCCATTCTGGTCACCCAGTCAGCAGCGTCAGATTGCTATAGGAAACACAGTTGTTATTGCCGTTGTTAGTGACATTAAACAAGCAGTAAATGAGAAGTCGATGTGTTTGCTTGCAGTTGCGTTGAACTATCAGACGTGCGGCTTAATGATGGATCTTAGTGATGGGAGATTCATGCAGAATGGTGGCTGTGGTTACGTACTGAAGCCAGCTGTTATGCGAGATGAAATTGCATACTTCAAGGCTGGCACACGAGAGACAATTCCAGGCATTTCTCCACAAATACTTCATATTAAAGTATGTACTACTATGATCCACTATGAGATGATCTGTTACATTTATTCTCTTGCTTTGTTATATTTTGGATGCACTATGTTATTTGTTGGAGGCACTATGTTTTCAGGCTGTAGTGTATGTCTGTGAGTGCATGCTTCTCTGCATGCGTGCATCCATCCAGGCATGCGTCCATCACGTTAGCATGATATCTTACAAACTAATGAATGGAATTTCATCAAAGTTCGGTTGATGACGTAGTTGAGGGTACAGATGAACTGATTAGATTTTGAAGGTTAATGGGTCGAGGTCAAGGTTACAGCATTTTTCCAATCAACTTCTCACTTGCAACATTTTGTACTCAGCACTCAGATGGAGTTTGATTGTTGCAGTGCATCAGCATAGTTTACTATACAGAGTGCTGTAGTTGCTATAGTAGTGATGTCTGTCTGTCTCTCTGTCTGTGTATTCGTCTGTCACACACAGATATGGCATCAAACAACTCGAGCTAGGATCTCGAGGTCTTCACTAGCGGATAACTCCAGGACTTTAATGTTTGCGAGATAACGTTCATCCAGAAATTCAAAAGGCCTTACCGCCAGCTAAGGCATTAAATGTGGGTGTAGGGAAAAGTGACGGTTACTTTAAGTCACTGTATTGCCAAAACGGTGCAAGATAGGACTGGGGTTGCTATTGATCACTGATAGGAAGTTGCATATGCACTTTTGATTGGTACCAAAATGAATGACCTTGGATGACCTTGATGAATGGCCATTGTGCACTTTGTTGCATTATGCATGTGTTTTTTTTGCAGCCCATCACTTGAATTTGATGAAGATAGACCTATACTGTCTCTGGTAAAAATTTAACCCAGGGACTCTAGTTTCTGGCATGAAGAACCTTTTATGTGGTATATATGGATATTCAGTTTCGTGGAGGTTCCCTGAAAATGAGAGTGGGGTGGGCGAAAGCAGCAGTTTTTTGTGGTTTTGGTTGCTATATCTGTAGAACCTTCATAGATAAGGCCAAATTTGTTAATATATAGTCTTTCCTTGGCTTTCCAGTGACTCTATATAGACGACCTTGAGTGACCTTAATTGGCCAGTGTACGTTAAATTATGGTTTCGGGCCGGTACATGTGTGTTGTGGCCTTTGAAGCCAGTTGCATGTTCAGTCATGTTGTTTGTGTCCAGTGGACATGACACAACCAACAATGCATAGCTGATGCACTCTTTCTCTCTGGTAGCTGAGCTTCTTGTGAATTCCGTCATAGGAAGTCGAGATTTCACGATGAACTTTTTTGTCACAGCACATTGTAGATGTACAGTACATGCCATTGTTACATGTTGAGCTCGTACTGAACCTAATTGTGCAGAAACTGCTGTCTGAGTACATAAAGTTGTGGTGGAGAGGTGATTGTCATTTATCTCAAGCCAAGCATTGTGTGAACTGACAGTCTGTTAGTACGTGTTTGTGAGGTTTTGCTTGTGAAGACTTGCAGTGAGTGACTTGCATTTGTAGGTTATTAGTGGCCAGCAGTTGCCAAAGCCCAAGGCATCTGGTGCCAAGGGTAACACTGTTGACCCGTACGTCACCGTTGAGGTGTTTGGAATTCCTGCAGATTGCGCAGAGGAACGGACAAAGACCGTCAATAATACTGGTATGATTAGCTTATCTCCTGGTGTGCCATTGAGAAATTGCTCATTTGGGCTCATTTATTCGTAGGCACAGCTCAGTTTTCTTTATACTTGAATGTCGTTTTTGTTAACAAACTGTGTAAAGAAGAACATGAAATAAGTTAGTGTATGCGTCTGGATGACTGGACTACTCGATCATCATAACTGTCATTATTATTATTTATTTGCTCAAAATATGTCGTTGTTACTGGATCATTTTCTGCCATTCTGGTGTAAGATATTTTATTAATTGTGACATGCATAGGTTGCATTCATCACCTCTATGTTGGTTGCATTATACATAGCGTACTGTGTTTTGTTTGTAGCAAATCCAATCTATGACGAGAGTTTTGAGTTCCACATCAGTCTGCCAGAATTGGCTTTGGTCAGATTCTCGGTGCTGGATGACGATTTCATTGGTGATGAATTCATTGGGCAATACACGATTCCATTTGCTTGTATGCAGCCAGGTAATGCGTTGATGGTACTTTCATTCATTCCTGTTAATACCTGCGTGCTTAACATGGACAAGCTATGAATTCAATGACCTAGTATAGAGGAAGAAGTAACAGCTGAGAATCAGATGTTTTATGAGTGCAAAGTAAGTAAGTAAAAAGAACGATTAAAGAGTCCGAAAATGACGACAGATACTGCACATGCAAAGTAAGGAATGACAGCAGTGTAGACAACATACGTATGGCATGTCATGTCAGCACGTTTGTTACCTGTTCTCTGAACTTGTTTCAGATATTAACACTGGGGCTGTCGAGCAGTTAATTTTTTTGTTACTTTAATCGCATGATTAATTATATTTGTCACGTGTTAACTGCAGTTTTTAGTGCATAGTAAAAACCATCCGGTGTCATCTTAGTTATCATACCATAGAAATTTATTAGAAATGAAATATTGAAAATTAGAGTAATGTGTAACCTGAAATTCACTGTGTGTTTAGCAAAGGTAAAGCAACTAAAATTCCATTTCAGGAGTTTTGTGTTGATAGTAGCACTGCTGGTCTAGTGCTGTGTGTTGATACTTTTGACAATGTTTAAGCACATTGAGATAGCCATAAATAGGAGAGCAAGCTGCTGCTAAGTAATTCTTGTCACTGCGTAAAATTTTTTAATGGTGTTAATTTCTTAAAATTGCAATTAATGCCTTAAGCATTATTGAACAGTTAATGTGTTAATTCAATAACCCTAGTTAACACTTTTTTTACTTCTGACAAGTCTTTTTGCTGAATAATTGACCTTTTCTTGCTGGGTCATAGTGGCATCTATTTCTAGTCATTTGTTTAGATATTAGTTTATTAGTTATCAGTTTTGTATCTTGTGGCGTACTAAGTTTATATCATTTTCATTGGCAGTTTGTGGATTTGTGTTTATGCTTTCATCACTTTGAAACTGGTGATTAGTTGCCGGAAAAGTCATGCAGCCTGCAAAAATAAGAAAAACTAGACGATGCTCTGACGACCAAGTTTCGATGTGTATGCTTCCGCCTCCATCAATAACTTCATTAAATAGTTGACCTTGCTGTGACCTTGACCTCGACCCATTAACCTTCAAAATCTAATCAGTTCATCTATGCCCTCAACTACGTCATCAACCGAACGTTGGTGAAATTCCATTCATTGGTTTGTAAGATGTCATGCTAACAGATGCATGCCTGGACGGATGCACGCATGCACAGACACATGCACTCACAGACAGACAGCCTGAAAACATAGTGCCTCCAACACATCTGTCGGTGAGCAGAGGTGTAAAAATAAAAATGGGGCTGTCAAAACAAAGCTGAGAGTGTGTATGTATGCGTGTACAGGATTCCGACATATTCGATTACGTTCGAACACCGGCGAAGTGTTGGTCAACACAACGTTGTTTGTACACGTCGCTGTTACTAACCGGAAGGGTGGCGGAGTGAGTACATTCTGTTCTTTACATTTCGTGTGCAGCTAACTGTTAGTCATATATTCAATTAGATTTACGGCTGCAGTGAGATTTACATTGTACTTGTACAGTGATCAGGCAACAGATGTTACTGTGATGTGTTGATGCAGTGCGAGTAGTTAGCATGACATCACTAACAATGATTCACTGGGATTGCTGCATAACTAGCTGAGTGAACAGTTCACAACAGCAGAAACGTCATATCATCACTTTATGATGATTGTCCACTGATGTCTGTTGTTGTTCAGAAGTCTCGACGCAACTCACTGCTGAAGAGAAAGAAAAAGTCTGGTGCCAACATGAAGCTTAAAACACTTGGCGTTAAAGTGGTTGACGACACTTTTAAAGTAAGTAATGTTGCTGCTAAAGTCATTCAATAAACATCACCACGTTGTGATATTACAGTTGCTTTTCATATGTTCAGGTGTGCATGGCTTGTCACTGTGGGATATTGTTGGTTTTGTTTGATTAGTGGTATTAAGAGTGTCATAGTGTCAGCATAGTGACATTGTGATTGTCGATGTCAGTGTCGATGTCACTCGCTGTAAGTGGTGACAGTGTGTATTATACTGGCATTATCAATGTGAAGAGTGTGTTGTACTGAATGCTAATAGTGCTGCTGTGTGACCGGCAGTGCGTTACTTATACAGTGTAAACATGTCACGGTGGTGGCATGTGTGATAAGATTAAAAAAGGTTAAAGGTGCGTATAGCTCTTAATGGGAACCCATCTCAGAGCGACGGGGTGTCACTTGCCATATGGAATCAGACAGTGTTACCTGCCGCCCGACACAAGTGAATGCACCCACCTTAACCCCAGCCAATCAGGCCGGTACTCAATTTATCTACCCTGGAGGGCAGTGGAGGGATGGAAGGCTGAGTTAACCTAGGTAGCTTGATAGCGGCCTGACCGGGAATCGAACCCACGACCGCTTAATCACAAGTCTGATGCCGTAACCGTTACGCCACCAAGCCACCCACTGTACGGTCTGTAATGCAGCATTGTATGTATAAAGTGAGTGCATGAGCTATAGTAGGTACATACATGTGTCCAATATATGTATGAATGTGTGTGTGTGTGTGTGAATGTTGTCAGGTTGCAGTACAGCCATTGAGTGAAGTGGCTGAGTTGTGGGATCGTGTACAAGCTGCTCTCGTTGCTCTGAAGCACGACTGTGGCCTAGCACCGATTTCTAACATTAAACAGACAATTCGTGCATTGTTGACGCGGACACTCAATTCTACTGATGGCGATGCACCAAACTTGCATGTTGTCCTGAAAGATGATGTAAATGATGTTGTTTTCAGTCTTCTGTAATTTAAACTACTTTTTGTAATGCCTTGCTTGTTTCAAACACAAGCATTTTGTTGTTCTTAAGCGTGACTGCTGTCTGTTGTAATAGTGCAAAAACATCTGTAAATTCCATTTTGTGTGCCTTTTGTATGCTTGCGACATATGGTGCTATGTAAGTGTTTTGATTGATTGATCGATCGATTGATCGATCGATTGGATCGTGATCATAGAGTGTCACAAGGTGGTGGCGTGCACAGTTTTTTTTCTGTAAATTTCATTAACTGTTGCATCTGATTTATGATGTGTCCTGTACAGTCAGCTATATTTTTCATTCACATTCTTTCTTTTAGCTTTTTCTGTGTTGATTCTTCGTTGAGGAGCTAAAACTCTGTGTTATAATTTGTTGTCGCTGTTATATCGATTGAATGGGTTTCAGCTGTTTGGATGATTTATCCGTCTTGTTACATTTTTAAATTTTTACAACCTACCTGTTAGTCATTATTTGTTGGTCTTCTAGAAGAAACATTTAATAAACATTTTAAAACTCACCTCTGTCACTCCACCCGTAACTGCTCGTCAGGTGCCTCTGAATCTCCGGAATGTCAGCACCGTATAAATGTTCATTGTATTCACGTAGTTTTAAGCCTTGTGATGGAGTCATTTGTCAACAGCTGTTCAATGCATTGTTTGTGACTGGGCTGATGGTTCAGTGACACTAATTGGTTGGCTGTTTTGTGTGTGATGTTATCAAGCAGTATCCAGTTATTGAAGTCGTCAGCAGTTTGCCAGATCCAATAAAGAAGACGCTGAGTCTGTTTGAATCAGTATGTACTTTATTGCTCTTCATTTCTCTGCGTCATCCAGACTAGTTTCTGTTTTTTTTCTCATCACCAATTAGGGCAGCGTGTAGTTCTTTTGCATTCTGTCTTAATTTGTGTGGGAACAAAGAGTTAGTGTTTTGCTCTCCAAACATTTTTGTGTTTAAAAGTGAGAACCCTCTTTTAGTATGTGTTTTGCATGGCGTTTCCTGTATAATGTTGTCTTGCTTTTTTCTTGTTTGATGAATGGGTATATTTTTAACCGTTACACTTTCTTGTTAATTGACATAACGTGTAAAGATACAGCTTGTGTGTGTAGCATTAGTGTGGTGAGTGAGACTTTCTGCCCAATACTTTGTACCTTTATCGTGCTGCATACTGCACACTGCACATTGCACACTCGGTCATTGGTTAATCTGCTGGTCACGTTATCAAGTTAGAATACTACCACTACTACTGTAAAACATTATATTTTTGCCGCATCTTAATTTCACGATTTTGGAATGTAGAAATTTTGTTGCATTTTAATTTGGCATTTTCCCAGTGTTCTACTAGTATTTACCAGGCCTTTGATGGGCAACGCAAATTTTTGCGAGTATTTAATTTCGCGATTTTTCCTACTCGCGAAATTCGCGAAAATTTGATGCACGCGAAAAATACGTGTTTTACAGTATTTTCATTTTTACCGCGCGATGCACGTAGTGCTAGCGCGGTATTGCTATCGTAAGTCGTCCGTCCGTCCGTCTGTCCGTCCGTCCGTCCGTAACGTTGACGTACGCTGAGCGTATAGGTTGGACTAGTTCGAA
>Ga0209679_1001366_pt1 | contig 10370 bp, 11 predicted proteins | sample WorMetHEROISLAND_4_FD_187408 | JGI IMG/M metagenome (GOLD analysis project Ga0209679, IMG submission 187408) | Marine gutless worms symbiont microbial communities from Max Planck institute for Marine Microbiology, Germany - Olavius sp. 2 HERON... ...
CCGGCCCTAAGGTAACGTATCTCAGTTTGTTAGCACATTAAGTCTGACACGCTAATGCCTGTCACTTGTCGGTTTACAGAATTCTTGTTCCATCTCCAGGGTTCCCACACATCCTTGAAGGTCCTTAAATTTTTTCCTCTATATTCAAGGTCTTGAAAGTACTCGAAAACAGAGTTGGTGCCTGAAAGTCCTTGAATCTGAGTTTCTAGGTCCTTGAAAATCCTGGAATTTTCTTAGCTTGTAATACTGTTTCATGTAAGTAATGGACGTCTTGGCTGCCTTTGTGCTGCTTACTCAACCTGACAAACAGTGTCCGGTATGTCATCTGTACATTACTATGTTGGCAGTATTTTTAACGTGGTTTCAACTGGATCGCGTGCAATTTTACGGTTAGAGATATGTCATGTAATTTGTAAATATATGAAGTAATGTCTTTGTTTAGTCCTTGAAAATTGATGTTGGGAGTCCTTGAAAGTCCTTGAAAAGTCCTTGAATTTTACTTCAGGACTACAGTGGGAACCCTGCATCGAGCATGAATTATGCAGCATATTCAGTGTGTGTGTGAGGTATATTTGGATGAGTTGATTGGTGTAGGCGAGTATACCTGGCATACCTGGACAGTATCAATCTCTTCCGGCCATCACACCTGCGTACTTTGATCTACCAGCAGCTGCTAATCGCCTATTTTGAGTATGTCCGTTCACTCGGGTGAGTAAAGCAAAGCTACCAGTGTTGCCATTGGCTGTGTTTTGATTTCGTTCTACCGCCTTTAGTGCCTTCATGTTGTTGGTTCAGTGTAAAGATGTCAGGGTTAAAAAAATCATGATTAAAAGATCACATTTTTTTATTTTAATCACATTTTTTTAATTTTTTTATTAGTTTTTAAAAATCTAACATTAAAAAAATATATTTTCCAGCTAAGGTTTTACCAAATTCTTAAAACTGCTCTATCTACTCAATCACATAAACAATATGGCCACCATGCTTCTGCTATTTCCGGTTATACTCTTGCTGAGTAATAAGTAAGTAAGCAACAGTTAATCAGTTTCATTACCTTGGCTATATACGTGATGCTCTACAGCATAATATGAACCGAAAAACGCGAAAATAAGTGTGATATAAATCCTTGATTTTTTGACAAAAAAAAATGATTTAAATCTGATTTAAAACGCATTGATTTAAACGGCCGACCCTGAAAGATGTGCACCTAGTACAGTTCCAGCCAGACCTGTACACAGACCTGAATTATTTAGATCTGCCCGTTTACTTTTCAGCCTGGTCCAGCCCGTTTAACTGGGGTGGCCACTCTACCTGGAAAGTCCTTGAAAAACTTTTCCAGTCTTCAAGGCCCTGGAGAGTCCTCAAACGGATTTGGTTGTTTAGGTGCTGATGTAAATTATAAGTAGGTCTTGCCACCCCAGTTATCCCTTAGGGGCCGGAGCTGAATTGAAAGGCGACGCTGTAGTATAGTGCAAAATTTATATAGCGTTGGCAAGATTTATATAGTGTCGGCTCTCCTTTACTGTAGGCGACTCTGTGCCTGCTTTATTATGATTGTGAAAATATGGCCGATCTGTGTGATCCATTGACAGGTTCATGTACGTGCATATATGGGCGTGTCCTCCGGCAGAAGGCGATGACTATATCTTTCACAGACATCCGACGGAACAGAAGATTCCAAAGCCGAAGCGGCTACAAGACTGGTACCGTCGACTGCTCGACCGAGCTGTCAGCGAAGGCATTATAGCTGACTATAAGGTGTGCAAGGTTCTTTGTAAATGTTTTTATGACAGGTAGAATTTGTTTAGTGTGAGGTAGCAGAAACAGACCATGCATCTTGGAGCTGCAGGGCCCCTTGTGATTCCGGGGCAGAGTGCTGATGGAGGGTTCTATAGGCAAAGCCAAAGAAATTGTAGCGGGGGGCGCGGCCAGATTCTGGAGAAGGTTACTGAACCCACATAATCATCGATTTTTTTACAATCTGATTCGAATATCACAGCACTAACTTGAGTGTACAATATAGTATAAGTGAACACTTTGTAATCATGCAATGTCATTATGTTAGTTCAGTTTGCGGTGATCAAGATTGCGCTCAAACCAAGTCACTCAAATGATGTCAAGCCAAGACAAGTTTCATTTCTTTTAACTGTCCGTGTCCACTGCAGATGTACTGAAATATGCCAGTCCTGAAAGGCCAGTATTGGGGGAGGGGTGTGCTTTTGGCAAAAAAATGACTTCAGTTCGGTTTTGCAAAAAAAAACTGCGGTTTTTGGTTCAGTTTTGGTTTTACCAAATTAATTGCAGTTTCTTTTTTCAGTTCGGTTTTTTGCACTGTGTGTTGTTTGCACTCTACTGGGTGCCTTCAATGCTGAATTGGTCCAACCAATTGTCAGCCGAAGTGACTCAGAACTGGAAGTGAAGAGGTACGACATGAAGAAAAATACTTCGACTGTTGTTGGAAGATGAATTGTGAATGAGACGACATGAAAACCGTACCCAAACTGCCGAAGTCGGTTTATTAAAAACTGAACTGTGGAAACTGAGTTTTCGGTTTTTGAATTTTGAGGTCAGTTTGGTTTTAGAAAACCGATATCCAACATTTTCATCGGGTTCCGCACAGCACACCCTAGCCAGTAATTTTGCCGGAGCTGGATTTAGCCATGATTGTCAAAAATGGCATGGCCAAATGCCAGACCTGCTGAATCCAGGGTCATAATCCGGTATATCCCTAGTATTTATGTGTCTGTTGAAAGTGACCCGTGTCTTCTATATTGTGTGTTGTGTAAGGACATTGTTGCCGATGCTTTGATGGCTGGCTTGGCCACTGCCAAGGATGTGCCATACTTTGACGGAGACTTCTGGCCCAACACGCTGGAAGAAGCGATAGCAGAGGAGGAGAAGGAGAAGAACGTTGAGGATTCAATTGACTCCGGCAGTTTGGAAGTTGAGGTTAGAGTGTGCATGTGTGCTCTTTGTAGCTTTACGTTTTTATACTCTGTGTGTTTTATCTCTGCCAAGTGAACGGAGTGAATGGCAGAGATACTGTTTTCGTTTGACGTGTGTCTGTCTGTCTGTCTGTCTGTGCACAGTGGACCAGTCAATCAGACTAGAGTAAAGTGGTTAAAGCTACCGACTTCATATTTGCCTTGCATGTTCTCAGGGTCTGTCCGGACATGACCCCTTAAAAATTTTTCGAAAAGGGGCCTGGCCAGGGTCACATGACCCCTAAATTTTTGGGCGTTAAATGCTAATAGCTCCAAGATTGTTAAAGCTACAGATTTCGTATTTGACGTTCATGTTTCCAGTGACAATCATGTTTCCAGTGACAGTCAGGACATGACCACTTAAAAATCTTTCAAAAAGGGGACCCCTAAATTTTCTATTCTGTAAAAATTCACTTGGCAGAGTATACACTCTCACGAATGCCTTCTAGTTTTTTTTATTTTATTTATGTAATTTTAAATTAGTTTGTTAAGCCTCCGCCGCCGGTAGGCACCGACGGAGGCTATATGTTTTCGGGTCGTCCGTCCGTGCCGCCGTCCGTGCGTCCGTCTGTGCGTCCGTGATTCACGTGGTAGTGTTATGTTTCTGCGATATCTCCAGTATCCGTTGACGGATTTTCGCCAAACTTTTGTCACTGGTGCATCTCGGGACAGAGATGAACTGATTAGATTTTGGGGTCAAAAGGTCAAAGTTCAAGGTCACGGCATGACTGAATGCGTCCCAGATTTTCATGTTTCCACTATATCTCCAGTATCTATTGATAGATTTTCGCCAAGTCACTGGTGCATCTTGGGACACAGATGACCTGATTACGTTTTTGGGTCAAAAGGTCAAAGTTCAAGGTCACACCATCGCGGCGGAGGCGCACACCACTCGACGCTACCGTCGTCGACGCTACCGTCGAGTGCAACTTTTTCTAGTTTTTATTATGATTGAAATGACAAATGATCTGCAGCAATAGTTTAAAACAGTTTGCAGCATTCTATTATTTTCTAGCATCACTGGTTATTTAATGACTGTGTGACAGTTTACTTAGCATTGAACTTGACCTTTGGTTCCCAGTTGGCGCTAGAAAGAAACAGAAACTAGAAAATCCGTTAACCCAGAATCACATGTGTAGGTGTTAAAATGATGACTTTGTGTGAGTGTATGTATGTGTTAACTACAGGCATCAAGTAAACTGCAGTCGAAGGCTGGCAAAGCAAAGAAGACGAAGAAATCGTGCAAAGGTCGCAAGCCTGGGATGAGAAAAGGAATAGCAGCAACACTGATAGACAAAGTGTTGACCACCATGGACAAACATAAGGAGGTTACTTGAACAGTTAACTTTCAGTGGTTTCTTTTCCGGATGTACAGAGTGTGCCAAAAGTGTTCACCTCCAGTGCAGTCTTAATATTTAAGGAGTATGAACTTTTTGCCCACTTTGTACATTAGATATGTTGTGATTTGTGATTCAGAATAATGATGAATTCCGTGATTGTCTTACGGCAGAATACAGCGCTTTATTGAATAACTAATTGCAGTATTTACTTTTGGCTTTTCTGCGGCTATTCCAGATTAGGCCGGTCAACAAAAGTATACGTTTGAGAAGTGTTGGAGTGTTGAGTTTAATTTGAATTGAATACTGAGCATTTCTGGTTGCACTAAATTATATATTACTAGCTGTAAGTACCTGTCCTCCGGACGGAGTTCTGCTCGTTACTGTAATTTCGTTCGCTAGGTGTCGCCGCCGCCGTTGTCCGGACGTAGTGTGAGCACCGTAATGCGCCGTTCGCCAGGTGTCGCTTTGCGGGTGTTTCGTAATTCTGTCACTCCCGCACGCATACATTAATGACCTTGACATTGACCTTGCCAGAAACACTCCCTGGGTAGACATGAGTGCGTGTGTCAAGTTTGGTCTCGATCGGCCCAGCCATTTGGCCGGCCATACGGAACAAACAAACAGACAAACAGACATAACCGCTTTTATTATATAGATTCTAATTCATAAGATAGGCTGTGTTACGATCATGAAAATAATTGTGGGAAGTAATTTGTGCGTCAGTAATAGTTCTAATTTGTCATACATCTGGTATAAGAGTTGCAGCATTGCTCTGAGGCATGATCTATAATACCAGAGCCATTTAGTGCCGCTTTCGTTGTCCACAAAATATTGAATAGCGAGGCGGTTATAATATAACATTGAGATAATCCATTGCACACACTGAACCAGTCCAGTAATAATGCTGTAAATCTGACATTGGCTTTTGTCCTTCGTAGTTTCTCCTGAGCTAGTTTATTAATCTAATAACTGTTAATATAACTATTAATAACTCCGGATAATTAGGCTGGTTAAGGTACTAGTAGTAGTCAACTCTTGAGAAAGGTTTATTCAACTGTGAGACTGCCGTTGTTTAGTTAGTTATGTTTAGTCAATTATATTATATTATACTTAGTTTGTCAATGTCATTGTCAATATTAAATTTATATAGCGCATTATCATGAAGCATCTCTGATGCGCTCGGTACACTAGTATCTTGCAAACAGAACTGTCTTTAAATTACGCCTGAAACTACTACTGCAGTGCGATGGATCCCGAAGACTGTCAGGTAATGAATTCCAAGCCATCGGACCCCCGACAGAGAAGGCCCGACGGCCAAATGTATTTCATCGAAAACGAGATACAGTCAGAAGGTGATGACTGGCAGATCGCAAATGTTGTTGACTGGCGACGTCAGAGACTGGAATGCAGCAGTCGACCAGGTACCTCGGTGCCTTATTTTGAAGACACCGGTGAACTGTCACTGTCACTTAGTTATTGAGGAAGATACCATCAGCATTCATGGCATATTCTCTGTGATTTACCAGGTTAACCTTGGGGTACCTTCTTAACTCGGGAAATAAATAATGCCACCCAATGACCAAATACCAGAAGTGCTGGATCCCGCTCTAGTCGCCAGAAGTAGCCAAGTGGTACCTTGTTGCAGTACAGCAGTATGTTACGTTAATTTACAGCAAAACGTTGTGGTATGTACGAGAAGTATGGACACTTGTTGTACATTTTCTGTGGTTTTATTGGAAATGTCTGTGGTTTTATTGGAAATGAAATCGTTTACCACTTTTATTGTGTAGATGTTCTTCATAGTGCATTTGTACGGCTGTGGGACGACGGCAGCCGACCTTCCTCCGACACAAGATCCAGATCCGCAGTTTGGTGGAGAGCTGGCAGATGGACGGGTTGCTCTGTTGATGTTTTGTCGCGAGCGTCGTATGGAGTTCTCCACACTTCGTCGCGCCACGTTCTCGTCAATGGTTGTCTGCAGTGAGCTGCATGTTGAGCAAGCAAACAGCGTCACCAGGCTGATCCGTTGCTGTGGCCAATGTCGTGCCAAGACGTTATTGGCATATGTGTGCACAACGTGCGAGGTATGAATGCTGTCACGAACCTCAGAGTTTTTGGGATATTGTGCAATTTATATTTTGTTGTGTCTCTGCCATCGTTAGGCAATGTCGGATGCATTGTATTTTCCTGTGTGTTATAAGTAGGTCTTGCCACCCCACTTATTCCTTAGGGGCTGGAGCTGAATTGAAAGACGACACGGTAGTAGGGCTATGCAAAATTAGCTCTGCTGACAACGGTGACATGATTGTACGACGTACTCGGACCGTGCATTATGGTCCACGCAGTTTCCGCATCGTGGCACCCCAGATTTGGAACATGTTGCCACCTCATCTCAATAACTGTAATGTTAGTCGTGAACAGTTCAAGTCGGGCTTTAAGACTTGGCCAGTTGCAAAAGATATCATGTGTGTCCGTGCTTGAATTCCAAAATGGGCAATAATTCTTGTTGTGAAAAATGGTGCAGTATAGTGAACGTCAGCATCGTTTACTGACTTGAATGCCGTAAAAGCTGTCACCGTGCTGAAAACTGTGATGAAAAAGGCCGGCAAGGTGCTTGAAAGTCCTTGAAGAGTCCCTGATTTTATTTCCCCCAAAACAGTGGCCACCCTTGATACAGTGGGTTTTGTTTTGTGATGTGGTGTGTTATATTTGATTGTGCATTTTCAGAGTGTTGAACTGTGTTCGACTTGCTATGAGAAATATGGACACGAGCATGCTATGAGAAAGTACTGCGTAGACGTTGAGAGTCGTGCGACGGCCAAGTCCGCCGATTCAAGCAGTGACGTTATTCAGCGCTGTATTGAGACAGTGGCTCATGCCGCCGCATGTACGCAAGACATCGCTTGCCCACGTCAGCCGGAATGCCAGAAAATGATGGACGTGTTACGACATGCACGTGCATGCACGCTGCGCACCACTTGCACCGTCTGTCAGCAGCTGATGGCACTGTGTGTCACGCATGCACGAGCCTGCACAATCGTCTCATCGACGTGCCATGTACCGTTCTGCGCAGAATTGCGCAGGCACATCCAGCGACGGCAGACACTTCAGCGACACCAGCAACATCAGATGGACGACCGCCGACGTGCACTTATGACTGGTGCGACCATCAGTGACAGTAACTTGACACAAGTAGATGACATAGTTGTGGATGGTAACACTGGTCAGCGGTGTGTGGGTAAAGGTGGTGATAGGCCAGAACAGTCCATCTGTTTAGATGTTACAACAACTGACTCAAGTTCTACTAGTGTATCTACAAACCAGGAACATCATGCGGCCAACCCGGATGCCTCGCATCATAACAGTTGCTCCGTCTTTACTGACGACGCCAAAAACTCGACATTAGAGGTTGCCGAACCGAATGCGACGAATTGTTCTGTTTCACTGATAAATGGTGATCTAACTGCCAGAAGTACCAGTACTCCTGTTAAGTTGCATTACCCGTCAGCCATGTCCGTCAACGGCGACATAAACAAAAACAAATCTGCTGGTGATGGGCCAACTTCGGAAGTATTGCATACAACAGAGTCTTCTTCGGCTCGTCACCAAATAGTCGTTGGTTGTTTGCGGGTCCTAAAGAAACTGCACCCGTCGATGTCGAAGCAAAACTTACTGCAGCTCTTGTGTCACTGCAGTCGGCAACAGCTGACTGCATTGCAAGATAAGGTAAACAGTTTTTTTTCATTCTTAAGCCTCCGCCGCCGGTAGGCGCCGGCGGAGGCTATATGTTTTTGGGTCGTCCGTCCGTGTCGCTGTCCGTCCGTGCGTCCGTGATTCACATGGTAGTTTTATGTTTCCGCGATATGTCCAGTATCTGTTGACAAATTTTCGCCAAACTTTTGTCACTGGTTCGTCTCGGGACAGAGATGAACTGATTAGATTTTGGGGTCAAAAGGTCAAAGTTCATGGTCACAGCATGACCGAATGCATCCCAGATTTTCATGTTTCCATTATATCTCCAGTATCTATTGATAGATTTTCGCCAAACTTTTGTCACTGGTGCATCTTGGGACACAGATGACCTGATTACGTTTTTGGGTCAAAAGGTCCAAGTTCAAGGTCACACCATCGCGGCAGAGGCGCACAGCACTCGACGCTACCGTCGAGTGCAACTTTTTCTAGTAGTTCGTCTGTTGTTTATTGTTTAATTTAACTGCATAAACTAGTTGGTTTGCTGTATATTATTCGTAATGTTTTGTCGTTGTTGATAGGCTTATGACCGATTGTTGGTGACAACATGGGGTCATGATCCGGCTATAATATCCACGTCAAACATTCTGCTGACGTTGAATGACGCTCTCTCTCATTCCGCCATTCTTGTACAGGTTCGTGTTCAGTCTCATCATTGTGTCATGTGTTATACTTTCAGACATTACCGTCGGTGCTCCATCTACTACACTGGCTACCACTTGTTCATCAGTCGCTTTCCGGAAATTCTGCATCGTACTTAGCTGATGACTGTCGTCTTGTCGCCGATGCTCGTGAGTGACGACTACACTCCACAGAGAGCCAGACATGCGTCGTTACCCAGACCCACAGCACCTTTGGTGACAGAGCTATTGCAGCTGCTGTCCCGAGCTATGGAACAGTTTACCGCCACATCTCAGAGATGCTGACTTACCATACAGTCGGTTCCGGCAGTCACTAAGGACATTTTTGTTTTGATGGTGGGGCCATGGCACAGTGCGAATTATTTTAACTGCGCCATCTAGAAATAATCGCACTTACTTACTTACTTACTTACTTCCTCTTTATCTTGTCTTCTAGTACAAGTAAAGTGTATTCAGGCTGTTAAGTGATACCTTGTATTTTTCTGCCGTTGTTTTCTCTTACAGTAAGCTCGTGCAATAAAGCATTCTCTGCACAGTAAGTCCCTGACTGTTGACCTGGTAAATAGGAAATAATTTGTATATGGGAATGTACCGGTACTGAATTTGATAGAATGTCTGACAACCTCAACTATAGTGCAGATAGTTACTTAGCTCAATAAGATTTCGAATCCAACATACTTTTATGTCAGTTTTTTTGGTCGGTTATATCTTATCACCGTTCCACTTATAGCCGCAAGCATTTCAGAGATGTAGTCATGATTGCTAACTTTGCGTGCTTTAAAATGTTTATCATCATCATCAGAGAGTGTGCGTGTGTGTGTGTGTGTTTTATCGTTATTGTTGTTATTATTATGCATCCACATTACACCTCTTGCCCATCTGTATGTCGGTCCATCTGTCCCGTATGGGCTTGTAACTCGAAAACAAGAAACGTAGAAAAATCGAAGTTGGTATAAACGTTTCAGGGCGTGAGTAAGTGGAGTGTGCCGATTTTCAGTCGAAAGGGTCAAAGGTCAAGGTCACCGGATGTCAAAGAACTCGACAGCCGTCTGTGTGGCATCTTGTTTACTTACTGGCGGTCCGACTGCAAACCATTGTTATGCCTTATTCACTGTCAAACGCCTGAGACACTCAGGCATCAGCTGCAAACTAGGCCCAAATGATTGTTAAGCCTAACACTGGTTAGGGCCCAGTTACTGTCAGAACACGAGCCTGTTCCACTTGGCAACTGGACAGACGGCCGCATCCGCATATCATGTCGGCACTCAGCAGCGGCATCTTTTGTTAGTGTTGTATGGTTGTAGGGTAACATTGTTAATGTAGTGTGAACACTGCATGGTTGTAGGGTCGCATTGTTAATGTAGTGTGAACACTGCATGGTTGTAGGGTCATGGTTTGGGACAGAATGAAGGCGAAGTAGTAAACGTTCCGTTTCCACTTTGTGAAGCTGATGATGATGAGGGTAAGTCTGTGTGCGTTTGTAAACGTTACTAAGTTCTGTCTGTCTTTTGCTTATCTTGCCGTCTTGCCTCTGCGTCATAAGCTGCAGTCAGTTTTATATGTTTTCGGGTCGCCCGTCCGTGTGTGCGTCCGTGTGTCCGTCCGTCCGTGATTCACGTGGTAGTTTTATGTTTCCGCGATATCTCCAGTATCTG
>Ga0209679_1001367_pt1 | contig 10368 bp, 5 predicted proteins | sample WorMetHEROISLAND_4_FD_187408 | JGI IMG/M metagenome (GOLD analysis project Ga0209679, IMG submission 187408) | Marine gutless worms symbiont microbial communities from Max Planck institute for Marine Microbiology, Germany - Olavius sp. 2 HERON... ...
CTGACAAAGGCGGTGAGTATGCTGAAAAATCAAGATATGCTCATTTGTCTACCTTTCGTTTAAATGGGTAAGGCTCAAAACTTTTTGACCACCCCTCATAAATTTCTGGAAATTTAAAAAAATTTCCTGCAATATTAAATAACTGGAAAATTTACAGCCCTACTTGACACATTATTAAATTTACTGTTAAAATAGTTACAGATTATTTTTCTTACACAGTCGTCATATTTCTCAAGGTCAGCGGATGTGTCATAAATGCCTTTGCTTCTGACAGTCATGTAGTGATGATGATTGATGTTTGTGTATTTCAAGGCTAAAGACACGTACCATGCCCGATGTTTTGAGTTTGAGAAATTGAAACGAGAGAATGCCAACCAGAAAGATTGTGAGCGAGCCGAGATTAAGATGAAGAGAGCACGTGCGTTGACATTATTTGTTGTTTACTGCACATAACCTACTGTCATTTATGCCTATTTGCTATTGGCTGTGATTTGGTAATACTACTTAGTACTGTAGCAGTAGTACTATTTTGATTTTACAGCAGGTCAGTCTGTTTGTACTGTGTGCCAGCAGTTTTATAGTTAGCTGAATCGTGCATTTTCAGGTGCTTGCATTATGTCAGTAAATTATTACTGATAGTCACTGGCATGCTGTTTTGTTGCATGTTGATTTAGATGATGAGTATCAGTCATTTGTGGATAAGTATGCAACTGTGCGAACAGACTTTGAGACACACATGACTGAATCATGCAAAGTCAGTATCAGTTTGTATTATGCTGATTAATCCTTCTTATGTTATTCTCGGTGAGAAGCCGATGGGCTTCAAGTTGATAATGTAATAATGCTGGGAAATGTTTTCCAGTGTGTCTGCTCACACGCACTCAAATTGGTTAGTGACAGCATACACAGACAAACACGAACACACACACACACACACCGTTATAACGGCTATTTGCCAAGTGAAACTGGATAAGCCAGTTGGCCCTCGGTTACATTGACAGACAGATGGGACTGCCATAAGGTACTACAGTCCACACCCACCCACTAATATCAACTACCATGGCTAAGGGGTTTTGGTGCAGAATTTTTACAGGCCGGATGCCCTTCCTATCGCCCAACCAACAACGTTAAAGCACTGAAGTGAAAGGATAGTTAATGACATCGTGGAACTGAAGTGTCTGCTGCCGCACCATGCCAGTGCTTGGCATCTGCTGCTGCACAGACTGCATTGTAGTGTCACCGGCTGTTTACAATACAGTTTTCAATCCCTGTATATTTAATTTGTATCACCAGCTGCTAACGATGCATTGCAGGATTTTAATGCTAACAAATTATCTCAACTGCTGACAGTTTTCATTGCCTGCGTATTTAATTACATGCAGTTCAAGGTTGCTCTAGTTAATTCCTGATCTGATATGTAGTGTGGCATTTAATGCTACCCTTCCCTGCTGTCCGAGAGTTCTGTGGACACTTGTTGTTGATTACAAGTTTATGTTAACCTTTTATATATTGTCCATCTGTTATTTGTTTTGCTTACAGCCTGGCAGCGAAAATATAACAATAAATGGTCCTTTTTGTGGTTGACGTGTACAGCGATTTCAGGAAGTTGAAGAGAAGCATCTACAGCAGATGAAAGATTTTATAGACATATACATAAAATCATGGAACAATCAGTATGCGCTGCTCGGCCAGGTAACCTTTGTTTGTCTTTATACAACTGTAAGTATTTTTATGATGCAGTTGTTTGTGGTGAATTTTGTTGGATGTCATTATGTTTTCTCATCTTCTTGCTTTCAATAGTTTGAGGCTGTTAGTTGGGTGTCAGGGTAGACGTCCATCGTCCATCCTCTAAGAATGCTCCAGCAGTTCCCTAAGGTTTTCTTCATGACCAGAAGGGGGACCACCAACTAATCCAGGTAAGCCTTTAAAATGGCCGTTAAAAATGGTTCTGTGTGTTCTGTATGTTCGTTTAGATTATCATTATCATGGACTGGATTTGTTATTGTTTAGTTTTGTTTCGTTGCTGAAGCTGTGGAAAGGTGATGACATTTCAGTGAGTTACCTGGATTAGATTCCCACTGAGACCTGGGACGTGTATGCCAATTTGTTGTCATTTGCTACTAAGGTTCCAACGCTTGTTTGTCGTTGTGTTTGTAATGTTGATCCCAATTATGTATTGCAAAGATGGTTTTCTCGCAGAGTTCAGTCATTGTGAAATCGGTAGTTTTAGTTGCATTTAAGAGATTATTCAACTGTTGCTGATGTTATTGTGCCATCAGGTTTATGAAGAATTTTGTTCAAGTTCACAAGCTCTCTCTGTTGAGAAGTTAATCGAAACTTTCATTCAAGCAAAGTCAACAGGAACTGAGAAACCAGGTGAACTTGCTTGTGTCACTGATATGCTATGTCTTGTAGCATATGCTCCATAATGTTTTATCTTTGAAAATTACGTAGAGTTTGAACTGTTTAAAAATATAGTTCATATGTTCTTCATTAACAATGATGATTTATTATTATGCAGCAATAAAAACTTTTGCATAATTTTTCATGTTTTTAAATTTCTGCATTTAAAAATACAGCGCCTCTAATTTAATGGAATTTTTAATGGAATTATGCTATTAACGATTGAGTGCAGTTGCAAATTTATTCTGATAAATTAATTATTGATGATGATGTAAAAACAGTTTTACATGATAGTCGTAGCTGTGTGATGATTTAGTGCATAAATTACTTAGTTGCATTTTGTATGTTTAGGATCAATCGAGTTTGTTGAGCCGGATTTGGCAGGTTTGCTGCCAATATCACCACCACCTGATAGCGGAGACAAGCGAGACAGTGCAGGTGGAGTTACTGAACGAGCAAAAAAAGACGGAGGAGGTGAATGAATCTGTGCTGTCTGTATTTAGGATTTTTACATACGTTGCATGTAGTAGATAATTGCCACTGAAGAAATCTCTGCAGTTGAAGTATTTATGTACACTATAGGCATATCTCACTGATCTTGTTACTTTTGTTTATCAGTTACGTGCAGAGTACTATTGAATTTGTGAGGTGTTTTTGTGTATTGGTGTTGGTGATTGATAAAGGTGGCAGTTTTGGCTTTGTGGTAACAACATTGTGCACATCAACAGAGTTAGATTCTGTGTTGAGGTGGATGACCAAATTGACTGTTGATGGGTATACCATTACGGTGTTTAACCGACTACCAGGTCGACGATGACTTAGCCTGGCCATGTCTATGAGTAGGCACAATGAGTTCTTGCGGTGGATCTATGGTCACCACTGTGACAGAAAACGACAAGTTCTGGCCTCCCATCAGGACTGATGACATACTGGTCAAGTCTGTTAAGGCTGTTGGTTGTTAACAGAGTCAGCGATTTAGCTGATGTTGGTCATAAGCTGGTTCAGTTGGGTTTAACCGACGCTGATTCAAAGCACTGCAAAGCAGATGATCTTCTATGCAGTGGTGGAGCTTGGTCTGTGTGGAATCTTGTTATGTTGGTGATACTCAGCCTCCTGTACTGTGTGTTGCAGATAATGTGTCTCAAGGCAGCGGTTCAGATGCAACCGCATCTCGTCCGTATGCACTCAAAGGTTGTTGTCATTAATGTCACGTGTATCTGTCATTGTATATGCTCACTGTATATTTCTAAAGACATCGGCCTGTAAAAGTCTCACTCCAACAGTTCTAGCAAGTTTATTTTTGGGATATTCCGCCTAACCTGGAGTGACACACACTCACTTTTGGTTTTATATTACTAGATATCTGTGCTCACTGTCTGTCAAAATGTCTTCTGCTAAGGTTCATTGATGCTGTTGATTGGGGGAGAGGAAAGACATCCGGCCTGTAAAAGTCTCACTCCAACAGTTCTAGCAAGTTTACTTTTGGGATATTCCGCCTAACCTGGAGTAACTCCAGATTGTCCACACACTCGCTTTTGGTTTTATATTACTAGATATCTCTGCTCACTGTCTGTCAAAATGTCTTCTACTAAGGTTCATTGATGCTGTTTATTGGGGAGAGGAAAGGCATCCGGCCTGTAAAAGTCTCACTCCAACAGTTCTCACAAGTTTACTTTTGGGATACTCTGCCTCCAAATTGTCCACACACCTGCTTTTCGTTTAACAAGCCTGTTTTTCGTGAATTACTCCAGGGTAGGTTACTCCCGGTCAGGCCAGTCCCCAAAAGTAAACTTTTTGGAATTGCACTGGCAGAACTTTTACAAGCCGGATGCCTTTCTGGTCGCCTAACCAACCACATCGAAGCACCGAAGGACGATTCAGCAAAACTGTCTGGTTAAACAATAATTGAATGTAGTAGTAGTAGTTGCGGCAGTAGTCGTAATGAGTGTAGCAGTACTGTGAGTTGTACTGTTGATGAGTGGTTTGATCACATTGAGTGTTTTGCTGTTTATGTATGATGACCGTGTCAACAGTCAGTTGTTTATTGTGTAGGCCTTTGGAGCAGACATCGACGAGATAAGAAGTCAAAACGTCATTCGTCACAGAAAGGGTGCGTCAGTCGTGGTTACGCTGTACTACACATACATGTCTTTGATTGTCACATCACGTTTGTTGTAGTCTGCAGCTCAGCGTAGTGGTAGTGATTGAGAGTTGTGTTAGTACTGATAGTGTTAGCAAGTAGTTGTAACAGCTGTTAACAAGAGATATCATTGTAGGCATCACACAACTTGTGAAACTGATTAATATCTGCAACATTTTATGCACTAGTACATGTATATGATATTATAAAATATGTATATGTAAATTATATTTTCAAGAAATTCTCTGTTTTTTGTAGAGATGGTGACAACAGTAACCAGGTAAATGATGTTGCTCTAATGTATAGTTGTAGTGAAATATTATTATTATTTTTTAGAAGTATAACACCAAGTAGTATGGTCATAACATTAGAAGCTAATAAAATGTAGTTACTGGGAAGAATGGTAAAGATATTATGCCACTCCCAAATCACGGAATGAAGTTTTGGACACAGCTGAGACAAAGATGTTAATAAAGGTAACTCTTGATTTTTTGAAAGGACAATTTGGATGTCTAGGACATGTAATGAGAAGACAGGGTTTTGAGAATTTGTGTTTAACCAGCAAACGTTTGAGCAGCAGGAAGACAAAGAACGAAATACATGTATGTGGCCAGTGTATGTAACCGTATGCAAGCACAGATGTCTCATTTAGGTTTACTGAAGTACACACAAGATAGAAGAGCACTCTGGGAGTCCATGATCATTAATGTCACTCGTTATATGACACCAGGATGATGATGATGGTGATGATGATGATAATACCAAAGGAGTTAAAAAATTTAAAATTAATAGAAAATGTAAAGTATGTACGATTCAGTCCATGTGGCCAGCAGCTGGCAAACTGTTGTATAATAGGACAGCATTGAAATTCTGCACCAATACCGGGATCCTGTGCCTGAGTTGTGAAAGATCCTCCTTCCGAGATCGTTAAGGAGGTGGCAAGCTTTTGAGTTGATAGATGTATTATTACCCCGCCCCCGGTAGGGGGGGACGGGGTATTGTAGTCGAGCGATTTCTTTCTTTCTGTCTTTTTTCTTTATTTGTTTCTTTGTCAGCAACATTACGAGAAAACGGTTGGACCGATTTGCGTGAAATTTTCAGGGAAGGTATGGAGTGACCATGGGACGACCTGATTCAATTTTGGGTCAATTCGGGTAAATGGGTCGGCGGGTCGAAGGTCAAGTTGTTTGTTATCACCGGCCATAGCTCAGAGGCGTTAACAAGTCACTATCATTCGCAGGAGGGGCGGGCTTTCTTGTGCCCCGCACCACAGCTTATTATTATTTTTTTCATTAAATGAAAACCAAGTTTGTACGTATGTATGATGTATCTGTGTACGAGTATTATTGACGAGTATTATTGATTGTTTTGTGTGCTGCTTTTCTCAGCAGTAAATGCTAAATGGCGTACCTCACTGTTGCTAAAAATAGCCTGTTACGTAACACTGGTGTGACATAATCAGAACACATTATCGAAGTACGCCACTGACTGCTGAATATTGTTACTGAAGTTCTTACATACTTATCTCTGGTGCATTTTTCAGACTGTGCCTGAGGTTGATGACGAGGGATATAGTATTCGCCCTGACAACCCTACTCAGAGTATCCTTTACTACAGTAGTGGTAGTGCTGTTGGTAGACTAACAACTGATTATTCACTGTTGTATACAATTTTCTAGTTTAACATTATACCTAGTTGTGATGAAGAATACTGCAGACACCTGCCACAGCAGCTGCACTGAGATGATCTGGTGACCTGGTTGTCTTAGTGCTGTTGAGAAGGGCTTGGATTCCAAAGATTAATGCTGTGATATCATCTAATGTTAGTGTGCGTCGTCATGTCAGCAGTTACTCATTGAGTTCATTCTTTGTAGTGCATCTGTGGTCTGTTACATCAGTGTCGTAGTTTTTACTGTCATATTTTGCAGAGTTTTTCTTAACTGTTAAAGTGTGTAATCATGATAGCTCAGATACCTCTTCAGACAGTGATGCAGGTTTGCAATTTATTTATTTCTAATGTTCATATTTACACTTTGCAGTAAATGCACTTTTAGAACTTTTCTTCATCAAACAAATCATTGCTGTGAGAATAGTACATGTCATAAGAACGACCTTCTACCACTGTAGCAATGAAATGCTACATGTGCAGATGTTGCTGCTGTGTTATTTGTTCTGTGGTCATATGTTCCTTTGCAGATAATTTGAACTGCACACTAAACTGTATCCATCATCATAATACTGATATAATACTGATATTTGATCATTTGGCCAGCATCTGAACTGCTTGGTGTAAGTTTAGACAGCTGGCGCCGTTACTTGCCGCTACAGACAGTGTAAGAACAAGGTGTACACGGTTACGTGAGGAGCTGTATGTCGTACGACAGTGAAAGACGGCTGGTGAAGAAGGAAAAGAATTGGCAGAGCATCATTCAGAGATAAGAATGATTAGATGGATATGTGTTGTGAAGTTGAAGGATAAGCTATCTTTTGTGGGATAGAGAACTTAGAGAAAGGCTGGGAATAGATGATATAATCATTGTGCTGTAGGCTGATATGATGCAGTCATGTTGTGAGATGGATGAGAATGATTGGGTGAAAAATATATGGATTATGAAGCGAAGGATGTTAAACCTAGAGACAAGCCATAGATAACATGGAAGGAGTTAGTGGATCAAAAGTCTGCTTGTAAGCAAGAAAGATGCTAGTAAATGAAGAAGGTTAGTGGATAAACAGAATGCATGAGTTGTTGTGGAATAAAGTTGGCATAATGTGAATGCTATGTCCTGTATAACTTGTATATTTTAATCACCAATTGCCATCTTTGTGTGCAAGTATCTTGGATTTTTTGTCTCAGGGTGTCATTTCAGTTTTGTTCGTAACAGTAATTTATTAATTGTTATGGCGTGTTGTTGTAGAGTAAATGTTTGATGTCATTGTATATGATAGCACAGTGTAAGTCTTTGAGACTGTGACAACATGGTGTTGCAGTACATGAGTATGGATTGCAGGTTTTAATGTAAGAATTTTTAAGAAAAAAGTTTCAGAGGAGTAGCACATATGCTGGTGGACATTATACTTGAGGCTAAGAGGAGGCAGTTGTGGTTTGATCCGCAACTGTTGCAATCTTTGCTAAGTTTTTGACGGTTATGTGCAAGCAGTATAGTTGGTATAATTTGGTGTAAAAGCCATGAAGATAGCAGTAGCTTGTGAAGAGTTGTCTAGGACACTGGGCATATAGTCACTGCCGGCTCAAGATCATGAAATGGAGATGAGTGGATTGAATGCCTCCACATATGATGCCATCCTGGGACCCACAAACTTTCTTCAGTTCACACATTTGTGACTCAGTGCAGACCTGAATGTCTGGGCCGGGCCCAGAAAATGGACTCCAGTCAAACGAGCTGGGTCAAAATACAGCAGGTCGGGTCGAATTGATCCGAGGCTACATTTAAGAGCTAAAAATTGTGAATTCTCAAATTCACCCAAAGGCACATTTGACATTTGAGCTTCAATAGAGTGATGGCTTTCTGACTGATTCTTGATATGATTTTAGTTGATTCTGTAATAGTCTGGTCTGGAACTCTTAATTTTGGAAAAGGTGATGGAAATCCAGTTGGCATGAAGTCAGGAAAATGGCTGGGCCGGGCTGACAATTGAGAGGCCAGGCTGGGTCTAGAAATCGAGCTGCTTAAATGGGCTGACACAGGTCTGACACAGTGTGGCTATTGGTCAGCTGCAGAATTATGACTTTGTATTGTTACAGATAATGAAGAGCACAGGAAAAAGATAGTGGTAAAAATTTTGCCAGTTGGACAGAACCGCATGGATTCTACGGATAATGTTACTGATATTCGCAACGTCGTTCAATCACTTCGCTTGTCACCGACACTTCAAGTGAGTGCACGTGCAGTTTGCTAATTATGTGAACCCTTTCAGTGTACAATTATTTATGATCAGAAATTATTTCGGCAGATGTGAGTTAATCCATCGTTTGCATGTATCGGTTTTATGATTACATTTTAGAATCTTAGCTTTTGGTGCTTTTAGAACTAAATCTTGATTTTACACATACAACCTTTTTCGTAATTTTTTTAAAAGAAAAATTGTTAATTGCTGTTATCCAGATTGTTTATTATTTTATCATAAAAATTATCATTCACACAAACTGTAGCTGTGTTTAGTTAAAAACTGATTTGTTGTGGTTTTGTTTATTTTCTTGGGTAATTGTATATAATTTTAATTAAATCTGTTATCATGAGCTTCACCTTTGCAATTCAGAAATTTTCATAAGTGTAATGCATCATCACTTTGTCCACCATACAGTGTCTGATATGTCGAGTGTTTTGCTGCTATCTTCATTTTGACTGTTTTCGTACTCGGTCATTTTCCATTCTGATCATTGTGAAACCAATTGATCTGTGAAGAATATTAGTGCAAGTATATTGATATTACTTGTTCTGTTCCATGTATTTATTTATGTATCCATGTATGTATTTCTGTATTTGTGTGTGTGATTCTGCAGCGGCGAACTCCAGTCAACGATGGTCCTGTAAAGAGGTACATATGTGATCTCACTGTATTTCATTGTAATACTCAGCATGAGACTTGTAGCCAGTTTATCCCGGCCTGTATGCAGTCAGCCATGCAGATAGCATGGTCGTCACCCAGTGGCAGGCTAGTGGTCACCTTGCAGCTGCAGAGCGTCACTACTTTTTGCTGTTTGTCCAGTACCAAATTATACTGCTGGCTGTTACGTGACATTCACTCAGTTTCTCAGTCAGTCAATCAAGCAATCAATGAATCGTCAATTTATGTATCGCAGAGGCACAGAGTTTCTAATGTGCTATAGCTTGTATTAATAATGAGCAAATAAGAAAATTTTAAATAGCTTTTGAAGATATCAATGGGAAGAGTGGGATTTCTAAGGTAGTCAGGTAAAGCATTCCAGTACTCAGTTGCAAGTCGTACAGCCTAACCATTACATGACCATGCCACACTGATAGTAGCTAATAAACAGTAATTATCTTACCTTTATCTTTATCTTTTAGTTCCTATAAAGTTTGCTATTACTACTTTTGCAGCTGAGTTGTTAATTAGTTAAGGTAATATTGTAATGATCTGTGCTGTCAGTGCTTTGTCTCACTGGTGCATAAATAGTATTTTTATGGTAATGTAGTACATCAAAGCCAAGTGATGATCTGATCGACTTCGATATATTCAGCAGCAGCTCGAATGTACCTGCAACGTCGTTTGATGGCAACGTGACATCACCGTCTGTCAATGGAGAGAAAACAATGTCGGATTCAACGTCACCGTCAGCTACAAGTAGAACTTCTTTGATCTAACAGTTTTTCTTTGGTCTTGGGTATTAAATGTTTTAAATAATGACACAGCTTTTTGTCTGTGATTTATTGGGACCGTTTAGTTTGTGATGAGTAATGATTTTATCTAGACTTACTACTGAATATTATTGAGTGCCATGTTGTTTTTCAGTTGGTTGAGGGACATTAATTCTGTAGGGAGAGTGTCAATTTATGTCCTTCTCCATTGACTTAGGCTGTCACTGTTAATACAGTAGCATTACCGTGTACCTGTGACATGATGAAGAAATAGATGTTATTTTATTGATATTAATTTGGTGTGATATCCGTGATATACACTTGTTTTGTGAAGGTGCGGTTGACGTGGGTGGGTCGTCAAGTCTTGATGATAGTCTGTCTTCGTTGCCGTATCGTCATCGTGGTCCCACTCCAACTCCAGTTGGTCTGGTGCCTGTCATTGCTGCTCCCATCGTGACCACTCGAACATCTCGGACTACTCTTCCTA
>Ga0209679_1001368_pt1 | contig 10360 bp, 9 predicted proteins | sample WorMetHEROISLAND_4_FD_187408 | JGI IMG/M metagenome (GOLD analysis project Ga0209679, IMG submission 187408) | Marine gutless worms symbiont microbial communities from Max Planck institute for Marine Microbiology, Germany - Olavius sp. 2 HERON... ...
CCCGCCGAAGGAGTGGAGACGACCTCGCGGTCGTCCTCGACAAACCTGGCTGCGCACCGTCGAGAATGATCTCAAACAACAGAATCTGGGGCTGTGGTCTGCCAGGCACAGAGCACATGATCGTGAACTGTGGCGTGAAATCGTGGAAACGGCAACGCTCCAGCAGGGGCACGCTACATGATGATGATGATGACAGTGGTAGCATGCTCTTAGTTTTTCAGTGATAGGTTACACACACTAGCAGTAGGATAAATCCTTACGGAGGAACTGAGGTGACGGTTCACTAGACTTGACAAATAATATTACTAATTATATTAGAAATTTTACCAGTGAAGGATTGAAAATTCTGCTATTCTAATAGAAATCTTTGATCTTTGACCTTTCAACTGAAAATTGGCACTCCACTTACTCGTGCCCTGGGAATCGTTTATACAAATTTCGATTTTTTCTATTTTTTTTTGTTTTCGAGTTACGAGCCCGTTCGGAACACACGGACAGACAGACGGAGGGACAAGACGCGTAATGCAGCCAATAGGACGGCCGCATAATAAAATTGTAAAGACACAGTTTTATGCTACAGCGATTTAAATCATTGTCATACATTCTGTTAGGTATCGATGTCTCAAGTGTTTCCACTTTGACATGTGCCAGAACTGCTTTTTCTCCGGCCGTCGATCCAAGAGTCACAAGCTGACGCATCCGATGCAGGAGTACTGCTCAACTGTAAGTCATCTGCTGCACAAATGTATACGAAAAATATACCTTCTAACGTTGTGCACTCTTTCGTCCGAGGGTGCGGTCCTGTTTGCTTTAAACTGGGACTTTTTGGAGTATTTGGAGCAGTTCAGAATGCCGAATGCCCTTCTTCACTGAACCGATAATTCTTGTAGATTTTAGCGGTAATCGAGGCTACATCGCTGGCGCTCGCGGGAATGTGAATGAATGTCATTAATCAAGTGCAGTTTCTTTCTTTACGTCTCTTTTTGATCTATGCCTGCCAACTGCGATCCCAACTCGCGAACATACACTTTTCCAAGTGTATCTGGTCTCCATAGCCAAGAAACGGCTTCCGTGGTGGATAGTTGGACTGTTTTTTTTCACTGACCTCACACGAGCATGACCGCTCACGCGCTGGGCGTGAGTATTCTGGGAGGATCGTAGAATAGGCCCCCTGTTGTTGCTCCCCTGCAGGTAACAGTCTCCCGCGAAGTAGCCGTCAAATTAGGTAGAATTTCTTTATGTGCTTACGTGTATTTAGGCATGTTTAGTTAGTATTTATGGTCACTAAATTGAGTCTTTGCACACAGACAACATCGGCGGAGGACATGCGCGACTTCAGGAAGATGTTTAAGAACAAATTTCGCACGAAGCGCTACTTTAAGAAGCATCCTCGACTTGGTTACCTTCCCGTGCAAAGTGACTTTGATGCTTCAACTATAGAAAGGTGTGCATACCTTTATTACCTCTGTAGCTGTCAATTATAATATCACTCACAACACTATAGAGTGTTCCAAAAAAGTAAGGCAATTTTTTGTCATAATTTTGTCAAATACTGACCGATTTGAAAAAATTTCGTTGACACCTTTTTTAGCAATAAATTTGCAATAAAGTGATTATTGAAGATCCCACCACACCCCAAATGCATTGCTGCACTACCTTGTAAAATATTATTCTCATCTTTTGAATACTAATATTTACACGGTAGTGTAGCGACATGTTTGAAGTCTGGTAGGATCTAGAATAATCCCTGTATTGGAAATATGCTGTCGTAAATGTTGACTATATTAATATTGTGATATGTTCTTTAAGTGTACTGTATAATATAACTGTTTTGATCAATTCTATAACGATATATTTAGTGTCGTACAATGTGTTTATGTTAGTTTGCTAATTTAGCTTTTTCTCTTGTCTGTTGATTATGGCGAGTAAACTTGAGTAAGAATTCATAATAATAACCATCACAAAGGGGCACGTGTTGTTCAGGAGATCGGAAGTCTTAGTAGCTGCATATAATGCGCCTGCTTCAGCGGCTGCAAAGGCTGCAGTCGTACAGGGCAGTCGATCATCGACCGCAAGCAGCAATTCTCTTAATATTGCTAGTAAAGGCCTGCCAGCAACCAGGTGTTACAGCATCACAAAATGTGTCTGTGTTGTTCGCTGTTTTTGTGTGCTTAATTACTTGTTTCTATAGATTATTCGTCGTTTTTGATTCGTATCCCACGTACCACGTGCAACGTGCATGCTGTCGACATCATGGTGTTTGCAGGGAGTTTTCTACACCCCTCAGGGGGTTATAACCCCAACTTTCGTGCAACACCCCGGATTCCTCTCCTGATGCCCCCCTAATAGCTCACAGTAGCTAGTTAGGGCGTTTGCCTGTTGTTGCTTCTGTGTTCGGTTTCAGGTTTTTCTTTTGAGGCGCAGTATTATTTCTATTAGTCATGTGTACATGTTCTATAAATATTTTCATTAAACATCAGCTGCGTGCGTTTTTTTTCCGTATTTTTCGTGGTTTTCTCTATACACTCACAGGAGAAGATGACTAAATGGTGCTGTGCTCTTTGTTTTTTTTTCGTGTGTATAGGCCTCATATAGTCATAGGCATAGTCTTAATGGTACACCAGCCCTTCAAACCTCCCCTCCGTCAGACACTCAAGGCCTACCCAGGCCTGACCCCCCGCCCTGAGCTCGACACCCCCAGCTATCAAGTCCTAGAAAACTTCCTGGGTGTTTGTGTAAATATTGGTGTTTGTGAAATGCGGTATTACACACTAATGTTCGTTCGTTATTGTATTCACTTAATTACTCACACCGACGTAGTAATGGGAGTAGGGCGTTTATCCGCTGTGTACGTATGTGTGTGTATGTGTGTATGTCAGCACTCTAAAACAAAAACCACTGGACGTGTCATCACCAAACTTGGCAGTTGGATAGTACACGACAAGTTCTGGTCACCCATTTTATTTGAGGTCAAGAGGTCAAACCTTAAGGTCGGCGTGAGTTTGCACTCTTCTGAGTGCTGGTCCTCTAATTAACTCTGCAGTTTGGTATTCGTGATCTGCATTTTAATATACGGTGCACATAACAAAGTTTTAACATCGTTTGTGCATTTTTGTGGTGTTTTATGTAATTATTTATTTCTACGTAGTCGTATATTTTGTGTATAGCACACTATTTTGCAACTTTTAGCTGCATATTTCTCCTGTAAAAATCAAAATTTGTTAAATAATGTCCGTCCCATAGTTTTAATTTGTTTTCAGTAATGTGGAAATGAGTTGCAGTGATGCAATTAAAACTTTGCCGTTGGTTGTGTTTTTGCTTATTACACGAAATTTTGTCGCCCTTTTGTGGCTCGACAGTAAAGAAATGCAAATATACCGTACCGGTAGTTTGCAAACATTGCGATCAGTAAACTGTAATTCTCTGCAACATTTTGAACTGGAAATGCTCGTTGTGTGAGTGTACGAAGTCTCCTGTTACCTAACTCTGCACTACATAACGTGATATGTTTCTTACTCGACGCGTGTAATTGTAGTTTTGGGTGTTGTTGATTCTGTTGTCTCCTACTTATTTTCATAATTGCTATTACTGTTATTTCTGGTGAAACGTCGCGAAACTTGTAACACGTGAGTTTGCAAGAACTATAGTTGCATGACTCATGTTTTGTCGTAATTATTGTATATTCTTCAGCAGTTGGATCATTTTTTCCAATCCTGATTTCTTTTCCGTTCAACTCTAGGTTCTTTTATTTACTTTTTCTCGACAATCTTACCGAATTTTTGTTTTTTTTTTCGTCTTTTATTATACCAGCGGTTTTCTTTGTTATACCAGAGCTTAGTGCCGACTCCAGTAGTTTTCTCCGTAAGACTAAGAAATTAAACGGATTGAATGGTTAACTCTTGATCGCCGTCTGATTTAACACTATCATGTTTTCATTGTATGATGTATTGTGAATGCATCCGTTTATGGCGCTGTATCAGAACGAGTGGCCGTGGCGTTATAGCTGGCGGCAAAACTGCCCGTGGAGCCCAGCAGCCGGCAAACTGAATGAGTAGTAAACCCAATGTTAAGAGTAAAGATTATCGTTAAAATTTAAATGTTTGTAATGGCTGTGAAATGGTATGATAAGTTCACCAATGCCGCAATCAAGTAGACAACGAAGGTGCCAGATTTGTGTTCTGTCGTCGTTAGCCGGCGCCGCTCAATCTTTGGTCATATTTTCCGATTATCGAGGAACACCCCTGTCTCACAGGCACTGCGTTTCTCTGTTGAGGCTTTTACTGGCACCCACCCTGCTGCAGACGCAGACTGAAAACATCCACTGGGCCGCCCGCAAGAAAACTGGCTGTATTGGATAGATCGGGTTACTCGGTGGCGTAATGGTTAGGGCGTCGGAGTTGCGATCTAGAGGTCGTGGGTTCGATTCCTGGCCAGGCCGCTATCAGGCTACCTATAGGTCAACTCAGCCTTCCATCCTTCTGGGGTAGGTAAATCGAGTGCCGGCCTGGTTGGCTGGGGTTATGGCGGGGCGCGTGCACTTGTGTTGGGTAGCAGATGATCTGTGTGATCCCTCATGACAAGTGACGCTCCGTAGCTCTGTCATGGGTTAACGTGGCTTTAACCTTTTTTTTAAAAAGGACACCGGTTTATCCGCCAGTGCCTGCCAGTTCACAAGTCTGGACTGGACCTCAGTTGGTTGAGCTCAGCACTGAGCAAGTGTAATGACTGAGGCTAACGTTTTCTGAATACGCATGGAATGCCGTGAAGAGGGGCCTACCGCCATAGGCGTAGGAGACGAGGGGGCAGGGGGGCACCTGCCCCACAATTCGGGCAATGTCATGTAAAATTCGGGCATTTTGTTAATTTTCATGCGTATATTTTCGGGCAAAAATGACTTCCCCCCAAAGTTGACTGACCTCCTACGCCGATGCCTACCGCTGAAGTCTGATAGTGGCTAGTTTTGTATTCGTGCCGTTGTGCATTGTGAATACCGGGCAACAAGTGTATGACGTTTACGTGTGTTGTGCTTGTTTTGCGTCAGTCGGTCACAGTCGTCGTCCGTCTCTCACCTCAAGAACTCTGCCACCGTTGAGATGCACTCGCGAATGGAAATCTACGCCAACAGGTTCTACCCGCACAGTATCTTCCACTTTTCCATTAACCCTTTCAGGAGCAGACCGGTCTGGCAATTTTTCATCCATGGCCTTCTGTTAATATAATCTTCGTCTTTTGAATTCACTAGCAACTGTTCTATAGTATCTGCTAACTTTTTGGTCGACGCATACATACACTCGTATTAAATAACTACGTGATGCGGTTGCAGAATTTACTGATTTTAACCACTTACGTCTACGTGTATAGTACGCCTATATGAATTACTAACATTCGAGATTAATGGTTGTAGATTAGCTCAAGTGGAGAAGACGCGACGAGAAACTACTCCCGATTGGTAGACATTTGCTTTCGTTTATTTGTGCAGTCAAATCAATTACAAAATACATTTATATAGCGCCAGCGAGCAATCATAGGGGCGGCGTACCAAAATTATTAGGGGGAAAACAATGTTCAGAAATTCAGTGTAACGTTATAATAGTGGTCCGATTCCAATTCCAATTCCAGTGTGACGCATGACAGATACAACTGCCACGTAGGCTAGCTTAGACCACTGATTGGGCCCATCAGCCATCCCCTGAAGTTCCCCGGTTATAACCGGGTGCTATTACGGCTTCTGGGTGAATCTGTGAGATTTTTTTATAAATCTCTCCAGATCCCTGACCGTTGCGTGGTCAATATCTGCCGGGTGTAAATATGATTTTCCCCGTACTTTTCTCCGTAATGTGATAAATCTATCACACTGGCAAAGAAAGTGTGAGACACTCTCTATTACTGTTACAGTCCATACTACACTGATTGCATGATGGGTCATTAACCAGTCCCATTATGCTTAGAATAGTGGCCCAGCAGAGAGATTTTTGCGGGATCCGTCGCTGATAGCGGACATGCTAGTTGAATAGTTGAATAGCACTGAGAGTACAATATGCATATGCATATGTTGGCCATCTGCATACATACAAGAAATAATACAGCTGGAGATTGTTGATAACTTATCGTTTTTATGGTGAGAAATATTTACAATTTTACGTTACTTAATTGTAGCCAGGTAATTGCTGTTTTAACGAGAATGTGATCATGCACTGCGTTCAGCGATTATTAATATAATTATAAACTTGTTTACAGGGAAGACGAGCACAGTCTGATAGCACAATACTGCCAGTGCTTACACGGCTGCAATTCGAAACAATCTGTAAGTACTTAGAGTCGTATTGATAACATTTCTGGTAAAGTGTTGCAGCTGTTGCATACATTTTGTAAACTGTGACATACAAAAAGTCGCACAAACTCTGTATGTAACATGGGACATGCTGTCTAGTCTGTAAGTTTATGTATGTGAAATTCGAAAGGGTTTTAGAACATATATTGAATTATTATAGCACAATTAGAGCTGTCGAATTAACGCGTTAATTAATGCGTTAAAGAATTAATCGCGATTAAAAAATTAACGCCGTTAAAAAAGTAACGCACATACATAAATTCTATGAAGCGGGACTTCCAATATGTAACTGAACTGCGGTTATTTGAGGATCGAATAATATTCAATTAATTATTAACAACAAATGTCGGTTAATTTGTCAGTTGCGCGTCATTCTTTGATGGCAAGTTCGACAGTGACCGCATCTTGTGGATGAGTCGTGAACAGCAAGACGTGCAGTCGTTCGCTGACGGCAACCTACAACATGAACTATACCTGTCGAGTTGACGCGTTAATTAACGCGTTAATGCGCGATTAAAATAATTAATCGCGCGATTAACGCGATTAAAAAAATTAATCGTTCGACAGCTGTAAGCACAATGTATATTTACTCAACACTTGATCACAAGTGCCATACTATCTATCAACGGTTGAAGATCCGCCGCCAGGCGCTGTGCCAGACAGAATTTGCATCTGTGGATACAAAATTCTGGGTCTAAGAAAGGGGCAGGGCTGGGTTGTGACCACCGGCACAGCTCCCGTCCTCGATATTCCGGTAAAATTCACTGTGGATACAAATGTCTGTCATTAGGCACGTCTGTTTCCATTGTCATATGAACACATCATCATCATCAAACAGTTTGAGAAAAGTGCATCGAACAAAGTGTAGAGAATCACCAGTCCGTTAGTTAGTGTTACTGCGACATAATATTTAGATTAAGTGAACGAGATGTGGTAGCAGCAGCAGCAGTTGTCTTTGATGTCTGCTGCAGCTGCAGAGCCCGATGCAGATCATGTTGGCGGTCGAAACCGATCAGAAGGTGGAACTGGAAGCGATGATCAAGGACCTCGAAGAGGAAAACCGGTTCGTTCAAGGCCAGCTCGTATGCGTCAGAATTTATAATAGTTGTTATTAAATTTAGAGATTATACCTTTATAGTTACAATAATCGGCGTTAGAATGATCAATAAATTCTCACTTTAAAAAGCAGCCGAAAAACGGTTAAATGTATGTGCGTCTTCATAGAACTTTAAAGCAACCGGTGGCGGATACAGAAGGGGATGAGGGGATGCATCCCCCACCAGCCATATATGACGTCCCGCAGATGTTTAATGTGGCAACGTGTGTACTAAACTGTCATTTCAAATACATCACTTTTGTTGGCAGAAATTGCCAAAAATTCAATGGTTTGAATAAAGCAATTCCAAAATTTTGGGGAGAAGTCACCGGAACCCTCATTCAATGTCATATCCCTTCTTTTTGTGCGCCTTGATCACAAGAATTTCATCCCCTACCAGAAGCTTTTGGATCCGCCCCTGATTTAAGCAATTTTATTTGACAGTGCGATTTTGGCGATTAATTGTCTTGATTAATTGTCTTAAAACGGGCTTGCGGAAACTCGAAGACATAATGAAATAACGAAGACTAAGATGGTTGGGACATGCCCTACGAATGGAGGACTCCAGAATATCTCACCAGGCTATATAGTGGGAGTTGAAAGGATACAAGAGGAAGCCAGGACGACCAAGGATAAACTGGACGGACATCGTAAAACGTAACCTGAAAAACATGGACATCACCTGGGAAGAAGCCAAGGAACTGGTGGCTGACAGGACAGAATGGCGTCAACGTGTGGCCCAATGCATCCAAAAGGACGCGGGATGAACAGAACAGAACAGAATTGTCTTTGTCTCGACTACTGCGGCTGTGAAGAGAACCGAGACTGAGTGAATGTAGTGCTGTTGCAGAGCACTGCAGGACGAGTACGACCAGCTGCGACGCGCGCTCGGTGAACAGAAAGAAGTGAAAGGCGAAGATTCAGCGGCGGCGGCCGCTGGCGACTCCACGCAGGCGAACGGCGACGTGGATCTGGTGGCCGAGACCCGTCTTCTGCGTCAGCACAAGGGCCGCCTTGAGGCGAGGATGCGAGTTCTGGAAGAGCACAACGAACAGCTCGACTCACAGCTCAAACGTCTGCGCCAGCTGCTTCACGACTCCGAACAGGCACGTCATATACTCGCCACTCTGTCGGCAGTTACTTTGTTAGTCTGACGGCTAAACGACAACAGCCATGGTTGGTGAAATTGAGATACGGTCAGCTTTTTTGAAGACTCTGAGAAATTCAGAGTGCGTGGCTGTCTCCCGAATTTTTTTTTAAATTTAGGCGTAAAATGGTGCCTTCTTACGCCATTTGAGCCTTTGACAAAATAAAATTTGTGGCAGAACTTTCAGCCAAGTTCAGCCTACTATCACATATCGTTACAGAGCAAGTTACGGATGTTGAACGTTGCAGGGATCGTCCGCAGCAGCTGTTGACGCACGGATTATAACGTATCCGCAAACGTCGCCGGCCGACGTTCCAAAGAGCACGTCACAGAGCTCTCTGCCGCGTCGAGGTCCACCACCGAGTTTTGTGTCGTCTGGGCGAGTCGCCAGCAGCAGCAGCACCCAGGCAGACGGTGCGACAGTCATTGTCAGCAACTTTGTAGTCCGTAAAGCTGCGGACACACGACAAACAAATGTTGGCGTCTGCTGAGTCGGCCATCTCCGCCATTCTGTTGTCCAACATTTGGCCAACATTTGTTTGTCGTGTGTCCGCGCTTTAGTCTTTGTTAAATGACGTCGATATCTCGGTCCAAGTACTGATACTTCATGAGAGTAATAAGAGAAGAACAGATACCTATCAGTCATAACATTGGTTGCACGGACGGCGCTGCAATTAGGCTACACGACCAGAGTTCATAGTCGGTGTCTGACAATCTGATTGTTACAGTACAGCAGTCGCGATTGTAATCGAAAGCAGCAGAGTTTTATCCGCACACACGACATTCAAATATCAGAACAGCATTTAATTTATGTCACGGCATACTGTTCTGGTTGTAACAGGCGGTTCTGAAGCTGAACAGTCAGCATACAGCAGAGCAGCGGAATTCCACGAAACCACTGCCAGTGAACAGAATCGAGGCGAGATATAGCATGTTGAAAGTATTTATCACTAGTTCATATTTATTGCTTAGATCTGCTTTTACGTATCCAGTAAACCAAATAGCAGTAGCAATATTACTGATAACAATATCACCAATTATATTTTTTTCATCCCGAAAGCCACCAACTTCACTGTTACTTACATGAACATGATTACTGTTGTCCTTTGTTTGAGAGCTAAAATGCGTAACTTGAAACGCGCCTTTGAGCATGATAAAATAATAATTTTGTTGATATAATATCATAACAACATTCTTGTGATGTTACTAAAATTGCTTTAACGTTTGCTCGTCTTGTTACTTACTTAGGTCCTCCCGTGCCAGTGCCACGTGGAACATAAGGCAGATGGTAAATTTGTACATCGGCTTCTGTTCTGACTTCCAAGCTTGTACGTCTTTCTTGCTGCGTCAGGCCCGTGTAGTCCACGTCCTTTCGCAGTGTCCTTGTCATCTATTGAGGTCTTCCTGGTCGTCGCTTGCCAGAAGTCCAGAATAGTGCCCTCATCCCTTTTTGTAATAATTTCATCTTTCATCCTCTTTTTGTTAAGCTCGTTCTTATAGGCTACTCGACCATAATTATTTCGCCACCTTTAGTTATAATATTAAAAAGTTATTACCAGTCTGTGCTGTTTTCATTACGTTGATTACATTATCATTTATATACCAACTATCTTGCGTGTCAGGAATACCATCCAGCATGTACTGTTATAGTAATCTCTAACAAGAAAGCCTAGCTGACGCTAAGGTAAGCGCGCGACAGCAGTGCGTGTATGAAGACCCCTATCGAAGAAATCTACAGCAAATTTGCAATTGATGGTTAATAGTAACCGTGGCCGCATTACTTACG
>Ga0209679_1001369_pt1 | contig 10359 bp, 8 predicted proteins | sample WorMetHEROISLAND_4_FD_187408 | JGI IMG/M metagenome (GOLD analysis project Ga0209679, IMG submission 187408) | Marine gutless worms symbiont microbial communities from Max Planck institute for Marine Microbiology, Germany - Olavius sp. 2 HERON... ...
TTTAATAACAACGATTGGTTACCATGGCAACAAGGGTTGGTCCTGGGGTAAGTTTAAATGACACCGTTAAATTGGCCGACCCAGACAACCCCCTGTTTAGTGCAAACAGCTTGTATGTATCTTCAACGATGCCCAAGTCATAACTCTTCAAATTTACCTTAGGGTAGTGTGCACATTTTTGGGTAAAAAAAGGAAAGAATAATTTTTTATTAAGGAAACCATGTAAAGGACGTGAATGCCACCAGGGCATGTCATTTGAGCCGTTAACGGCGATGATCTGTATTGATGCCCGTTAAACCTAAAAAAAAGAAAAAATAGACGCCTGAAGGTGACAATTTTATGCATGCGCAGACGCACCCCCTTTGAACCGATTGACCCCAATGTGGGGTGGGGTCCCCTGGGTTTTTGTGCTTGCAACTGCAGCTGCAGTCAATTGTCATATCATTGATATGCCCTGCTGTAGGCATAGGTAATGTGCATCTTGTAGGTTTGCAGCCATCATTGACTGAGAGTGCTTCAGTCACTGTGAAGAGCCCTGTCGAACGTATGCAGTCATTTTTCTCATGTGGTCATGAGTCCAGGTTGTGTTAACATCTGTTGTCTTTATGTATCAGTACTGGCAGTTTGTTAAGTATGCACTGCTTCAGATAAACAAAACAATAGCATTCCAGTAGAATTTTATAGTAAAACTAAATTTCATAAAGTTATGTCATGTGATGTTGTTAATTGCTGCTTTGCTGTCATTGCATTAAATCATATTATTGTCAATACTTAGTCGCAGTTTTAGTTATTTTTGAAGAAGTTGGAGTGTTAGTTATACAACGATATCAGCTGTGTCAGAATCAACTCATTTACACACTTACATTGTAGAAGTAAGTTGATGGAGTCTCTATCTTATGTCAGTGAGTCGCTATTAATGCTGCTCATTTGCTAGTTGCACCAATCAGTTTTCTGTGATCATCAGAAGTTAGTTTGGGACCAAAAAAACCCTGCAAGGAAATCTTTTCTAATTGGTGGAGTAGAACTCTTTTCTAAGATGTTGCTGACGCTGTACCATCATTGGCTGATGGTAGTGAAGGTGTGATGTCAAAAGGTCACTGATGTGTACATTTTATTCTGCATTCAGTTGTAATGTGTTGCTCTGTGTTTGCAGCTGTTTGATATTCGGCATCGTTGGTCAAGCGGTTGGTTGGCAGTTTTATCAGACTCCGAACCTGGCTGCAACACTTACTGGATGCTTGTTTGCTGGTCTCTCTGCTCAGCCTGAACACAGACTCCGTATCACCTCACGTATCCTACGATTTGCTTTGTTACTCCAATGACAATCAAACTAATGCAAATGTTACCGTGTATTGTTTGATATTGTCTGTAGTTTTGCTGCTTACTTACTGTTGCAAAACGTCATTTTTCTACAGCCGCTTATAGCCGTGAGATAAATTTACAGCCTTGACTCGATACCAGGTGCATTTCTGAAGCAGTATGTCCATCATTGTCCAAAGGAATTGTATGAGGCGGCTGTTGTACCACTGCTTGCACAGTTCTGTCCAGTATTACATCAGGTAGGCTGCTGCATGAGGTAAATGATTTAGCCATTATATATGAAATGGTTACCGTTTGTCATATGCTTTACTTTGTTTTTTTGGTCTACAGTGATGTCCACAGTCCAGTGTGTCTGAGGCAGTTAAGATGTGTGCAGGTTTTCCAGTTCTTTGCCATATTGCTGTTTATTTCCTCAGATATTAATATGTATACTTTTATATGCAGTAGTTATGTTGTGTTTCGTGTGTAGAGACTTTGCTCTAAGTGGCAGATAATAAATCAGCGTTCTGAAGAAAGGTAATAGATTAACAGTTTGTGGATTTTGGTTGTTTTTGTGTCATTTTCTTTCAGCCCTATGCACTCAGTTATCTATTATTAGGAGGAATCGCTGAAAGCATTCAGCAATTCTCCTGGTGTGGTCTGTCTGTATGTCTGTGTGTCCGTCTGTCATACTTGTTCACCCGCTAAAGCTGTTGCTTGGAATGAGATGCCATTTGGCAGGAATGCTCCTGTGGTCCCAAGTGACGTATTAGACCGGGGCCTTAGTGCCCCACAGGAAGGGGAGATTTGGGGTTGGAACCCCAGTCAAAATTTGCATTGTAAATCGTGGCCATACTATTACAGACAGCAGAATGGTTACTATAGACATCCTATAGGAACTCAGCAGTGCTCTATCCAACAGTACCGCCGTCAACCCTCGGTGACTTTTTCTTCCCGCAAATAACACGTTCGCAGCGATGCTGCCTAGTGCCAAATGACTTCCTTGTTGCAGTGGAACTGCAGTTTATGTGTCAGTAACAAGCACACACAAAAAACAGTCATTTTTCTATTTATTTATTTATTTATTTTGAGAATTAGGACATTCGGCCAGTAAAGATTATAGCATATCTGCTGTCGTTGAATTGATACTGGTCTCTGCATTAAAATAGTGTGCAATACTTGTGTGTACAGTTGGTGCGGTGAGTGAAAACAAGCGTAGTTTATAGCTGTTGTGTGTATTGTCAGTGAGAATGATGAGACTGTTCTTGACAGCAACGCTGTCACTAAGGAGCTGTTGGAAGAACAGAGCATTCATCTGCTCAGTCGCGAGTACATTGACCTCATCGGTTGTTGCTGTTCATTCTTACATACTTACCATCATTGTGTGGCTGTGTAAACTTACTGTTACTGTCTGGTGCCAGTTAAACGCTTGTAATTGTAACATTTATTCAGACTTAGGCTGTGTGTTGTTTGAACTTTGATATATCTTGTACAAGCTGGTAGTCTTGCTGGTTCTCTGGACAAATTGTGGAGAAACCAAGTCTCAGGAGTGTTTGCCATGATATATGAAATGCAGTCATGGTGATGGTGGTCGTGGTGGTTGCAGTCGTAGTAGTAGAGCTGCTGTGTGTGAATAGCGATAGTTTCTAGTTCTTGTGCAGGTGTGACTTTGTTAGTCTTCACCTGTCTGTCTGCTGACTTAGCTTTAAGGTATATTTTCTGGAACAGTTTATGAGTGACGAGATGCTCTTTTAGACTATGACAAGCAGTGTTGCAGTACTGTAGGTGCATGATCGTACTCATGGTGATAATTAAGAAGAATTTGCTTCATTTTAATGTAGTTACGTTGCTTAGTTTGTAACATGACTTGTTATTATTTGTCACTTTAGTATCTGTATTTCGAGACAAGCCGAGTGTTGGCACAGATGTATTCAACGATGAAATGATGACTGATGATTCGGAGGCTGCTGCAAAGCAGCACGATGACACAATTGGTGAACTCGGTCTTGTCCTTCTGCAGAATAATGTATGTTTTCACTCAGTTGTATCAGTGCTTTGAAATTGATTCATGCATTCGTTTTGGCTAATTCCAGACTTAGTGCAGTCAGTTCTGCAGATTGCAATATATCGTACATGTACACACCGTTTTATCTGCCATTTTTCAGTTAAACGTGAGTTAGTGGTTTCCCCTCAACTATTTTTCTCAGAATCTTTGGAGCCTAATCTGAGCGTCTTCTCTAGACAGGCCAAATTGTTGTTTTATTTTCTTTTGTTGGGTATGCGTCAGTGTCTTTTGGGACCTGTGTGTCCAGACTTTTGTTTAAATAAATGGATTTGGATTTGGGATGTATGTCGGTTATGTCACTGTCTTTCTATACTGCATAAAGTCAGTCGTGAGCCTACATGTTATTGTGTTCATTACAAAACAAGCATTATTGTTGTATGATGAAATGAAATATCTGGTCACCATTGATCATGATTTACTGACTCACTTTGAGTTACGTTACATTTGTCAGGATCACATTGTGCCTGCCGCGTGCAATATTTACCTAGTAGTTTTTGCATTGCTGCTGTGTAAAAATGAGTTAACATCATACAGGTTGGGTGGGATCTGTTTGACTGGTGATACGTCTGCGACTTATTTCAGTCAGAACTGATTGATATAGAACTTGCTTGGCATTTTAAAAAAAACTTTTTTTACCGTATCTAGACAGACTTGTTACTTAACTACTTAGTCAGTTTTATGTTTGCAGAAGTTGTGATTTACGTGCAAAAATCATTTTCAGTAGTTTATTAGTTACATACTGTTGTGTTACATTCATGTGTGTCTTAGTTAAAATATCAGCATGTGGCCTCAGCCAATTGATATTTATTATTTGGCATGATTTCTGTATATATTCCTCAGTTAATAAATATTAACACTTGCCCACTGTCTCAGCGTGATATTTTAACTCTTGTGACGTATTTACTGCACTCAAAATGATGCTGTCGTGCTGTGTCTGTGTAGGACGTAGTGCAGTCAGTGATGCTGACGCTGTTAACATCATTCTCATGGCATGAAAACTGCATCAAAAGTGCCAGTCTCTGTTATCCACTGCTGAAACAGGTTCTCCTCAGTTGAGGCGTATACTGATTGATTACTAACTAATTAGATAATTACTTGGAATTGAAACTTTTAATTATTTTAATATGAGAATTGAAACTTTTGCCTTTTCAGCGCATGTTTTTCCTGTATGTCACTGTGCAATTGCAGTACATGTACTCCTCATAGTAGCCACATCTGTTTTGGCTTTACTGGTTTCGACTATTACTTGACTGTCTAGCTTTTTGTGTGCGGCACAAGTTAGTCTAAGTCCCTAGTAGATACTGCTAGGAAACACTTCATAGGTTGCTGTAGCAGATGATCTTCCTTGTGCTCAGCTGACAGTGTCAGCACGTTGACAGTAATTCTCTTCATTTTCCTTTCGTATGTAATGTAATGTAATGTAAAAACTTCAATATCGCACCGGTGTTAAGATAAATCTGAGGTGAACCACGCTGATATTTAGGTCTGTGAGCATCATCAGGGACAGTAAGTGAATAAAAAAATAAAATAAAATAACAAAGAGGCATCTGGTTTGGCCATCTAACTCTGGTAACAACAGAGATACTTTGATGATTTTTTGATGCAGAGATAATCAAAACAGTGTGGAGTTTGATTTTTAAAAAATTATCCACTGCACTTAGTTTTCAAAAAAAGCTTTATGTTAAAGTTTATCCTCAATAGAAAACCGTGTTTTAATTTATTTACATCAAAGTTACGTCATCTTAAGGTAAAGTGTTTGATGTGAGTGATGGTGTTTTGTTTTGTTGAATGAAGCCACTGCTACATGCTGTTTGTAACTGTCAAATGATCAGTTGATGATGATGAAGAAAGTGACGTCTGAAGACGTGAGCATGTTCCTGTCAGCAGTGCTCGTTGGGTTGCAGAAACATGGACAGCATGAAAGTGTGCAGCCGTTGCTGCTGACGCTGGCATTGCGCATCTATGAGCTGGCTGTTCGTTTCATTTACATTTGCATTGTTGGCAATTTTTATATTCATTGTGATGATGGCTTAATTTGTTTGAAATTCTTGTACAGTACGTAGTGTATTTCTTGTTCTATCCTAATCACTAAATCAGCCTTTTGTACACTACTGCATGTTCCTGATGGTAACAAACTGTTGATATTTTTGGTTTGCATCCATTTTGTTCGTGCTTACTGCTTACCATGTTTTCCTGAGAGAAACCTCTGATGATGCTGTAGTGAGATTTTTCACGATGCGTATGGCTTGTGTGATGCCAGACTAGAATGTATAATGTTTGCACTAATCCAGTGTATGTTTATGACTGCATTGCAGTGTTATTTTTGTTCAAAAATTGTTTTTTATTCGACAGGGTGGCCACAAACCTGGAAAACCTGGAATACTCAGGGATTTCTGTGAACATTGAAAACTCAGGGAATTCTCAGGGAATTCTGGGCAGCCTCTTGGAAAAATTGTAACATACAAAGTATTTTTAGTTTGTCATTCAAATATTTGTGTAAAACAGCTGTTGACTGGGTAAACAGGATCATTAGGAAAAGAAACAAGGTTATATTGCGGTTGTGACCTGTTATATTGCTTGAGTTGATGTGGAAAGAGCCTTGATGAAGGTCATTATTACATTTACTTTTTGTTGCGATAACCTGTGGAAAAGTAAGTTCATGGCTCTGGAAAAGCCTGGAAAACTCAGGGAATTTTTTTCTCCTACTTTGTGGTCACCCTGTTCTAGTTCTTATTCAGTTCACAAGTAATCATTTTCATTTTTATTCAGTTGTTGTTCATATGAGAAGCAGTCATTTTAATTCTTATTTAGTTCTAATTCTTGAAAATTAAATCGTTTTCATTCTTATTCACTTTTAGTTCTTGAGATTTTAATCATCGTTCTTCAATTTCCATTCTAGCAAACAAAGCATTATATTTCACAGTTCACGTAAAACACTTGAAAATAGTCATTGCATTACTAGCTGTGATCAGCATCCAGACACGTTTGAAAGCTATATTGATTATTGCACTGCTACATTCTACAATGAACTGGCAGTTTCACCTATGGTAACTGACATTTGTTTTGCGCCCATCTGCGAGAAGCATTACATGCATTACAGAGTGAGTCAACCATCCTACACTCTTGTGATAACTAACATAAAACTGTATGAAGTTGACACCTAGATTGTAAAATGCAGCAGAGCAGTTTTACATTCTGCCAAAAGTCAGTTCCAAGCACTGGGGTAGTGACAGAAAAGGCTCTGTCACTAATCCTTCAACTTCTCCATGGCACAATGAAGTCGCCATTCACCAAAGCATGCAGTGAGGAATGCTGTTGGCAGCGGGCATCAGTAGTCCATATATGCTGTCAAGTACAGAGTAATGCCTTGTGAACCAGAAGACAGAGTTTGTAGTCGACCTTTGCTATGATTTGTAACTAAAATAACTCCCACTTCCACTCTCGAGAATATTTTCATTTGCCTTTTAATTTTCGTTCTAGTTTTTATTAAGTTCTGGAGCATTCTTTCTAGTTCTGTTTCATCTCTTGTTTGCAAAATCATTTTAGTTCTAGTTCTACTTTTCATGCTCCAAAAGGCAATCATTTTCGTTCTTATTCTTGTTCTCATTCACGAAAATAACACTGCTGGATTGCTTATTGAGTTTTAAATTACTTTTGTAATAATTATTAATTGCATTGATTTTTTGTAATAATTATTAATTGCATTGATTTCTCAATGACGTTGCAGCCTCTGAGCTGTTGTTGTTTTTTGTATTAATTTTATGTTTGTATTGCATGCAGCATCCAGTATTTAATGACATATCACAAGTTTTGTTGCAAGTATCAAGTTGCTCGGCCAAAGATCTGCAGGTTGGTTTGTTTTCTTTCTGTGTGACACTGTACATGTCCATTCATGTGCAATATTCCTGTTTGTGTCACTTCAGTTAAAGGTTTTTTATATTTTACAGTTGTTATGTAGATTTCACTTTGACATTGTTGGTTGGATAACTTGAACGGCATTGGTCTGACAAAAGTTCATTTTTGAGGGACCTAGCTTGACTTTGAGAACTCAAAAATATTGGCCGGTTGAGCAAGTAGTAGTAGTAGTAGTAGTAGTAGTAGTAGTAGTAGTAGTAGTAGTAGTAGTAGTAGTAGTAATAATAGTTGCATCGGTCCTGTTTGTATTCGTTTGTAATTATGAATTTAAAAGATACCTTTTAACATTGTGTATTTTTCCATGTATTTTTTTATTTTTGAGAGTGTTGTGGAGTTTAAACTTATGTAACAGTGTTGAAATCACAGATATTGTGTTTTTGGCAAACATGACTGTTGATGTTATCTGTGAAATGAGTAAAAAACTTGAACACTATTGTAATGAAGAGCCTGCAACTGCAGTGCTGAGTGATGATGAGGCTGCTGCTGCTGCTGCTGCTGCGGCTGCTGACATGCAGCTGATGATATAATAAGCAAGCAAGAAATGGATACGTTTGTTTTATTGCCATAGCATATAAAGGACTTAAAGCATATAACGCATATAAATTTTGATTGAGTCCAGTACGACAGATGCCATCATTCATCAGTTTGTTTTGTTTGGTTTTAATTGTATTATAATTATTGTTTTGTTGGCAATATGTTAGTCATTCAATGAGAAGCTAGTGGTCGGCAACAGCGCTACAGTGAAGCCAATAAGTGAAAAACGCAAGAAAGAACTGTTCAAGCAGCTAGTGCGTGATGCCATCGGGGTTAGTTTGACTTCAGTGTCTGTTACATACTAACAAGCTAATGTTTGTTAGTTCTCGTGCAGCTGCAATGAGGTGGTCTTGTCTGTCACTGCAAGCAGTATCGTATGATCAACCACTACTCTTGTCTGTGTGGTTTGCAGTATTTGTTCATTGATGAGTACATCCAGTATACTGAATGTGGCATAAATATCCCATAAGCACACTGCATCTTTCAGAAGTGAAGGAGATTCTTGCATAGACCAATGTCCATTGCATGTTAGCCAATCCTTTTGTGGCACTTTGAACTGGCAAGTAGCTAGCATAGAACCCTATAATAACCAGCTACGTCCATATGCCAGAGCCCTGCAATCAGGGCCTACAACTGTTACACAACTCACTGCTTCTTCCATAGCAGTGGCTATAACCATTGCCAGTGCTTATTATGCCTACCATGGAGGGATGGCCAGGCTGAGTTGGCCTGGATTGTTTGTTTGTATACCAAGACACTATACCCGAGAATGGTCACCAGTCTCACTAATAACATGGCTCACCATGGAACTATGCACTGTGCTGTTATCACTAAGCCAAACTGCACTTTCAGCAGCGGTCAGGTGAGATTACGTGAGGTGTTTGGAGTTAAAGATTTAATTAAACTTCCAATTGACTGCTTTTGAAATGTGCTTGCAGTTTTTAATGACGTGCCTTGTACAGGAGATTGTTAGCAAATGGCAATGCTGAGAATATGCTGAGCATTGTAGAGAGCTGTTGATGTAGCAGATGGTGTTAGGAATTTGAATTGGCTGCGCAGCGTTGTGGTGTTATGTTATGTATTGCCGTTTACAGTTTTGTACCGAGTAGATTGAGCTTGTAACATTTGCTGGTGGATGCTGTTTGGTTTCTGTTTGCAGGTAAATGTTGGTCAGCAGTTTAAGAACAAAACTACAATCAAAACGTTGGCTCCGTTGCTGTTACGATCACAAAGACTGAAGTCTGTGTCGATGATAGACACAGACACTGATACACATGATGTTGGACTGTGTTCACTGTTCATGCAGCAGTAACAGTTCATTACAGACGTACAAACCTGCTTTTTGTCATTCCATCATTTTCATGTTCTGTAGTAGTGTAAGCAGGATTTTGCGGTGGGAGCCGCAGAAAGACAGACATAACTTTCCATGGTGATGGACTGTGATTTTTGTATTGAAAAAAAATTTGTTATGTTCAGTGGAACCCCAAAATCCCATCTGCTTATGCCACTGATGTTCTGTTTGTTAATGTTGGCAGTTTTTGCTTATGTAAACCACCGATGTGCATTGCATTTGACCTTAAATTCACTTTTAAACTGCATTTTACAAGAAATTAAATTTACATTAGACTGATAACATTATTCCACGGTCGCACTCGTACTGCCTATCTCTACCGATGTGTCTGGAGTGGTATAACGGGTCGATAACTCCACGGGTGCATTCAGGCGTGACCAAACGAATAGAGTGTAGGCTACACTACCGACCGTCTGCGACGTTATAATAAATTGTGTTAAACTACTGTTTAACACTCACTTATCCCACTCCAGACAGTAGTTTAACATACACTTAAACTGCAAAATGTTGTGGAGTGTTAAACTTTGCCAGAGAAACTGCAACTTTTGCTTTGAAAAATTGTAGTCGTAAAATTCTGACCCAGTTGAAATGTTATCTTCTTATTTAACTATATGTATTCTAAGTTAACCATGAAGCAGCTTCTGCATTGTTGGCAAAACTACAATACGTGTGTAGTGATACAATACGTAATTACGTACACTGTGTCAAAAATCAGTGACGGTACATTTCTTTCTGCTTGTTTCAGTGTTATATAAACTACAGCATGAACACACCTACCAGCAGTGATTTCTACTCTATTATTTCTTACCAGCCTGTTTACTGTCCAGTAAAGGAAATGTCTGGAGATTACGAAGCAAGATTATCTTATGAGCTGTATGCCTTTTATGATGCCGTCCCACCTGCGTCAAAGCACCTACAGTATCTGCTGTTGTCATAATTTATTAATGTATATTATAATATATTATTAATATATATTATAATTATACACGTCATGTACTATACAGCGATACTTGCAGTTGTTGTTGTTGATGATATTATTAGAGCTGTCGAATTAACGCATTACTTAGTGCGTTAACGCGTTAAAGAATTAATCGCAGTTAAAAAAATTAACGCCGTTAAAAAAATTAACGCACATACATAAATTCTATGAAGCAGGAGTTCCAACATGCAATTGAACTGCGGTTATTTGACGACC
>Ga0209679_1001370_pt1 | contig 10359 bp, 4 predicted proteins | sample WorMetHEROISLAND_4_FD_187408 | JGI IMG/M metagenome (GOLD analysis project Ga0209679, IMG submission 187408) | Marine gutless worms symbiont microbial communities from Max Planck institute for Marine Microbiology, Germany - Olavius sp. 2 HERON... ...
CCCCCCCCCGTCCCGCCGCCACTGCCTCAATCGATTTGTCTCTAAGAATAGGTGTTTAGATGGATGTCTTTCTGGGTCGCAATTTTGTGTCCGGTCCTCGTGCATTAAAGCCTAAAAAACCTTAAAAAACCTTAAAAACCTAAAAACCTAAAAACCTAAAAAAATTTCTTTAAAAAACCTAGGTTTCTTTTCCAGCCCTGAACTACTTCCGTGTTCTGGATTTGCCTGCGTCCAGATATGACGTTGCGTTAAGTTATCATTTCGGCAATAACCGGAAATGGTCTTTCCTTTCGCACCGAGTTCGTTTGGCGTAGTTTGTGCGGTTCTTGTGAATTCGTGGAAATGTTTTATATGCTGCAACATTCATCATAAATTTGTATCTGACATGTCCCAAACGTTGAATAGTCACGGGAACACACGAACAAATTTATGTTCGGACAGTTAATGCGCTATAACCATGCGAAACTGAGATTCACCAGATTCACCATTGCCACCAACAAAACATCATCATGATACTGAGCATGTGACACGTTTAACTGAACATGCAAAGACAGGGTACAGGCAGTTATCGACAAATCACGGTCATTGACGGGGCAAACGGGACAACTGGAACGATGGGTCAGTTGGGAACGAACGGACGTGAAAGAATGGAAGGAAGCATCGAACAAGTGGTAGCTGAGATTCTTGTTATATATTTTTCTTGGTAAAAGTAAAACAGTAAACCACTTTGAAACCCACAAAAGTAAAACTGGGTAATTCGGTTTCAAAAACTATTGTACCGGTACATAACTGGGCCTCCGAAATGACCTATACTGTGTCGGGTGGGGCGTTAAACTCTGCTCAACCTCGACTGGGTACTCGAGAAACCGGATTGCCACCACTACCTGGGGTCGTGTCAGATCGCAAAAAATGGACCCCTGGACAACTGGATCTGAGTGACTTCACAAGATTGTCCCCTGGTGCACTCACCCCATGTCCACTGAAGCTGACCGTCAAATTACATTTCAGTCCCGTTAGGATTGCTGAAACGGTAAGCGCTATTATCAGTTCGGGCCACAGTGATACCAGAATATATTATTAGTCCGGGCTTGAACTGCTAAGTCCAGTGAAAGGTTCGCAGTAGAAAAAGATGAAAAGTAAATCTGAATCAAACAGCAACCGGTTTTATATTGCTGAATAAGCCAAATTTGGAGTCGTAAAAATAGTAAGGTGGGATTTGAACCTAGGTCCACAGCATAATTGTCGCATGTTGCAACTAATATTTATTGGCGGACTGATAAAATGTGATATCAGTCTCGCTGGGAGTGATAATAGATTTTATGTGCTGAAACTTGACCACAGTCAAGTATACTCTGCAGGCGGTATGATTAAATACCGCGTTGAGTGCGTTGACCGCATTTTACCGGCGCGTCGACCGATTAATTACCATGTAGACCGTCTCACAATGATTATGACGTGTTAATCACTGCCCCAAACGACCGCGTTGACCGCATACTTGCTGCTGGGGACTGATCGTTCTTCAGCTTGCGTAGCGGCACCGACCAGTCGTACGTTCCATTATCGCGACGGCAGAGACAACGCGGACATTCGAACAGGACGTCGGCGCCGACTGTTCGAACTCCTGCGTCGCCCGCTACTTGTCGATAATTAGTCCCGTGGCGCAGAGCAGTGCAGTGCCGTTTCGCGAGCGATCCTGCGTATGCGCCGGTAAAATGCGGTCGACGCGGTATTTAGTCATACCCCTCTGCAGGAAATGTCAGTTAACAGTACATCTTGGGAACCACAGAACGGGATGATGATAGCAGTCACTACAACAAAGCAAACAAGAAAGCCGTGCTGTCGTAAGGGAACCGTGCGATGCCACAGCTGTTCTTTTTGGTTAAAAGTTTGCCGAAAACATTCACTACAAGTCTAAGAGTAGCTAAGCTTCGAAAGCCAGGCTTCAGAGCTCCAAACATACCGATGCAGATCACTTATACAGATAACGGCGCGGCAGGCGTGCACGGCAGGATGCAGTCTGGGGCTGATTGTTTACGATATCGTAGCTGTCAAGATTTTCGATCAATATCGCAATATTGCCTTATCGATTCGAGCCCTAGTGTTTATATGTAACGCTTTTTGTGTTAGATGATATCTCGGGAAGTACAGTGCCGACAACATTCACTACAAGTCTAAGAGTAGCTAAGCTTCGAAAGCCAGGCTTCAGAGCTCCAAACATACCGGCACAAAACAGAATTTAACTTTAACTCATGTATTTTGGGGTCAGTGGAAAGGCGACAAGGGACTAAATAATATTATAATTATGTTGGCCTCTCCTAATGTGCCAAAGATGTAGCATCCATAGGCCCTGAGAATCCATGTTTTCGATTATCACACAGTCGTTTGATGCCTCGTGTCCAAGGAACCTCCACGAATATCCACATAAAGCTTATATTGCCAGAAACTAGAGTAGAGTCATTGGGCTACATCTTTGTCGCCGATAGTATGGGTCTATCTTCATTTAAATTTTCGTGGTGGGCTCCGAAAGATGCATCTGTTTTGAAACGTAGTGCACAATGGCCTTTATGGCCTGATTGCCCCCCCTGGATCCGCCACTGCCGCAAGGTGAACGTGCAAGACCCTTGCCAGTAATTTTGAACCGTGTACAGGTCTATACTATACCATATTTGAAGGTTAAAAATTCAGTGACATTTGTATGAACTTTGCATTTTGAATATTTACGCTTAATTGCATGTTGTTGTCTTGCAGAAATTTCATCGTGCAAGAGTCACTGGTATAGTCCTGCAGTGTCACTGTGTCGATGGCATTGAGTACATGGCAGTGAGAATTCTGGAGGCTGAATAGCCTGATAATTCAGCCTGATAGTTACCGGTATGAATAATCTGTGATATGAAGTATTCATGTAGCCTTTAATATTTGCACTGTGACGTATTTTTGGATCCGGAAGGCGGGTCCCAAAATGCTACTTTGGTTGTTCTTGTTGTTATCAGTTCTCTAAAAATCTGTAAGGCTTTCTTAATATGAAGTAGAACACAACAAAACTTTGCGTACACATTTATGCTCATTTTCCCTATAGATCTACGGACTCAGATTTTTAAATTAATTTCTGATTAATGAGTAATTAGCAAAGTTTGTTTCATGTTATCGATTTAAAACTTGTCTTTGAACCTTCATTAACACCACAGAGGCCTGCTGTAGGCAATGAGGTTGCAGCTCAATGTGTGACGCTGCACCCAATTGGTGGAGCATAGTGATGAATATTTATGCACAGGCATGGCTTACCGTAATGACATAGTAGAGTAAGTAAGCAAGCGGGCGCCTTCCGGGTCCAATAGTACCTTTCGTACTTGTTTGTACTTGACACCCAAGTATTTGAACTACAGAAGCCAGGATGTGGCTGATTACTTCTGCCTTTTCCAGAGAATCTTTGAGTAGTTTGCAGGCATATTACTTCACTGTCCAGGTGCACCTGTGATGGCATATGTCTCAGTTTGTCTCTGGCCTGTTTACACTGTTGCTCTGGCCACGTGGCTGGAGAAGTCTGAAGAATCTTCAATGTTAATTCCATAGTACTGAAGCTAGGCTGTGAATATTCTGCATGGTATTAGTTTTGCAAGCAGAAGCAGAGGTGGACTGACCAATTACAGGTTCTAGGCTTCACATCCGCTCCTTCGGCAACTGCATTGGCTGAGAGCCCCAGAGCGGATCCAGTTCAAGCTCGAGCTCGCTGTTCTCATGTACAGTGTCTGCACGGGATGGCACCGTCTTACCTCGCCGATGAGCTCCAGTGCCCGGCCGATTTTGAGGCCCGGAGACGGCTGTGCTCCACTTCATCATCGCTGACTATCTGTCGCACACGGCTGTCTGCTGTCGGTGATTGGGCCTTCCCTGTTGCCACCGCTCGCACCTGGATCAGTCTGCCTCAACACGTCATGTCCACACCCTCTGTGCCTGTTTTCCGAGGACGTCTGAAGGCTTTCCTCCTCAGGCGTTTCTTTTCTTGAACTTGTTACCTCAACTTTGTAGTGCCGGCACAGTGACTGTCGTCATTTTTGGACACTTAAATCGTTTTTTACTTACTTACCCATTTTATGTCGTCTTCTTTGCGTTCGCCTCTTAAGCCAGTGTTGGCACCAGTAGCATTGCTACGGAGGTCCCACAACTGTCCAGTACTTGATCCTGAGACTCGTGCAGATCTGATGAGTTTTGAACATGGTTCGGGGGAGAAGGTTGCAGGTTGCATTGAGTCGTTGGACAGCAGATGTCATATATGCATTGGGCAAGGTCAGCTTCCATTAAGCGAAAAGCTTTAGACTGAATACTTAGACAAAAATCTTAGCTGAACTCTAAACTTCCGACTTAAGTTCAGTTAAGTCAGAGCTCAGATTGGACTTTAGTCTTAGTGGTAAACTGTATTGTTAGGACCTAACTTGACCTGTGTTTGTTCTTAGACAGAAGTTAAGCACTAAGACTTAAGACCAAAGTGCATTACTTTATCATTGGGAATTCCCAGCAAATTGCTGCCGAGTTCAGCCTAACTTTGGTCTTATCAGTTTTCTTGACGTAAGTCACGACTAAGTCAAAAGTCTAAGACCAAAATGCGGTCTAAGAATATTCCTGGACCCAGTCTTTTTAGCAGGGTCAAGTTCAGTCTTAAGTTGGGTCTTAGACCAAACTTGGGTCTTAGACTTTTGTATTAGACTTTTCGCTTAACGGAACGACCTCACCCGCTGTAGTTAACAGTTGCGATGGTATTTTTATCCCCCCAGTAAGGTTGCTGTGTCACAGTGAGCAAATTCTCTGCAGCATAAATCTAATATTCCTCAGTGCAACTTATGCTGTTTGGTGTCAAATGAGCTAATTGGGTGGGTGTGTGGGTGGCTGGCAGGGTGTTTATATGTAAGGCTTTTTTGTTAGATGAAATCTCGGGAAGTACAGTAAATCTGAAGTTGAAACTATGCTTGTAGGTAGATTATGGTGGGAGGTTGATGCCTATCCTGTTCTCAACCTGGACTGCTTCAAGGAAATAAATAAATATCAGGAAATTTGTGAGATGTAACTGATGTATAATCGTAACGGTTTTTGGAGTTACATGCAAGTATCAGATGCTTACTTTGGGCTTAGGCATAAACGATTTTGAATTGACTGCCAAAGCTGTGGTAAGGAGTAGGGACTGCCTAAATGTCAACCAGCAGACTAATCAACAGGCTAAAACGAAGGCCTAGTTATCTCTGCCAAGTGAACAAAGTGAAAGGCGGAGATAATGTGTTCGTTAGATGTTTGTGTCTGTCCGTCTGTGTGTGCACACACAGCGGAGCGGTCAATCAGACCAGTTTAAAACGGTTAAAGCTACGGACTTCAAATTTAACGTGCATGTTTCCAAGGACAGTCCGGACATGACCCCTTAAAATTTTTCGAAAGGGGGCATGGCCAAGGTCACGTGATACCCTAAGTTTATGGTAGTTTTATAAGGCGAGTATCTCCAAAGCAACGCATTTTACAGACACAGTTACTATATAGGATGTAATAGGACACCATAGGCATGCTATCGATAGGCAACCTAGCTACAGCTTACAACCCCACTGCTCTTACGTAAACGGTGCAAACTTTTCGCAAGCGTCGCGCAGGTTTGTCAGCGACAGCTGGGCTTTCTTGTTACTGTTAACACGGTTTTCTTGTCTTTTTTTCAGTGCATTGATAATGTTGTTTTGGCGACAGGAACAACTTGCAAAATGGGTAACATACCGATAATCCGAGGGTCCGTTAATCCGGTAGTCCAACGGTTATGTACATACTATAGATAGGCCTAGGGTTAGAGTTAGGGTTAGGACTAGTGTTAAGGTTAGGGTTAGGACTAGATGATCGAACACTCGGACTACCGAACCCTCGGATTAACAATCCCTCGGATTTTCGACCTGTAAGTGCAGAAATGTAACCGCAGAAAGTCCTACTGCAACAGTTCCCAAAAGTTCACATTTGTGGACATGGCTTAACTGGTTCTGCATGCTGTTGATTTACGCAAAACAGCTTCCCGTTAGTGGGCTCTGAGTCCATGGTGTTTAGGCACTGATGTAAATTATAAGTAGGTCTTGCGATCCCAGTTATCCCTTAGGGGATGGAGCTGAACTGAAAGGCGATGTGGTTGTAGGGTTACGTGAAATTTATATAGCGTTGGCAAGATGTATATAGTGTTTCCTTTATTGTAGGGAACTCTGTGCCTGCTTTTCGGGTCAAGCTCGGCGCTTATGACCTAAACTGTTGATGTGCTGTTAAACCCTACTCACTCACTCACTTAGCTGGATCTGGATAGATAGTTGGCAGCTGCAACAGTTTTTTGGCAAGCAGGCTTGACCTGTACTAACTCCAGAACAGTAGGCCAGTTAAATAAAAATGGAAAGTTGTTAGTTGAAGTATTGGTAATAGTAGTTATTGTTACAGGGCGTCAGAGCCGTGTATTAGCTACGATTGGGATGTCTGTCCGTCCGTCTGTCTGTCTGTATGTCATATGCAGCAGTGGTGTGCGGATCTTGAAATTCCGAGTCCGCGGAATTCCGCGTCCGCAAGTATTGGATCCGCGGACGGTCTGCGTCCGCAAGTAAAGTTGAGAAATGTGTCCGCGGACCGTCCCCGTCCGCAAATAACAACAACTAATGAGCTTAAATGACTTCGTTATATTTGCTCAGACATACAGCATGCAAAAGCGGCTACATTAACTACGATATGCGATCCGATTGATAGTTGTTCAGTACAATCCATAATGTTCATAAGAGTCCATCACGCATCCTGGCAGCTGCCCGTCAGTGCCCGGTGCGGTGCCAGGCGCCGCCGACTCCGTCCTGATCGTCAGACTCAGTCGCTGGGGAGTGTGGACTGGGGAGTGACTGGGGAGTGGGGCCGTGTCAGCTGAGCTCCGCTGATAGCATCTTTACTAACCCTTCAAATGACCGACGATTTCCTCACTCCCGCTGCGCTAATGACATGCATTGCACTCGCGCACGCCGCACGGGCCTGCAGTTGCATGGTCTGTTTCTCGACGGGATACATTCTGCCAGAGCTTCGCAAAGTTAACTTTATATGCGCTAAATGAAGCTTTGATCCGCGGACGGTCCGCGTCCTCGGCTGTTTCCCGTCATCAGATCCGCGGACCGACCGTGTCCGCAGAAAAAACTGCGGATCCGAGTCCGCGGTCGACCGCGACCGCAGTCCGTACAACACTGATATGCAGGCCTTGAGTCAAAACAATGCAAATCTTTGCTGCCAGATAGCTCAAGGACTAGTTTTGGCGATAAAAAATTTGTCCAGAAATTTGAAAGGGTTTACCCTGAATGAGGGCATTAAACGAGAGTGGGGTAGGAAAAATTCACAGTTTTCAGCAAATAAGTCGTTGTATCGCAGAAATGGTGCAAGATAAGACCAAAGTTACTATTAATGACTAATAGGAAGTTGCATACACCCATTTGATTGGTGCCAAAATTGACGACCTTGGATACCATTATGCACTTTGCTTCAAGACACGTGTCTTTCAGAGCCTACCACAAAAATTTGAATGAAGATAGACCCATACTATCAACAGCAAAAACGTAGGGTCATGACTACTTTCTGGTGATATAAGGTTTGTGCGGATATTTGTGGGAGTTCCCTGGGGAGGGGCATCAAACGACAGTGGGGTTGTCGAAAATGACAATTTTCCGCGTTTTCGCCCGCTGTTTTTTGGTGGAAATTAGAGATAAGGCCAGCATTCAGCATTGTTATACAGCAACATGCCATCTATTGTCAGCTTTTGAGTGATCCCAAAATGTGTGACCTCGAATGACCTTAAGTGGCTATTTTGTGTTAAATTTTCTTTTCACGCTGATTTGTGTGGCTTCTTGCTTACCATGCAACTTTCGAAAATAATAGCGTGAAAACTAATAAAGACTGATGTATACGGTCACTGCCACAAATCGTTGGCAGGGACTCTAGTTTCTGGCGGTATAGGGTTTGTGCAACTTTGTGGGGATATTCGCACAGGTTCTGTAAAAACGAGGCATCAAAGATTGGTGGTTGTCACATGTTAACGCTCATCTAGAACACCTTTTCTTGGCTTTCAAAAACAATTACCTAAAATTAAATACAGACAAGAACCATAGTGTAGCAACGGTCATATAGCTTAGGTACTCTAGTTTCTGGCAATATGAAGTTATGCGGTTATTTGCAGGGTTCTCTAGAAAGGATACATCAAACGACAGTGCGGTCGCGCGTCAACCCACGTGCTGCTGTGGCATGCATCTTGGCATAACTGAAGTTTATTCGCTGTGTGCATAATAAATCGCCGATTCATTGGACGTAGATGTCAGACCAGTTGGTGTAGCTAGGTCATTATGATAGAAAATAACTTAAGTTACAGAGAAATGCTGACGCCCTGTTTCTAAGCGGTAGCTAAGCTTCTTGTTTCTTATTTTGTGAATCAGACGTGTGAGTCATGGAAATGTACTGATTTATATTCAGTGTTTTGTCAAGTTATTTCATTGTCTGTATTAACTGTATAGTGATACAAGTGAATACTTTAAAAGACTGTTGTTGTTGTACAGGAGTTTGTGTATAAGATTTCTAATGAGCACTGCATTGGTGGATTTTGGTGAAGAGCCTTCGTTGTGGTAATGAGAATTCTGAAGATTTGATATGGACATATCTGATAATCTGATTATAATGCTGGTATTGGTTAGTGGATTCTGGTGAAATATGTATTATCATTTCGGATGAAGGTAAGTCTTTTTTTACTGCTAATGCTGTTCTGATGTACAGTTTTTTTGTTACTTGTTAACGTTATTTGGTGAATCAGATTGCTGTGCAGAGTCACAAAATACAGAGTAATGTTTTCAGAATTTACTGTTGTTTTAAAACAGTGATTGTTTATGTGACAGTTGTAATCAGGTATGATACCAGGTAACACAGGAATGTCGCCAATTTGAAGATTTTGCTATGTGGCCAGACCGCTGTAAATTATTTTTGCGAACAGGTTCCCTGCTTGCTGTCAGATGTTTGATTGACATGTGTTAAGGCCTATTTCCATTACAGCTGTGCTGTGTTGTGTTGGAGAGTCAGCGAATAACTCTCCAGTGGATGGCTGTCGCCTCATTGCGATAGCTGCATATCTGACTTTTGACTGCATCAGCTGTATCCTGCTTGCAGTGTTCGATGATGCCTGCAATACTCGATTTAGTTCGTCCGGTGGACCAAAGACTTTTAAACTGATCCTCAAGCCAGTAGTTGTTTGCCGGTACTGAAGTGATCAATTGATTCACTACTGGATGTTTTGTGTAAGTAATTCCTCCAGACGGCACAAGACTGCGCTAAATGTAAACGGCATAGCCATCTGGTTTGACGTGCAGGCTTCAATGTCCTAGGTGAGTTGTGTGCATTAGCTGAAACATCAGAAGACATGTTCTTGTATTTCAGAGACTGCTTGTACAATACACTGTGTTCTTTAACATCTGGTAACAGCTTGATTTTACCAACTATTTTACCATTTCTGATTAACAGCAGTTATATTTTTAATAACCCATGGCACTGGATGGCCTATATTGTGCTGATGTGCCATTAAGCAACTGCTCACTCACTTCAACAGCTGGTAGTGAATCGTGAATCGCTGGACTCACTGGTGTGTTCCGCAACCAAATTAGCGCAGTGGATGAAGTGCAAGTGGATTTTCATGGCTTATTGTCTGAGAATTACTGAAAGCTCCCGGTATGGGCTCCTGGTGTAGGCTTAGCTGGTTGCATGATCTTCGAGTAGTCAGATGCGTCTTACCGATAAAATAGTCAGTTTAATCGTAAGAATTATAAAAGATACAAGACAACAACTCGCGCTACACATACAAGTAACTCGATAATCTGCAACTTTTTTAGGCCCTGCCCCCAGCCAATAGAACGTCATGACACCGGGGGGTCAACTTAGCTATAGTCAAAATGGAGAACCAGGGTAAATTTTGAGCCAGTGACCGGCTGGCTAAGATGCATACATTAATTAGTGAGGCGAATTTGTATAAATTTGTGGTTACGCAAAAATACAACTCAGGGGTGCTCCACACTTGTTACAGTATCGTGTACTCTGAATAGAGGCGTTATACAGCTGCTGCTCTCACGCTAGTTTGTAAGCCAATGGCGTTGTATAGGGAACGTCATAAGACAGCCATCGCGTGTGCAGCAAAATGACGGACGTCTATAGACGCCGTCACGGTCAGTGTGTTAAGTATCATACATAGACACGCATATTCACAATTCAAGTGTACGTAGATTTGATGCCTTCTGGCTGGTCTGTTTAACCACTCGGAGATTCTCTGGTTTGAGATCTGTGCTGACTACAACTGCTGGTGTGGTG
>Ga0209679_1001372_pt1 | contig 10356 bp, 8 predicted proteins | sample WorMetHEROISLAND_4_FD_187408 | JGI IMG/M metagenome (GOLD analysis project Ga0209679, IMG submission 187408) | Marine gutless worms symbiont microbial communities from Max Planck institute for Marine Microbiology, Germany - Olavius sp. 2 HERON... ...
GTGGCGGGGGGTGCTTACGCACCCATCGCACCCCCACCCCTGGCTACGGGCCTGCCGGGGGCCTCCAACTCTCTAGTAGATTTCATTATGCACGAATATCTTCACAAATATTTTGAAAACATTAAAAAAACTAGAAAATTTTTTTTTCATACGTAACATGAGGCCCCTGAGCATACGTGAGCCCCCCCCCCTCCGGCCGGGGGGTGCGGAGGGTCCTTCCACCGGCTCTGGGTATCTTGGCACGACAAACTGCAGTAATAATAGATTCAATGATGTCGCTGGAACGCTGCAGCTTCGACTTCGCATGGAATTCTCGCAGGGACGTGGACGGCTGGAAGCGGCGACTGTGATCCGCCCGCACGGAGGTCTTCCGGCTGACGTCTGACAAGACGTCCGATCTCCGTTCGTCCGGTCCCATCTCCTCATCCGTTGTCTCCATCGATTGCCGAACAAAAGGCGGAGAAAGCCTGGCGGCGAGCCTTTTCATCCCGTCTGCCTCCCTTCCTTCCCGTCCGTACCAGGCGACACCAATACACTCGTTGGCGACCAGACGCTGCAAATTTCGAATTCTTTTATTGATCCTTTCTATACGAAAAGTACCGCCAATTATCACCTGATTAATGAAAACTACACACTAGCGCATTCCTGTTCATATTCCAGTGTAAAATGTACATGCTGTGATCGCACTTCAATCTTCTTTTAAGGTGTTTTGCTTTACGGCAGTCATTAAACTCATGCTCCATAATCTATACTGTTTTCTGCCTTCTACTTTGTCTGTTCATATGAACCGCTTTCTGAAAGTCTTTCCCCGATAAGATCTCTGAACATGCCGTTGTGTCGCATCACATGCCATATAAACTTCCATTTCCTTGACTTAATTATAATGTATTTCGTTGTTTATAGTCTTCATAAAAAACTTTGATTTCTTTTATCGCGTTTTATTGTTTATCGTATTTTATCGTATTTTATCTACATAAACCATTACATGATCAGCAGGGTATAAATTCCATTTGGACGTATCCTTTACACATTTTGACTGGTTGGAAGGGACACTAACGCAGCTGCCCTCACAGAACTGGAGCTAAATTGTAAATGGCACCTTATAATCCAGTTAAAGAATTTCTGGTGTTCCAATGTGCATTTAACTGCACATCAAACATTTGGTACGGTAGCTTACGATGTTCCCGAGACACTCAGTCAGTTGGGGCAAACCCATACAGACCCTCTTAGCGTCTCTACGGTTATTCGACCTTGCGCCTTTGGTGCTCGAAGACGTGTCTTTGCAGCCTCAGCGACGGATTTACACCAACGCAAAGACCGTAACAATGGCCATAACAATCGATTCACCAATATGCGAGATTGCCCTATCGACACGACGAGAAGATGACAGAGAAAGATACGATCGATATAAATTTGCTATAAATGGCCGACGCCAGCATCATTTAGGCGCAGCCTGCGCGACTTTCTATTGGAGTCATTATACGTACATAACACTCGCATAACGAACGGCTTGCGGGTTTTAAAGCAGCGCCACAAGAAGGCCTACGTCGACAAAATATATAAGTAAACTAGAAAGTGTGGCGGAGCCCAGCTAACGGCCGCCCTTTGCTGCCACCTAGCGAATGCTACTGCCTTGTTAACGCCAGTCCTCCGAACTATCGCCACGTGGCTCGATTTTCAATGGGTCTAAACTACGGTCATATTTTTCACCGTTTGTGGACCAAAGTTCACCAGATTACGTTAGCAGACGCGGGAGAGATCGTAGTTTGCAACGCCGTTTTCCGATTGTCGATATCTTGTTCTGTTCCGGAGATATTCGCGATTGAAGTGCGAAGTCGTCCGAAATCGCGCCAAAAAGCATGCTTTTTGGCCCCCAATTTTTTGGAGGAGGACCCCAAATTTTGGACATAGTTTTTAAAATTGCTCCCATTTCCTATTATGCGGCAAAGTTTCGCGGCGATCGGCCGAGAGACCGCGGAGATCTCGCGCTGAATAAAAAAAAAAACAAAGAAACAGCAGCAAAACATAAGGGCTCACGTGCTGCGTTATCGCAACGGTCGGCCCTAAAAACTATAGGTGAAGCAAAAAACACAAATATTGGCACACAGTAGCCATAACTGGCTAGCTGAGATGTCTTATAACTTTGTAAAGAGGTTTTAAGCCATAAACGGCCTCCAGCTAAAATTGCTCCAGTTAAGTGCCACCTAACAGATGGGCGCGGCCAAGCTTTCAACGTACATGCTCCAATAGGCTGAACATTATACCGCATTAGCGTAGCGTAGGCGGTATAGACTACTGAAGGATCATACACTCTCTGCATTGCTATTATTTTGCAGCAAAACTCGACACGATCGATGCAAACAAGTACAAAAGGTACTATGGACACGAAAAGGAGTGCGCGCAACAGTTGTATCAGCTGGCCATTGTACGCACGCTGAGTTGACTAGCGGGCATATTTTGGCTAGTTGTTGCAGCCGTTGAGTGCACTTCCGGGTCTATGCTAATTAACTAGCTGTTTATTCATTAATTAGAAAATAAATGAAAAATCTGAGACCGTAGATCTGTGGGCAACGTCAGCATGAATGTGTACGCAAAGTTTCGTTGCGCTCCGCGGTGTATTAAGAAACACTTAGGGATTTTTGGACCCGAAATAACTGATACCAACAAAAAGAAGGAGTACAACTAGATTGGCTTTTTGGCACCCGTCTTCCGGGTCCAAAAATGTATTTTCATTGTTATAGTGCGTTCAGTTATTTAGCTCTTTAGATTTTAGATAAACGTTATACTGCCATTTTCTTACTATTCAAACTAACAAAACGTCTACTGTGTAAAACCGCCTACGGGATGTTTTTCGAAGAGCGAATGTTATCTTTTTAAACAGCACACAGTAAAGGTATATTCAGTATACGTTTTCACTCTGATGCAAATTGTCCAATGCATCAGTATAATTGCCAGATCAGAGATTCTCTGCTGCGTCAAGGAAACGTCTGATGACACCGGATCCGAGTGATCTCGGCTGAGTGGCGACGTCATATCCGTACCAATAATTGCAGCAGTCAGCAGTGGAAACTAGCGTCGCTGGAAATTTCAGCCCAGCCTAAAATGTAAGGGATTATTTGTCAGCATACATCATGCCCGATGGACGAAAGCGATCACTATAGTTAAAACACGATTGCTGTAGCTTCTGCGTGCACAAGCAGCGCATTTTATCGGGAAATACGAAGCGTATAATCCTCCTACGAAGTTACACATCTTAAAGGTAAAGGTAAAGGTCTGGTACTTGATATAGCGCTGCTCCACGATGAACACATGCTCAGGAGTGCTTTACAGTCTTGGAAGTGGCAGCTGATTGGCATGAGCTAATGATACCGCAGCGTATTATGCGGCCATCCAATGCCCGCGCTAACGAACAATTGGACCCGCTGTGCAGCATGCAGACATACCACCGCCCCAATCAGCTACACTCGCGTAGCCCGTAAGCTACTACTCATTTCCCGTCCCGCAAAGGGTAGTAGGCTGAGTTGACCTGAGCACACCGTCGGTTAGCAACTTGCTCAAGGTTACTTGCAAATGGCCGGCAGTGAGATTAAAGCCCGTGACCTGAAAGTTACGAGACCGATACTCTAACCGCTGGACCACTTACACCTTTACCTTTTACTTTTACATATCTTAGCACATACATTGTGTCTCAAAAACTCACTCAGTCTGCTTACAACTTTGACGTAATTTTTATGTCAACAGACTTTGGAAGTTTTTTTTGCGAACGTATACTGTAAACAAATTTTCAACAAGAGGATGTGTAATTAACGCACCTTACTTGGATTGTGTAGCTGCAATACCTTGTAAAATCTTGATCACAACGGCACAGTTACAGCGGATGTTTGAAATTAATAAATTAATTAATTCTGACGTCTCGCAAGTCAACATTTTGCGAGCACACTGAGCCGTGGCACATTGTTACATCTATGTATCATCTGCTGTCACAGCATTAGGCCTAATTTTAGACTGGTTACTGACGTCAATTAGGACAAAACATGTAGGCAAAATTTTGATAAAAATTGACAACGATGTTGCCAAAATAAAGCAGTAACGTATTTAGCAGTGAAAAACATTACTAGAATTGCAATCAGTATTTTACAAGGTAGTGCAGTTATACAAAATACGCTAGGTGGGTTAATCATATTCCGTCTTTTTTTTTACAAATTCCTTGTAGTTTCTTGTACTATACGTCTGCCAAAAATTCGCAAATCGATTGACACATGTCAAAATTATGAGAAACTAATAGTAATTCATACGACATAGAAAAATGTAACGTGCAGAAGCCGCACCTCGGCTTGCTCAGAATTTTTCACCAGGCCCGCTCCCTTGCAAGAAGCGGCAAAGATCACTCCTGATTGAGCAATATAGCCTACATTTTCTTTATGCCCCACGCCTTTGGCTTTGCTTTCCCTTTGCATCAAAGTCCTGGATTGTCCGTGACATAGATATCGTAAACGTTCAGATAAAAATTTTAAAAAAACGTTAAAAAACGTAAAAACGTGGAAAAAATAAAAACCGTTTGTGAACGTTTGATAAAAAACTGTGCCAAAATTTGCCATCAATCCAACTATTACCTTCGCACACTGAGTCACGTAGCTTGTCAAATTTTAACACTTATCTTAATGTCTACCAATAAAATGAAAAAAATGCCTTTTAAAAAGGAAAGTCCAAACGACACCGTCCACGCACAGTTCCTAAATCAGCAGTCAGTCGGACTCAGAATCACTGCCGTTATCTTCGTCCCACGGAACAGTTTCAAAAATTAAGAAAACGCAGAAAAATATAAAAAAAACCGTTGAAAAGCGTAAAAACGAGACCTGAATAAAAAACGCATAAAAACGTTCATTACATCTATGGTCCGTGATACAGAGACAACTTACCGACGACTAAGTCGCTTGTTCCGACCGAAAAGCGAGCGCTGAGGTGAATACGTCTGGCGTGAACAGCAGCACGAGTAACACTGCAGTCGCAGCGCGTTCAGTGTTTTTTCGATGATTGCTGCTGCTGCTGCTGCTTCAGCCGCTGACAACGCCAGTATTACTACGCACGCGGCCAATGTCAGTCGTGAAACTGCGCGGCTGATGCTGGAACGCATGCGTCGAACGTTGACAAGACGATTCGGGTATACGGCTCCATAGGCAGCCTACAGTACCTCGCGACGAGCGCCGAGACGATGACGCCGAGACGATGACGCTGCGCCAGAGCTGACGACGGAAGGCGGATGCGCACTCGGCTACGGATACCATCAATTATCCTGCACTGGAACTGAAAACCGACTAATAGACTTGAGGCGGACGCGCAGCAAACGCTCTGACTAGATACGTTGTTGGCGGTCGATATACGCGACGCACTCAGAAGGCGCACCGATGTATCAAGACCGTACGCTGCCATATTGCAGCCGAACGACCACCGTCATTGTCTGTGGGCCTTTTCCGTAGGCGTAGGAGACGGGGGAGGGGGAGGGGGGCAACTGCCCCCCCCAAATTCGGGCAAAAACTATTTTTTCGGGCAAAAATCGTGTAAAATTCGGGCATTTTGTTAATTTTTTCGGGCATATATCATGGAAAATTCGGGAATTTTGTTAATTTTTCGGGGCAAATCTCATGTAAAATTCGGGCATTTTGTTAAATTTTCATGCATATTTTCGGACAAAAATGTCTTGCCCCCCAAAGTTGACTGAGCTCCTACGCCTATGGCCTTTTCTGTTGAGTTCTGTTTACTGGCCAGGCCACAGGGGTTTGATAGTTTTACTCCCACTTTTATTCACCGCCACGCCCGCGATTTAACCGACCAGAAAATTTTAGGGGTACTGTTTTCTGTTTTCTCCTACGATACCATGCCTATTGATTTTAAAGTATGATATAAAATGTATAGGCCTATCAAAGCACACCATAACGTAATAACACGAACAATAACTAGCTTAGAATTTTTGCTCATCTGAGCCCCACCATCGGCGATCTAGTCCACGGGTATCCCCAAATTTCGCGTGGAATAGTGTGGGGTGGCTGTTTTAGCAGAAAACCTTCAATATCTCTGACACGGAGCAAGATTATCATCCCCTTATTTTCAGTGACCTGCCAAGCAAGTTCAAGATATAGTTAGACAGCGCAACGTCACATCTGGTTGCTGCAAATGCAAACAACTGCTTCAGTGTTTGTACAGTGAAAATTGTAGCATTTGCTGGAGATTAAGCGAAATAGGAGTAACAGTTATATAATCCAGGAGAATCGTCACGAAAACATTTACCTTCAACAATATTTGTCATTTAAGATCGGCGGAAACCGACGAATTTCGCATCGCATGGTTTTGCTTGCGATAGCACGCGGGTTTCATGTCTAAGTTTGTCTACAGCCGCTAATGCAGCAGTTTTATCTTGGCCAATCTTTTAGCTCAGTGGCGCATGCGATATCTGCGTCGTTATTAAATCTTCCGTTTCTAGCAAGATTGAACCGCCGAACGGCAGAGCGTATTACGGACGTAAAATGGTCACTAACAGACGCCTACTGTCACATTTATGCCCACGCATTTAGTATAAAACTCATTTTTAGCAACTAAAATTGAAGTGCTATAATAAAATGTATATGCATTATTTGCAAAAAGTGTACGTTTTGCATATACGTAGGCCTATATAGGCTATAACTACATTACGTTATATAACATGAAACGTCAAGGGTATACCGGTAAATCGTTATTGCAGTGTTTCGCTTAAGAGATATTCTTCATTTATGTCAAATTGTCGATGTATTCTTTGCATTCATGGTGTTGTTCTTTTGTAATCTACTTTTCGTCCACCTGTCCGTCCTTTTGTATACTGTCTACACTTTTGTTTAGCACTTTTATTATTCTTATACATGTACGCTTGTCCACAAGTACTAGTCAGTTAGTAAACAGTATTTTGTCCGCGATGCAGTCTTAAAAAAGTTTATGACGGTTGCACTTACGCGTAGCCATAGCGAACAAGAACTGTCCTGAGCTGGCAACAGAACTGTCATATTGACAGTGACGGCGATTTGCAGACCGTTCCAGCACCTAAGATCAGAAACAGCAAAACTATACGCGGACCATAGCCTGTAGTTCTGGTACGCAGGATCAGTAAGTCGCCGTTAGCAGCTGATCGAAGTGATCGACGAGCAGGATCGGTCGACACTGGGACACATCACAGACGGATATGATGGAGCCGTGTACTAAAAGTAGTAAATAGGCCTATTGTCTAGGTCTACTATAACAACTGTTATATATTATTGTTAAGCATCGTGTCTCAGTTCTTCAACATAATATAGTTGCACCAAATAGGTGCGTTGGAAAAGAAACCACCTATCGATGATCTGTAGTCTGAGTAATAAGTATACCAAAATTGTTGTAATCGGGCAATTCTTATTTAAATTACTGTCGGAATGTGTGTGTGTGTGAGTGAGTGAATAATGTTGAATACGAGTCCTTTCAGGCAATCAATTGCACTGGTACTGAGTACTGACAACCAAACTCAAACGAACAAGAGAACATATTTGTAACAACACAGAAAGCTAACCACAAAACAAACAAACTGGCCTGAGGAAGAAAAACGAGGGCCACACGAGTGTCCCTGCCAAATGGCATCACATTCCGTCCAACGGATTTAGTTGGGTACACGAGTGTGACAGACGACACACAGACGGAAAGACCACGGTACGGTAACGTATCGCAATAGGTGGAATTGCTTTCAGCGATGCCGCCTAAAAAGCGCAAAAATGCACAAAAACCCAAAACTAAAGCTAAACCAGCAACAGGCCCTAATATACGCCTGTAAGACACTTTACATGTGTGCTTATGAGTGTGTACAATTGTGACACACAACGCAGCACAGAAGAGTCTATGATAATCGTCCGTCGATGCTCCAGACAATTACCACCGCTCGGATGATGTCCAGTGGCGGCGCCAGGACGTCAAGACAGCCAGGTCACTTCCATGTCAGCAAGGTCGTAAGGCAGGTCATTTACACCAATATCCAGTATCAGTAAGTAAATGTATTTAGTGTGAACAAAATGTAACGAACGGATATAGAATTCGAACCGCGACTTACATTTTGTAGCGCATAATTCAGTTTGTTTGTGCGCTGTGTTAATGAAATTAATGGAAATTTTTAGTCAGCCAGGGCGGAAGTCAGGGCGCCAGCCAGGGCGGAAGCTCTTCAGCCAGGTCATTTGACGTGGAGCGCCCTGGTGTATAGCGCCGCGGCCGCCACTGATGATGTCTATTGGAGGGAGAGGAAGATGAAGATAAAGCGGCCATGTGCTTTTGAGACAGTGTATGATGAACTTGAATGCGCAAGTGTGATTGGTGGAAGTCACACTGTGTAACCTGCATCAGCATCATACTCATCGGTTGACCGGATCCGCCCATGTAAAGCAACGTATTAACGATATTTGACCAGTCAACATAGCTTTGTCCTTGACCTTGCTCGACCAAGCTCGATCGATTTTTCGCTAAGCTTGTTATGGGCTATACTGCTTGGCTTTGGGCGCGCAACTCCATACCTCTGACCGATAATGAAATCGCTCAATTACATTTTAAGCACTTTGACCGATAATATACGGACAAACGTAGGCCTAGTATTAATTTAGATTTCGTATTCTGAAATATTTCGCGAAGAAAATGTTGATCTGTACCTAAAGATAGCATTTAATACGGAAGGGGTATGGGGTATCCCCTCCCCAGCCGACGAGGGAGTCTGGGGATCATCGTAAGCTCCGAAAACGCCCCAATCGGTATTATTGTGAATATCTTGGCGTAGTGCTAAGTTTGTTAGTTTACCGTCAGCCTCTTGCCCGATTTCAATCATTCCGTTGCCGTTCTTCCGTTGCCGTTTCGCCGTTCTGCCGTTGTAAAATTCCGTTGTTCTGTAAAAATTACGTAAGAGAATTCCGTTCCGTTACAGCGGTAAACAGCAAAAAAGATACGCAACGGCAGCGGCAACGGCAACGGTGTACGGAAACGGCAACGGCTAACAAGAACGGCGAAACGGCAACGGAAGAACGGCAACGGAATGGTGGAAACCAGGCATCACACTAGTTTCACGCTGTACACTGTATAGGTCTGAAGTACAAGTCTATTACGGTTCTTCGTTATCCGGAGAAGTTCGTTGATTCTTGCTCGCTGCTGTAGTGCCACACTGCCAGCCATTTCGTTCCCTTATTACTTATCGCATACATGTACCAACTTCATGATCTCTACCTTAATGTCAAACTCCACAACACGGACACCGGCTACGAACATATTGTACAACACCACCAACGGACAAGCTCAGAACAATTCTACAACTTGTTGTACAACAAATTTGCCACATCGCAAGCCCAACATCTCGACATGTTGGGATGTGGCAAATTGTTGTCCGTTGGTGGTGAATTTGTTGTACAACAAGTTGTAGAATTGTTGTCAGCTCGTCCGTTGGTGGTGTTGTACAACATGTCCGTTTGTCCGTGTAGTGGAGTTTGGCACTTATAGGCGCCCTTGTAATGTCTACTGACATGTTACGGCGCCTTACAAATCGTCGTTTTATTATTATTATTAGGCTACAGTGACGGTAAACTAAGAAACTTTCATAAGTGCGAGTAGGCCGTGCGCTGTTGGTACTTGCGTAAGTGCGGATAGCTTTCATTAACATTTCCAGTTAATATTATACACCATGTGTCGAAAAAGTACGCCACAAAGTTTTTTTGTCGTAACTTCACCAAATAATGACCGATCATCATAATCAAAATTCTTTCACTTTCATACACGCCCAAAAATCGCAATAAAGCTATCGTTACGTAAGCCACCTCGCCTCAAAGGCGAGGCTACACTACTTGGTAAAATATTAGTGCCAGAAACTCGGCCAAAATAACTAATCGGTTTGGTTTCGTCTTAAGTCGACGTTTCAACTCTTGATTCTGAACGTTGCGAGTCCGGCGCGTTATATTTATCCGTTTTAATAAACCACCGTAGAACGACGAACACTGTCCACTGGGATAGCTCAAATTTTCGTCGTGTGCACAGAATATCATCGCGATCTGGACGACGCAAGGCGGTGACGGGCGTGGCCTGACGAGCTGCAATGGGACCGAAGATTTACGTATAGGCGTAGCGGGCGCCCAGCAGCTGCCATGAAATGGCGATGTTTTATTGTTCCCGAGCGAATCGACGACGCGCCACTCCGAGCAGCTCACCTTGCAGCGCGATCCAGACACACAAGTGCATAGGCTGCGTTGAATAACCGCTAAATGCTTTCATAAATGCTTCAATATTGCGGATGGCCAGTCTCGCCCAACGGTCATTTGTCGCGGCATCGGACGCAGGTCCGCG
>Ga0209679_1001373_pt1 | contig 10356 bp, 5 predicted proteins | sample WorMetHEROISLAND_4_FD_187408 | JGI IMG/M metagenome (GOLD analysis project Ga0209679, IMG submission 187408) | Marine gutless worms symbiont microbial communities from Max Planck institute for Marine Microbiology, Germany - Olavius sp. 2 HERON... ...
TATCTTACTGGCACGGTACACGCCCAACACTAAGTTGAAAGTACAATAAGTAGTTCTGGGCGCTGAGCGCTTACTGGGTCTCCAGCGGTTGAGTCTACATCCCATTAGACAAATAAATATTTAATATAGTAGCGATTCTCAAGGGCTCAAGGAGCCTAGCCAAGGGTTTCGTGACACCACTACTACCACCTCTACCACCGTCAATGGATGGCCTCATAGTGTGTTGTAGTATCATCAGCTCAGGCCAATCAGCTACCATTTCCGACATTGTCAGGCGCTGATGGTGTCGGCAGTGCTATAGCAAGTTCTCAGAGCTTTACATTTACCTTTCCTTTCCTTTACCTTTACCTTACCACCACCACCACCACAACCAACAACAACAGCAGCAGCAGCAGCTCAGCAACTACTAATGCTCTACTGTTGTTGTTGCTGCTGCTGTTCCTCCTCCTCCTCCTAGTCCTCCTCCTACTCCTCCTCCTACTCCTACTCCTACTACTACTACTACTACTACTACTACTACTACTACACTGCAGAAATATTGGTATATACCATCATATTTTATTTACTATTTATTATTTATTTGCTATTATTGTATTGGGTGTCTTGGTGGCATAACAGTTAGGGACTTGAGATCAAGCGGTCAGGAGTTGTTCGATTCCCGGTTGAGCCACTATCAAGCTACCTAGGTCAACTGAGCCTTCCAATTCATCCCTCTGGGGTAGGTAAATCAAGTACCGGCCTGATTGGCTGGGGTTAAGGCGGGGCGCGTTCACTTGTGTCGGGTGGCAGGTAACACTGTGTAATCCCATATGGCAAGTGACGCCTCATAGCTCTGAGGTGGGTTTCCCACGAAAGAGCTATATATGGCTTTATGTTTACACGTAGCATACCTTTCCATTCAATGTCATTAACGTGTTCGGTTTGTGTTCAACAGGAATCAATGTGTGGGTTTCATAGTCGACGTCAGTGAAGTTAAAGCCATGAAGAGAACTGGACCGTGGCACTGCAATCTACACAGAACAACACACAGATCTATGTCTGTTTGTCTGTCTGTTTGTATGTCTGTCTCTCTCTGTGTCTCTGTCTCTGTCTCTCTCCAGGATGTCGCGCACACACCAGACATTTCCGGGCTAATCCAAAAGCAAAAATTTCTGCACCAACAGGCAGATGCTTCCCACTAAAGTTTTACCTTGTTTTATCTAACTTAACACAAGGTGCATACAGGACACTGAAAGTGTTTTTTCCATGACTTTCCAGGACTGCTTAATCGAGTAGATATCGAACAAGTCAGATTTTCATATAACACTGATGATGTAACACAGTTTATAATTATACTAAACAACAGATCGAACCGAATCTGACAGTGGACAATGATAATATTTGTAAATGCTGAAAACATGTACACGGGTCAGAAATGCAGCAACCATTTGGTTTATTTTCCATGACTTTCGGTTTCTAGTATCTGTACTATTACTGTTAACACCAAAGTGGCATTGTCCCACCGAAGCCATACTGTCATGCTTAAGCATAGATCTTCTTTGACAGGATGTTGCCGAGTTGAAAGCAAACACTCTTCAGATTTGACTCAGTGGCAGGCATAGATTTGCTCGCAAGAAATGAGTGTTTGACGAATTTCGGAATAATATGAAACTGAAACACGCGGCAGAGGCAGAAGCACATGGCAGCAACAGGTAACTCTTTTGCACGCGACTTTGACTCACACACTGACACCAACAGAGTGGCACTGATTGGTTACGACTCAATCCACTCATTACAATTACAATTACAATTACAATGAGGGTATTTAGTGCCCCCCTATACACAAAACCGGACCGGGTCATTCCATTTGAAATGGGCCAAAAGACCTGAACTTTTCTGGATGACCATCTTCAAATTGCATGCAAATTTAATAGGCTGTGCGTTAACATGTCTGAAGACATTATACAAAATTTTACTTCAATATTCCAAGTATTGTCTGAGTTATAGGTGTTTGAATAAGGCCACCGTAGTCGTTTTTGAGCTCCGAAATTCGCGTTTCTTAACTTTCCTCAAATTTTGACAGGCAATAACTTCAGTTCTACTGCAGTTAGGACCATGAAATTTGCAGGATTAACAGAACTTATTGTATAGGTGTGTTAGGTAACTAAAGACCAGGAATATGTCTGTAAATTATTCTGATATTGTCCCAAACTTGGGCTTTCAGAAGCCGAAACCTGAAAATTCCAATTTTCAGCATGGCATTAAACCCAGAAACATGCATAGATTATAGATATTTGATCAAATTCTTTCAGTACCTATGCCAGTCTTGTGGAAAATTGCCTCGCCTACGTCTCAAGTCATCAATACTGATATTTATGGCGTATTGTAGCAGTGCGTTTGAGGTGTGGTGAGATCTTCAATGATCAGTTTATTGCAAATTTATTGCCGAGTGTCACAGTGAAAGAATTTTGAAAATTGTTCAATACTTGATGCAGCAGATACGACAAACACTAGATGGCTTAATTTTTGATCACCCTGTATTTTGCCAAGCACAGTCTGTTGTAGTACATAGGAGATAAGTGGACCGTGAGAAAGACAAGAGTTAATTGCTATATATTTGCTTTATTGCGTGTTTAGCACATTACATTGAAGTATCTCCATGTATTGCACATCGTGTAGCCAGTGATTAAAGTGCCATAGGACGCGAGGCTTTCTGGGGGGCTTCCATCCTTCCTCATATCCCCTGGCTCTCGCCACTCAATTGCTGCACCCTCCTGGAATGCCTACTCTACCGATACTGCTGCTGCTGCTGTTGTTCTTGCTCTTCCTCCTGTAGCAGCTGCTGCAACTACTAAGAAATCTAATAATGTCGGCAGTGCTGTGCATGGTTGTGAGTAGGACAATGTTGATCATGAGAAGAAGCAGGTCGAGCAGTTATTGTCGGCAAACAAGACGCTCGAGAGACAAAAGAACGAACTAATAAACGGCTTCAAGAAACAGCTGCGACTGATCGACGTCCTCAAACGACAGAAGGTCTGTTCGTGCGACATATTCAAGAATTTATTCTGTAGTGCGTTTTCGCTGCATACCATGCATAATGTTGTTTATCATGGAGTAGTGGAAATGTATGGCGCATAAAAGTAAAATTATGCCTGCCATCTCACCTTTATTCTGTAATCCCCTACCTAGCAAGACACACACTGCTGCTAATATCGATGAAGCAATGCTTTGTGACGACACTATTATGTCATACTCTTTTTGCGTGATGTTTTCTGTTTTAATGGTTTCTATGTGTGTGACTCTTTATGTCTGTATGTACTGACAGATGCATCTGGAGGCTGCACGAATGCTCAACTTCACCGAGGAGGAGTTTGTCAAAGCGTTGGAGTGGGGAAAATAGCAGCCACACAGACTGCACATGCACAATGATGTTGTGCAGTTGTTTGCGGTATCAGTAGACTGTGCACATAGATACTGTGCAGATGATTTCTTTAATAATAACATTATTGGTTTCTTGTTTAATTTTACTTGTTATGTAGACATTGCCGATACATACGGTACAGAATTAAAAGTCAACTGGTCTGATTTATTGTGTCATCTTGTAGAACAAAATACACAGTGCAGCACAGTAATGCTGTTTACGGTGTTGCTACAAGCAAGTTACATAATGCAACTGTTTCATGCTTTTATTCCCCTCTGTGCATTAGCAGAACAAAATGGCTTTACACTTAGTTACTGATAATTACCTTTGACGCCACTCAGCAAGCGAAGGTATTGTGTCGCTCGGCGTCACGCTGTGTGTGTGTCCGCCAAGTCGCTTATATCATGTACTGTAAAACATATTTTAGCTGCATTTTAATTTCGCGATTTTGGAATGTAGATATTTCGCTGCATTTTAATTTAGCGTTTTCCCAGTGTTCTGCTAGTATTTACCAGGCCTTTGACGGGCAAACTGATTTTTGCGGTTATTTAATTTCGCAAAAATTTGATGCACACGAAAAATGTGTTTTATGGTATTGACTGCACGCCGCATTAGTCTACAGTGGTGTCTAGTTTAGAAGTGCGACCACTTGGTGTGAAGCACAGAAACAGATGCAGACAGAGCCAGTCATTTGTGGCAGGCCGACTGCTAGTGTTAATGCAACCATTTTATTGACAGCTTTCAACGATCAATTGCTGGTTTTACACAGGTCTCCACTGACATCTTTGAAACGGACGTAGTGATATTTTTAACAGGACGTATGGATCTTCCTGACGGCAAAGCAGTAAACACACAACTGTAGCCAGTTTGCTAGTTTACGATGAAATGATACAAAAAATCCGGTGTGAATGTCAGTGTGAAAAACTCGAGATGGCACAGATTTATAAGGCACACATCATATATTTAACAAGTCATTAACTGACATAAACAAATACAGACTTAACAATTCTGATAATTCGTTGACACAGTGACAATGGTTTGGCTGTCGGCCATAATTAAAATGAATGAATAAAAGAATGTTTCAAATAAAAGTTTGTCAAAAAAACAATGCACTGTGGACTCAACCTAACCTGTTAGCATCTTAATCATCTGCTTATGTTATGCTTATGCTCGAGAGACAAAACATTTGGAAATAGATATCAAATATCAATAGCGTTGCTTTGCAGTTCTGATTAAAAACAACAGTTCAACAACAAGAGTAACATTATAACAAAATTATCGCAAAACACGAAAATAACCAATAAACACACTCAGTGGCGGCGCCAGGATCTTAGAACAGGCAGGGCCTAAAGTAGTATGGTAGGGCCTCAAACTATTTGGGTTAAAAAATCCGGGTTAATTATTATAATGTAAGATTATATAAGGGATTATAATGGGGGGTTAAAGAAAAGTTCAGTTCACTACATAGACAGATTTTGGTAAACGGATTTGGGGAGGCAAGGAGCGAGGCCCGAAGGGCCAAGGTTGGAGGCACGAAGGTTTAAGGGTCGAGAGCAGGAGTGGGGTTCTTGGGTAGCCAGCCCCCTCTCCACCAGATAGGGGGCTTGGGGAGCACTGTAAGCTCCCCCAGCGGGGTCCGGGGCGAAGCCCCGGCCGCCAAAGGGTTTACCCGCATTTTAAACACTCAGGATGACCTTTCAGGACAGCAACACTATTGACCATGGCGATTTTACTTCTTTGGCTTCCTGGCCGAGTGGTAGGGCCTGAGGTTGGGCCCGAACTAAAATGGTAGGGCCTATAGCTAGCGCCGCTACTGAACACACTATGAAAAAGAATAATAATAATCTGCAGAAAGCTGAGCATATTCAATACATCGCAACATAATGGTATAACAGTATAATTAACAGTACATGTCTAATGGCTAATATGGTAGTTTTAAAGCAAAATGTCAGTGAGCGATGCTTATATAAAAGAATCACAGGCATGCATTAGTGCAGCTCTGTATTATCGGCGACAGACTAAATCTATGAAGAAGGGCAAAATTTGACCTACCACAGAATAAGAGACCCCTGAACAAATTGCCAAAAAATTTGGCATAATTGATTACGTCCGGGAGGCGACCCCTATGCCAAATTTCGTGCAAAACTGTCCATGGCGGTCTTCTCGGCAAATGCGTAAAATATAACAGAATTTTTTTTATTTTATTGTATAACTTCCTCAGTCAATCTTTCATCTGCATCGCCTTGACAACAGCCTCATCAGCAGCTGCCAAAGCTGCAGAATGATGCTGTATACAATGAATGCCATGCTAGCCAGCACTTGGCTCATGTCAAATTATCAATATCAATATCAATAGCATTGCTTTGCAGTTCTGATTAAAAACAACAGTCCAACAACAAGAGTAACATAAAAAAATATATTGCAAAACACGAAAATAACTAATGAACACACTATGGCTCACATCAAAGTATCATATATTCCAGTCTGAAGTAACAAGCAATCTTCAGTCGCAAATATTATGTCATTAACTCGTCTGTTCACAGGTCGACCATTGCCTCTGAGGGTTGATGTCAGCTGAGCATTCTCTTCTGTCTGTGGCATATCCAGCAGTTTCTGCTCTGTCATCATTTTCAGTTGTAAGCAATCCTCCCACATCGCGCTGCTTCACGTCATCAACTCAATGTCTTTTAGGCTTTCCGTGATAATGTTTGTCCTCCACGGTGCACTTAAACGCAGTCAGTGCACTGCCAGCTGTCCAACACAGTGCACTCAAACCAGTGCACTCAAACGCAGTCAGTGCGCCCGCCTCCGAAATGACCTATACTGTGTCGGGTGGGGCGTTAAACTCTGCTCAACCTCAACCCAGCCAGCTGTCCAACACTTTCACATGCTAACATACGTATCACTATCACAGTTCTCCTCAAAAGACAATGTAATAAGCTGGGTATGCGGTGAACACACATAAGCAATGGATGAATGTATTTAAGGGACTAAACGTGAAGCTGGATTGTAGAACTGCATTCTTGATAGGCAGCTATACAGACAGATTAACCAGAGCAGAATGCTCTGAGAGGTTGAGATCACAGGAAAGTATGACAACCATGTCACGTAACACACTTCAAAACAACATTTCTACTGAAAAGCCAGCTAATTAAGGCAAGCGTGTTATATACTTATGTCTGATAATGTGTTATATAAACGTCTTCATTCGCAGTTGGCCAAATGCATTATTGCTGACACTTGGACATGCTGATCAAATCTTGGACAACGGCAGCCTGCCCAGAGACTGCTTGATGAGCTGTACAGTATCAGCAGCACAGCCCCAGTGCAATGTCACACCTGATCCGCCGTGGCCGTAGCTGTGTACCACCTGCAAACAGCGACAGTCATACGCTGATGGACCATATGATGATGTACAGAGTGGGCCATAAAAAATGAGCCCCTAAACTCTTGTTCATATCTTCGCCAAATATTGTTCGATTATTAAAATTCTTTCACTGTTACACTCAGCAGGAAATTTCCAGTAAAAGGAACACTACAGATCTCACTTCACCTTAATGGCGTCGCTACACTACCTTTAAATTGTATCATTTTATTGCTTTTCAATTCATACTGCTTGTATAATCTAGCCTTTTGGTACAATATCTTAATAAACTTACTTACTTACTTACTTAACAAGAAAGCCCAGCTGTCGCTGACAAACCCGCGCGACGCTTGCGGAAAGTTTGCACGGTTTACGTAAGTGGGATTGTAAGCTGTATAGCTAGGTTGCCTATCGATAGCGTCCCTCTGGTGTCCTATTGCGTCTTATATAGTAACTGTGTCTGTAAAATGCGTCGCTTTGGAGATACTTGCCTTTTAAAACTACCGTGACTTTGAAACCCGGGTCAGGGGTCACTCAAGGTCATCGAAAGTGACACCATTCGATAACTTGCCTATGGTTTCCTATTACCGCCCCATAGTAACTTTGTGTCTAAAATGCACAGTTTTCGAGATATGACGAAATACTGGTCGGAAATCGCCGAAAAACCCCAACCCACCCTCATTTGGCACGTTCCTTTGGGGTGACCCCTTGTGAATTTTTCAATGAATCATACCTCGCCAGAAACTAGAGTGATGGGGCTATCAGACGGTGTACATTTCACGATCCTGCTTTCGCTCTGCTTGGCACAATACCGCCGTGTGACGGACGTCCGGACAGACGGACAGACAGACACATCGCTGTCGATAACTCAGATTTAAGCTTGTCTTAAGACTGGTGCGATACCAAAGTTTTTACATTACATTACATTACATTACCGCGCTAGCATAGCGTCACACGGGTAAAAACTAATATTTTGCAAAGTAGTGTAGCGTCACTTTTAGGTGTGGTGAGATCTCTAATGAGCATTTAGTTTACCTCTTTATCTTTTTACAACACAGTACTAGTGGACTTTGGGAATGGTGGATGTGAACCGTGTACAGTATTAAGACAGTTACATGTAATTAACAGTGTCAGGTGTTATCTAACCTTCACAGTTCTGTCGCCAAATGTCAACTCTTCTGTATCAAGACGCACCGACGTACGACCAGGTCGTAAGCCGGCCCATTCCTCAATCACCTTTGCCTTCTGGAATACACAAGAGCACACAAAAATGCCTCGGGATTTAGTTCAGCATATGACACAGGATGAATACACAGTCATGCAGCCAGCTGGCTCTACTGCACCAGACTAAACGGAAATATGACAAAAATGGCGTAAAACTGATTAAAACAGTGGTGTGAAGCATTTGTGGAAAGCATGTGTGTTTAGAAAGTAAATTTTAAAAATCAACTGGTTTACAACGATTTTAGCTGTCACTATAAAATGTCACTCGACTTCTATTTGAACACTTTAACAAGATTACCTTCATGTCAATATACCACGGAAGTTAAATTTAGTGAACTTCAGCTTCATAGCCGCTCAACGCAACAATGAACAAGTAAGTGATGACTACAGTACAAATACTGTCGTTCATTATGCATCATAAATATTCACATTTGACCAGCTTCTCGGCTTTATTTTAAGAGTATAATTTGTTTTTCTGCACATATGGTTCAAACTGAAAAATGGCACGTGGCAAGAAATGTAAAAGGTAAAAAGATAAAGGTCCAGTACTTGATACAGTGCTGCTCCACAATGAACACATGCTCAGGAGCGCTTACAATCTCGGAAGTGGAGCAGCTGATTGGCGTGAGCTAATGATACCGCAGTGCATTATGTGGCCATCCATTGCCTGCGCTAGTGAACAATTGGACCCGCGGTGCAGCGTGCAGACATACCACCGCCCCAATCAGCTACACTAGGCCTTGACCCTGTAGCCCATAAGCTACTACGTTTCCCGTCCCGTGAAGGGTAGGAGGCTGAGTTGACCTGAGCACACCATAGGTTAGCAACTTGCTCAAGGTTGCTTGCAAATGGCCCGCAGTGAGATTCAAACCCGTGACCTGAAAGTTACGAGTCCGATACTCTAACCACTAGACCACTTAAACCTTACAAGAGTCTTAAGTGAAAGCACAAGTTGATATCAACACTGCAGGTTCTCCAGCTGCAAGACAGTGATGAGCACGTGTACTGCTGAGATCAAACAAGCACCTACCTGCAGTGAAGGCATCAGTCGACAGCAACCCTGCCATATTCTCTGTCTGTGTGTTGGATCAATAGTTCGACTCCAGTCTCCCCTGTCATGAGTTCCACCGAGAGCCACCGACGAAGCACTGCACACGCAATCAGCGCATCTAGAAACACTATCACGTAATACAAAATAATCATAACAAGGTGTAAGTGGTCTAATAGTTAGAGTATCAGACTCGTAACTTTTAGGTCGTGGGTTCGAATCTCACTGCAGGCCATTTGCAAGCAACCTTGAGCAAGTTGCTAACCTACGGTGTGCTCGGGTCAACTCAGCCTCCTACCCTTCACGGGATAGGAAATGAGTAGTAGCTTACCGGATACTGGATGAAGGCCTAGTGTAGCTGACTGGGGCAGTGGTATGTCTGCATGGTGTACCGTGGGTCCAACTGTTTGCTAGCACGGGCAATGGATGGCCGCATAATGGACTGCGGTATCATTAGCTCATGCCAATCAGCTGCCACTTCCGAGATTGTAAAGCGCTCCTGAGCATGTGTTCATCGTAGAGCAGCACTATATCAAGTACCTGACCTTTACCTTTTACGTTTACCTCTAATTATCATATAAAATACAAAATACACACAGAATGTTAGTAACGCTGACATAACACTGAAAGTGGACGTTGTCGGATCAGAACTGAAAGTGATGACAGCTGCCAAGAGGATAGTGACAGCTTGCTACATACAGCCTCTCACTTCACTTGAAAGTATTAGCAACAATAAACTGCTCACATTGTGAAAATTTACATCATATACTTATATGCTTCACTAACATTACAAAACCTAAGTGGTTACCGGCAGACATATACAGTACAGTTTTACACATATGCAATTACAGTTTGACGACAAACAAAATGACTTTTACAAAAGTAACCGATAAAAAATAATACCGATCAGTATGACACGCAGAAGCAGACAACTGAATCAATTAAATGATTTAGATAGATAAATCAACGAGCTCACCCGACTAAAATGTATAAATCGTCATCATTGGCATTAACAAAATGCTTCACCCACGGAGCATCAACCTACGTGCACAAAATATGTCACCGATTACTGTAACATTATACTGGACCATCACCTTATTAGGCTTCACCATTACCAATGGTGAAGACTATTGTTTTTGTCATTCTTATTATTAGGCTTCACCATTACCAATGGTGAAGACTATTGTTTTTGTGATTATTATTATTCTTTCTTTTTTCTTCCCAAACGAAGTTTATCGGACAAACACGAAACCTGTACAGGTATGGACCCCAAGTGGACCTAAGAACATTGACCCAGTTTCAGTGACCTTGACCCACTTT
>Ga0209679_1001374_pt1 | contig 10353 bp, 7 predicted proteins | sample WorMetHEROISLAND_4_FD_187408 | JGI IMG/M metagenome (GOLD analysis project Ga0209679, IMG submission 187408) | Marine gutless worms symbiont microbial communities from Max Planck institute for Marine Microbiology, Germany - Olavius sp. 2 HERON... ...
ACTTTAACTGGTACTCATACCATGCCTGTACTACTAGTGTTAAAGTCAATGATCAAACTGTCAAGTTCATATTCAATGACAATGACTTCATAATGATAACATCATAAAAACCAGTGCCATCCGCAGCAACACTAAAATGGAAAATTATAAAAATCACAATTTTCCATGTCAGTTCCCTGACATTTCCATGACTTTTAGTGAAATTCCTGACATTTCCCTGACATTTCCAGGTTTTCAAGGTTTTCCAGACAAGTGGTCACCCTGAAAACAGACTGTACCAAATAACTCGCACATGGAAAAAATGCAAGGAAACAGTTTCCAGCGGTGACCTCGGTTGTTCCGTGAGTTGATAATAAACACTAGTGTAATCGCCCTTCATAGCATCGGTTAGTGAAGTAAGCAAATAATTAATACGCCTCCAAACACACAGATAAGTTTTAACGGCAGTTTTTCATGTTTATCTTGTTAAGCCAGAGGTCCACCAGAGACCTTTGGTGACTGCTGGAAATGTATCTTTATACTGCGGATCTCCTTCTTGATGTTGACCAACGATGTCAAAGCGTTAAATATGTTTCTTTGTCACAGTTTCAAACTAAGCCGACATTCACAGCACGCCAATGAATAAACTGCTAGAAGATGATAAGTAACAGTCAGTTGGAAGTAGGATGAGCCTGACTGACATCTGTTAGTGACTGATGCTCACAGATGAGAACTAGCTACTGGCAAACCAAAGATTAAAACAACCGTATTCAGTATGGGTGGCAAACAGTAGGACAGATAATATCAAGAGGTCACATATCATTATCGGCCGAGATAAACAGACTAATGTATGTACCAGCAAGACTGCATCAATGACGTCAGAACAGCAAGGCTGTGACGTCATCATCGCCGCTGCTGCATCAACCGCAGTCGACTTGGAAGTCCAGTACTTGACGGACTGCCGGATGTGTTGAGCCAGGACTGGAACGACTGACCGTGTCACGGAAGGACAAGCTCGAGCTCCGGAGTCTGGCTTGGTCGGCGAACCCAGGAACGGTTTGACCTCAGCAGGTATTTTTGACCGTGAGTCGGACATCGGTGTGACAGCAGCCGTAGCACTTGATCTTAGTGACGACCTCCTTGTCTTCATCGGTGAAAGTGGCGGCCTGGAATTGACGGCATTTGTCTTTGTCATTTGACCCGATGTAGTTGCCATCACTGAGTTTTGTGTGCCTCGAGCTCTTCTGGTACCATTAGACTTGGAACTAGTCGACTTTACAGTTACGCTGTTACGACTACTCGCAGTTGACTACAAATACACATATGGTTGCCACATGAATTTTTTGCCAACAGTATATCTGATGTTTCAAAGATAAAAATTTTTTAAAATAATCATATGCAAGTTTACATAGCTAAAAATTTCGACTGACTCATCGCAATGTTTTAATAATTCAGTCAAAATAACAAACAAAAGAAAAAAAGAATAAATTAAAATCAAGAATGACTTTCAGCTCAGCAGGTGCAGTGCGACTGTATGATATTCCGTATGTATATTTTCTTAAGTTAATTCTTTACACACGATCTTGATAAAGAAAGGGTGTTAAATTGTTGCGATGGATGCAACGAGCTGACAACATCTGTTGTGCGATGAAAAGACCAAAAATACCAAAGTCTAAAGCCATGAAAAAGTACCCTTATTTTGAGGCATCCAAACCTTTATGTAGCACAGTATAGTGTATGTTAGTGCTTACCACCAATCCAAACATCGGCTTATTCCGTTTAGCCATTCTGAAATAGCTCACAGTGTGTCAGTCAGAACTGCTATAGCATACACCATGCTTGCATAGTGTTGCGTGGTAAAAATTGCAACAGCATAGAGTATAAAATAAATACTAAGATCAACACGTTGTTGAATTCATACATGATCCGATGATGCAGAGGTCTTTGCTGGTACAACGCCGTCATCACTGGACTTCTCAGACAGCTTACGTTTAGTGACAGTTCGTTTCCGCAGGACCATGACTCGAGATGCATCACTGACACTGTCACACAGACTACAGTGCTGACAGTTGGGGATTGGTGACAGTGGACGAAACAGCGACATGTCAGCAAGTATGTCGGCAATGCACGGCATCAAATCTGCCGACGAATTGTCAGCGATGGAAACTGGTAACTGTTGAGGCGTAAAAACAGCAGCAGGCATGCCGTCAGCAACTGCTGAATTATGCAGCGACATTGGTGGACTCTTCTTAACAGATGACTTCAGTACGACATCACTTCCTGAACACACAGAATCTCGGCAACTGCCATTTCTATTATCAGAGACCGATAAAATCTTGTCATTAGTTAATGCATCATCGGCAAGCTGATCGGACGTCGTGCGGTGGCTTTCTACTGGCTCGGAGACCTCGAGTCTGTTATGTACGGTTGGTTCAGGTTCTACAAATGAGTCGTCATACAGTACGATGTGTAACTCGTCTTCTGATAGGCTATCGTCTATCAACGTCACAGGACCGTTGACGTCACCTGCTGCCGAGAGATGGGACGAGCAAGATGTCACATGATGTTCTGATGTATGTGCTAACGAGGAATGGGTCTTACCATCTGCAGCATGCGGTGAGCTCACAGCCGAATTATTATGCACCATCACCGTTGAAGGTGAAGGCAATGCTAAAACACAAGGTGCTGCTGCGGCGATATAGTCCAATGATGCCGGACAAGTTGTAGTGACGGATGCTGGTGCAGGGGTCACAGTATTGGTAACAGAGATCGGAGTATCCTGCAACTGGGTCACTGTGCTGGATACAGATGTTATAGCACCAGGCACACTGGCCACACTACTGAACGTGGTCAGCACACTGGTCATCGCAGCAGACACGGAGTTCATGGCATTCGACATATGGGCCATAGTAGTGGACACTGAGGTCACTGCACAGGTAACAGAGATTGAGGTTGCAATGCTGGACACGCTACTGGACACAGACGCAGGAATGCTTTGGACTGTAATATTAGGCACAGTGGTCACACTGCTGGACAATGACAACTCACTGGTGTTGGATAGCGCAGTCATGGTACTGGTCACAGAACTGGAGTCCGAGTCCGAGATCACCGATGCCATGCTGCATGAAGGGCTGGACACAGAGGTCGAAGAACTGGAGTCCGAGATCATCGTGGTATATGTCACGCTGGTTGGTGAGCTGGACATAGAGGTCGCAGAACTGGAGTACGAAATCACCTTGGTAGATGCCATGCTGGGTGAAGAGCTGGACATAGAGGTCACAGAACTGGAGACCGAGATCACCGTGGTAGATGTCATGCTGGGTGAAGGACTGGACACAGAGGTCACGGAACTGGAGTCCGAGATCATCGTGGTAGATGCCATACTGGGTGAAGAGCTGGACACAGAGGTCATGGAACTGGAATCCGACATCATCGTGGTAGATGCCACGCTGGCTGAAGAGCTGGACATAGAGGTCACAGTATTATGGACAGCGGTCAAGATGCTGGACATTGACGTCATCGAGGACCGCGAGATAACGGCAATGACAGCAAAGTCACCTTGCTGCAGGAACGGCATCAACCGGTCCAACTTAACAGCTTCGCACTTCACGCCAACATCATCTCCCGTACTGCTGTGTTCCTTGACACTGGTTGTCACAAACTGAGGCTGTGCTGATTCAGACTTCAACCTCACAGACTCACAAACCGTCTCTGTGACTTGCAAACTTCTGCCATCAGAGTCTTGCTGTTCAACGACAGTCAAAGGTTTCTCATTCTTGACCGGCGTCGACGTGACCGGCAAACTTTCAGCAGAGCCGGAGGACGTCGTACAAGGCACAAACGGTCCAATAGCCATCACAGGTACATCAGCCTCAGGCAGTTCCAACTTCACCATCGAAGTTGTTGCGGCATCAGAAGACATTATGCAAGGTTTATCTTGTTCAATAGCAGTTACTGCTACGCCTGTCTCCGAAACCGACGACTCTGTCGAGGCATCAGAAGGCACCGTACGTGGCCGACATAGTAAAACCGCATCCACCGCTACATCGGTTTTGGACTGTTCTATGCTGTCCATGGTATCCGTCATAGCATCTGAAGACGTACACGGTTCTTTCTTGACAGCTTCTGGTGCAGCCTCACTGTCTGAAGGTTCTGAAACAAGTGCTTTAGATGTAAACGGATCTATCACAGGAGATAAGGCTGTAGAACACACTGCTGGTGGTAATACTACACCAGATGTCTTTGATTCGGATGCTGCAGAATATATCACTGCTGCAGATAGTGATTGACAGGTGCCAGCTTCTGACAGCAAGGCAGGAGGAGTTTCTGCTACTGAAACAGCACAAGAAGCCGCTGGCTCTGACAGTGCACTATGTGTTACCGGTTCTGACTTCAACTGGCAAGTCTCTGCTGCTGAAGCTTCAGAACAAACCACTGCTTCAGCCAGTGACTGAAAAGTCATTTCTTTCGACGAAGCAGGAAGAGTCACTGCTTCAGAGAGCGGCAGATGACGTACTTTGGCAGAAGCTGGTGCAGTGCTGGTGTTCAATGGATCTACTTTCATGGAACCACACACCACAGAGTCAGCCGATGGTGAAAGTTTAATGCCTGTAGTTTCCACTGGATTTTCAGGTAAAAGTTGACCATGAAGATCAACCGGTATGCGAGTGCTCTGTGTCTCAAAATGACGGACATCGTTCGGCAGACCAGAGCGACCAGACGATGGTTCTGAATGCGGAGGCTGTAATTCAGTTTCTAGGATGTGAGCAATCTCATCTACTGACTCATCAGACAGCTCGCCGGCATCCTGTCGGTAAAAACATACGGTAAATACATCAGCATAGCCGTTATTCCACATTCACTTGCAAATAGCCGCATACATCATCAATGATGGATATCATACCCACTTCTTTGCTTTTTGAGCAACGGCGTTACTGATGCTGTCTTAAAACATGTGGGAAACTTTACCTCACTGAAGGATTAGTTGGCCAGGCAAGCTATTATTTCAGAGAAACACTGAGAACAAGACTTGTCTTGTTCTCAGTGTTTCAGTGCTTGAAAAGAACACGAGCCAGAGGCTCGTCTTCTTTTCACCTTCTAAAACAGCTCCACTTGCTCCCGGTGGAATGGCACATCAAATTTAAAATTGCCACACTCACGTTTAAAGTTTTGGAAACTGGCTTACCACCTTACCTTTCCCAGCAGTTACTTCTGTATGCCCCCACCAGAGGTCTACGTTCTTCCTCATCAAAACTCCTCCAAGTGCCTCGTACTAACCTCCAATTTGGTTCGCACTCTTTTCGTGTGTCTGCACCCACCATATGGAACTCACTTTTTCACAGCGTTTGTTTCTGCGAATCTCTAACAACGTTTCGGAAACATCTCAAAACACTTTATTTTCAATTGGCATTCTCTGCCACCTCCTAGCGACTCAATACTCAGTGCCTCAGATTCAACTTTTTGACTTTGCACTTTATAAATCAACTTACTTACTTACTTACTACAAACACCACGCACGCACACACAAGCAAGCCCAGACGCACACATTCACACTTGGTTTTTGTTTAACCGGCTCACTTTTAACTATTCCACGTTACTCCAGCTAAGGCTGGTTCCCAAAAATAAACTTTTGGGAATTGTTGTGGCAGTAACTTATATAAGTAAGTAATTTATACAGAATGAGAAGCAGAAATGTTTAAGCTGGTGTCTAAAAGCAGACAGAGGCAGCATGTTGCTATTGAGAGTCGGGAAGAGTTCCAAGCAAACGGTCCAACATAAGCAAAACTGAGCATCAGTATGTCGACACTTGTGGAAAATCTAACTCGCCACGGAGAGTAGACTGCAGATGCTGGTGACTGCTGGAAACAGGTCAGCAGATCTCAGCCAGGTATCCGGGAGCCAAGTTTTACACCTGGATGCACAGACTGAACCAGATCCAGTCGTCGACGTCGAGCCACTCAGGACGTGGCACTGGTAGTGGGTCAGTCCTCGGTCATACTTTCTGTGGTTTGATACAACCCACACAGCTGGGCTGAGAACATGCCGCAGCTTGTCTCTTATCTTCTTCAGAGCCCAACCAGCAGACCGACATGGTAGTCAATGCTGCTGAGAACAAATGTTATACGGGCTGGATGTCCTGCCTGCTGCCCAACCACAATGATGACAACAATGAACAAATATCATCATCATCATCATCATCATCATCATCAATACTACATTTATCTACGTTACAGTGTGACACAATCAGCGCTTACCTCGGAGTCAGTGACTGATGGCGATGCTATTGGAGAGATCGGTGCGCTGAGTGGAGCTAACAGAAAACTACCACTCGGTGACAACAGGAGTTCATCGAAGATGGATTCCGAGTCGACGTTATTCAGCTGTCTTGCCAACTGTGGTTGTCGGCGGCGGCGTGGCCTTGCGACTACATAGCAACGAGATCACCGATAATAGAGATGCATATTGAATGAAAAAATAATCACGGGGACAGAATACATCAACCAAATCACGACAACAATTATATACGAATTTTACCGTGCCTCTCCAGCAACAACACAACAGCACAAAGCAAAGGACAGAGCACACTACCGACAGTGAACTTAATGTGTAAAATTGGGGGCATAATACAACACTTCAAGCAAAGGATACAGCTAACCAGTGACTAAACGTCTCAAACTACGGAGCATATTAACTATTTACCTCCAACTAATGGAAGACACAAAATACAGTTATTACATGCACTTTACAGTCTGGCGGTAAAAAATCAGATTGAAAACTGGAAGCAGGTCACCGTTCCGAAAAAATATTGTTGGGATCACATGGAAAGATAAAGGGAGAAACGAAATCACCAGAAAGAAGACTGCTTTATGTAAATTAGAACATATAATTAAGGAAGTAAGACTGATATGGCTGTCATATGTCTTCAGAACGAAGGACTCCAGAACAGCTTGTCATGCTACACAGTGGGAGCTGAGCAGTTACAACAGATTTTGAGCCCTAATGATAGCGTTCTTATTTTTCCAGGCCCAAACGATCATGCAAATTTTCATCAGAATCAAACAAAAATACAAAGTAAGTAAGGATTACGCACGATGCATATGCCTCGACCCACGGCAATACATCACTCAAATATTCAACCTTGCAGTGACCTTGACCTTGACCCTTCGACCTTCAAAATCTTATCAATTCACCTCTACCCTCAACTACATCGTCAACCAAAGTTTCGTAAATTCCATCCAATGGTTTGTAAAATATTGTGCACGCCTGGAGGCACACGGGATGGAAGTACTCACGGACAAGCAACCTGAAAACATAACATCTCCACCGCACTATATAAAGAGAAGCATCAACAAACCTCCAAGATTGGACATGTCCGCCATCATTCGATTCAGCTCCTTCTATATAAACCACATCAGCATCCGATAAGAGATGTAATAGTGAGTAAGTAATATAATTTATAAAGCGTCATAATTCGAGTGAAATAACTCACCGTAATCTGAGGCACTGAGTGACACTGGCTAGTTATAGTCCTGGCGGAATAAATGTCTTTAGACCGGTTTTAAAGCAACGCAATGAGTCACAGTTAGTGTTAAGATAAACAACATCTGCCTAACATTGTTTTACAGTGAGGTACAGTTAACAGTTCCTGTGACGACGAACGTTGAGAGAGCTGTGGTTGATAAGAGCGAAGTTCTGCAGCCAGACAATCAGGTTGACCTGTCATCCATGACTTGTAGCTCAATGTCACTGGCAGCCAGTGTAGGCTATGACGTAGCAGCCATGCACTTTGCTGCCGTCGACTAACGCCACACACGATCTGTGCTACATGGTTCTGGACGCACTGGAGCTTATCAAAGTTTTTTCGTGACATGTCGTGAAACACAGAGTTACAGTAGTCCAGACAAGACAATAGTGCATCAGTATTACATCTCTCATCACAGACTCTGCACGATATCAAACAGACATGCCAAAAAAACCTCCTTTGCTTCCAACAGCAGTACATTTGTAGTAATTCAACATTCCTGATGCCACTAATAACGATACTAATAAATCACAGACGACAATGAAGCAGCTGAAACTGAGTTATATGGGTATGTATACCAACTTGACCATTATCAGCTGTTCTTTTTATACAATAAAAAAACAAAACGTACTATGAACCCAGAAGGGAGTGCGCACAACAGTTGTAACAGCTGGCCATAGTACGCATGCTGAGCTGAAGAGCGGGCATGCTTTGGCTAGCTGTTACAGCTGTTGCGTGCACTCCCTTCCGGGTCTATGCTAATTAACTAGCTAATTACTCATTAATTAGAAATTAATTTAAAAACCTGAGACGGTAGATCTGTGGGGAACGTCAGTTTCGTTGTGCTATGCTGCATATTAAGAAATCCTTAGGGATTTTTACAGAACTGATAACAACAACAAGAACAACTAGAGTGGCTTTTTGGGACCCGCCTTCCGGGTCCAAAAATATGGCATTACCTTTTTCACTTTAAACACAGTCTAAAGTTATGATCTATTCTACCTGTTAAATCTCATCCGTCGCCATAAAACCACAACAGTTATTACCTGCAACCGTACGTTCTCATTCCTTAGCGACGAATTCTTCTGCTTCAACTCCCTGACATCAGCGCGATATCTCTCTGCTTCGTCTGCGTTCCATGCCAAAACCACGCGTTAAATCATTTACTACTGTCGGCAACAACTCTGAAAGTCTCACATGACGCAAGATGATAACCTCATAACAAAATGATAATCTGTCTTAGTCCTACGGCTATCAGCTACTGACCCATTTTTCCGGATTTTCTCCAGATTAGGCCAGTCCCCGAAAATAAATTTTGGGAATTTTTGTGACAGAACTTTTACAGGCCAGACACCCTTCCTGTCACCCTATCAACAGGATCAAAGCACTGGAGGATAATAACTACAATCAATACTATAAAACTACCCCCGGTACATCAAAAATTTCAGTAAAGAAAAAAAACAGACACTACCTGAATATGTAGCAAGAAATTCACTAGTTGCCGTCATAGTAGTAAGCAGGCAATTTTGTTAAACATTTATCGCACAAATAAGTCAGTAACAAATGAAGTGAATGGATGCATTGGCAATCCACAATTAACAACTGCCATTTACCGGTTGTCTTCTTTAGCTTCGATTCAAGTTCCTTAATGCTACAAACAGTCAAAGAACAGCAGTCAGGTTAACATGATACAATACACAGAACATTCACATGGCACAGCATCATCGGGCCAGAAGTATTCCGCGGCATGCGGATTTTCATGCCACGCTATAGAATTTGCTGCTTTCTGCGGAAAAAACGTGGAATTGCCCGTTTTTTGTTACACCTGTATGTAATTCAAGGTTTTCTGGGCTCTTTTTTAATTATACCATTTATAAAACAATAAAACCTAGTCGTTGTAAGCTATGGCTCTGTGCTCTCACCCCTTCATCGAAGCTTGACACAAGATAATCTGCATGGTCAATGCGCTGTGTTTTTTAATAATAGTAATCTTTTTGACATTATGACAATATTTTGAACAATAATGAGCTAATGTAATGTGTTTTCATGTTACAGGTTACAGGTTATAATAAATTCCTTATACTTTGAAGAGTTGTCAGTTAATACAATGACGCCAAATGGCTGTGCGGCCGTCAACATATTTCTGCCATATTTTTGGATCCGGAAGGCGGGTGCCAGTGTTCCGGCGTCGGCTGAAGACCGAGCTCTACAGACGCTCACTCAGCCCTAGACACTCTGTGTGACTGATACATGTTTTTGTAACGTGACCTTGTAGTTTTATAACCTTATGTCACGTTAAGCGAAATTCGTTTATTATTATTATTATTAATGTAGGTTATTTGGGGATAATAGTGCCGCAGAATTTCGCGGAATTTCACTAATTGCGTCACGGAATTTGCCTAAATCTGCTGCGGAAAAATGGTGGCCCTAAGCATCACCAAAACGATCTAGATGAAAGCATTCTTTATTTCCTATCGCAATTCCTATATACAGCCAAGAACAAAACATGAAAATCTTTGGCAGAGTAATTAAGTAAGTAAGTAAGTAATTTGTATAGTGCGTTACTGTAAAATAACCTCGAACGCGCTTGGTGTGCTAGTAAAGTGAGAAGTATAAATGTTTAAGCTGGCGTCTAAAAGTAGACAGAGAAAGTGTATCGTTTTTTAAGAAGTCAGGAACAGCGTTCCAAGCTGAAGGTCCGACATAACAGAACGCTCGTCCTCCGTAAGTAAGTAAGAAAGTAAGTAAGTAGCTTCTTTATTATAATCACTGTCAGAACGCAATGATAATACAATGACACATAAACAGACATGAAATAAAATGTGAATAAACACATGAAAATAGAAATATCA